>Ga0180433_10001214_pt1 | contig 43496 bp, 39 predicted proteins | sample SS_ome_8_FD_132980 | JGI IMG/M metagenome (GOLD analysis project Ga0180433, IMG submission 132980) | Hypersaline lake sediment archaeal communities from the Salton Sea, California, USA - SS_1_D_1 metaG | ecosystem: Environmental > Aquatic > Non-marine Saline and Alkaline > Hypersaline >...
AATCGCAGTTGTAGGAGTAGTTATTTTGATTGTAGCGGCTATCGCAATAATTTTTTATATGGGTGAAGAAGAACCCACCACAGATATGCCTGGTGACGATGAAAAAATGTATGAATTTGTTGTAGAAACAAATGTCTATGAGCAAACGATTTTGCCTGAAGAAACTCATGAGGTAAAAGATAAACTGATTGGAGATAGTCCAGTTATTATCGATGTGGAAATACCTATTGACGATCTTAAAAATGCAGAGGTTTTTGTAAAATATACAGATGCTCAGAGTATTAATTTTCTTAAGAGACTTACAGAGGACACATTAACAGTTGTCGTAAAAGATGCAGATGGAAACAAAGTTGATGCCGGAAACATAGCAGGTTCTGGTAATGTTACTATACCTATATCTGGCGGAGATTGTCAAGATTTTGGAATCATTTATGCAGAAGATATAATTGAGGCAAATGAAAGACTAGAAGAAAACTTAACAGAAACTGGGGATGTTGAAACATATACTGTAACAGTTTCAATTTCATATAAGGGGCTATTTGAACGCTTAAGAGCAGATAATTTCAAAATCCAAGTAACCGGGGAATACTATGATTATAAGGTATTAGAATCTGAAAAATCATACGATGATGATGACGATGATAACAACGAATTATCCCAAGACGAACCAGATTATATAACCTCAGCCTATAAATATCTCAGCTATCCTGGTTTTCACTAAAATAGTTACATTTTAAATCTTAAGAGGGCACCAATCCCTCCAATACCTTCTAATTTTTTTCCTGCATCGTGCATTGTATTAATAATTGTAAAATTACTGTTTGTATCTTTTGCAACTTTTAGTAACTCTTCTCCTTTTTTTGTTCTCACCAGTTCATCGCTTATCAAAAGATTTTCAACGGCACCATTTTTTAAAGCATTATAAACTTCTTTTTCACCATAGGTTGCAAGACTATTTTTTTTGATCTCAGAAAACAGTTTTTCAACAAGATCGGTTTCTAAAACAACCCTATTTTCTTTTGTGATTTGTTTGACGACACCTGTTTTAATTGCTTCATGAACTCCATTCATACCGGCATGACCTGTACCACTAACATGACAATTTGAAAAATAATCAGGTTCTTTTTCTTTTCCATATTTTACAAAATGTTCTTTTGTAAAGCCTGGGCCTACCACAACAAGGGCAGTATTCTTTATCATATTGTTTTTTATTATAGATAAAATCTCACCGTAATATTCTTTTTCAGTATTTTTTGTTTCTTCCTCATACATTTTACCCGAGCGTTTAGAATCAATATCAGCAATTTTTTGTATTCCACTTTGCCTTAAAATAGCTAAAGTTGCAGTTTCATCATCGATTGCAACAAACAAAACTAATGGTTGCTTGCTAAGTTTCACTGCTTCATCAAGTCTTTTAAGTTGATGATGTTTCCATTCTTCTTTTACAATAGTTATTTTATCCATTTTTTCTGCATCAACATTAATTGTATGAAATGAACCCAAGTCCTGCGGTCCTTCTTCAATCGTCCCATGTATACGAAGCCTGTCTGAAAATTCATGAAATTTTATTTCTCTGACCCGTAATCCTATTTTCATACGTTTCTTTGAAGCTTTTTTAGATCTTATTTTATCATCTTTCTGCTCATCGGTTCTAAAAGTAACAGCTCTGACTAGGTCTCCTTCTTCGATTATATTGTATAGATGCCAGATATCATCTAGATTTTGCGGAATAATTTTTATTTCACCATGTTTTAGATCTTTGAAAGCTATTTTCATACTATTTTTCAACTCCAAAGCGTTCTACAATAGTCGCTCCGCCGGGTGGAAGAGCTTTACTAATAGTTTCAACAGATGCATTAAATACTTTCGATAATTTTTTTGAAATATCATTCTTTTTTATAGGTCCAGGATTTAAAATAACATATTTACTAGATTTATCTTTAAATGATTCTACAGGCCCACCCATAATTTTTTTGCAATCCTCAATTTCATTTTCTCCAACAGCTACTTCTAGTTTACACCTTTGATAATTTCTCTTTCCACGTATTATAAAAGCACCGCGAGGAACAAATTCACCGCTCTGAGGTGTTTTACTTACCTGTTCTGGTAAAACCCAGTATGCTTCTGCTTCAGCAAATTGTTTCCAAGCTTTACTGTAACTTGCTGCAAAAATACACGCCTCTTCTAATGTTTTATCTGAAATTGGGATTATATTATCATGTATGTCTTTTCTTTTTATTATCACACTTGGTGCCCCGCTTATGTCAGCATGAGCATACCTATCTCCCTTGTCAAGGTATTTTTTTACTACTTCATCATTTGTCTTTGCATCTTTTCCCGCGACTACTATGTTTCCATCACTGCTTAAAAACCATCGGTAACGTTCAAACCAAAAAGTCTTTTCTTTTTTATCTTTAATTTCTTTTTTCTTTTTTTCTTTCTTGTATTCCTCTTTTTTGATTTCTTTTTCTGTTTTTTTGATTTTTTCATTTGTTTTATCTAGAGCTTTTTTTGCTCCATTGAGTTTACTCTTTATCTTCTTGTTTTTATCATATGCATTTTCAGCGTTTTCTGAAACCGAGTTTCTAAAACTAATTTTAACATCAAAAAAGTTATTTTTTGTATCTTTTAAATTTAAAATCAAACTATTTTTTCCAATATCAAACTCTTTTGTTATATCCATCTTTCTAATTTTTTCAATTCCGTCTTTTTTTTCTTTTAAATCAAGTATTTTTTGAATATCTTTTAAGATTTTTTCAATTTCATTGTAATGTAGATAAATGAGATCTCCTTTTTTCTTCTCTTCAACGATTTGCTCTTCCATTTTTTTTATTGCTTCTTCTTGTTGTTTTTTCTGACGGTTAAGTTTACCAAGTTTTTTCTCTACATTACTTTCTTCTTTTTCTTCTTTTTTTTCTTTTTTGGTTTTTTCTATAAAATTATCAAGTGCTCTTACAAGACTATCCGTTTTTTCAAGATTGTATTTTTTATAAATTTCAAATTCAAAAGGTACAATGTCGATTATAGTATCATTTTTTTTAACAAAGATTGGTTTTTCTTTTTTATTTTTAAAAATTTTTAAAAAATCTGTTAGAGTCTCAAATATTGTTTTTAATTCTTTTTCATTTAGATTTTTAATATCTTTTTCTTTGTCTATCTTAGTTCTTCTGCAGATTTCTTCAGCAATAAAACCGCTAAGATTAAGATTGACTGCGAGTGTTCTTACAATATCCTTATCGCTTTCTTTTATAATTTCTTTAAATTTTTCAAAAGTAAGCTCAAAAGGGTTTATTTGAGGTGGTGGGGGACTATATTTTTCTTTTCCTTTTATTTTTCTATGAGCCCATGTTTGTCTTATAAAAGGTAAAATTATTTTCCCTTCTGGATTAACAAGTATTATATTTCCATCCGAAAAAAATTCTATAACAAGCGTGTATGTCCCATCTTTTTTTCCAATTTCTATATTTAATATTCTGTCAAATTCATGTTGTTTAACGTCTTTTATTCTTCCATTTTGTAGATATTTTCTAAGAGTCATTGCAAAAACAGATGGTCTTTTAGGCGTCTCAAAATCCTTTTCAGTTATACAGATTAGTTCTCCATTTCTAATGAAAATGTTCTCTTTTTTATTTGTTTTGATATTTCTAAATCTAATTAATATTTCATTTTTTGAGAGCTGGTATATTTTATCTATGTAGCTACCTTGTAACTCTCTTAGATTTTCTGCGATTACATAGATATCAAATGATGATAGATTTCTATTCATCTAACCAGTGAGGTAATAAAACTTGTTATTAAAAAATACTGTTATTAAAAAAATAAGAGAGGGGATGGGGTGGGAGAGGGATGCGGATAAAGATTTTATATTGATTGAAATTAAATGGCAGAAATGCCAGCAGGGGCTGGCATTATCCCCCGTATCTCACGTCATTCTAATAATACGTAGATGTTTAGAAGTTTAAATACCTAAACCTGAGGGGTCATTAAAAGTATTAAAAAGCTTCTTGGAAAAATTTTATAATACTTTTAATAAACTCTCAGAAACCTTATAATCCTGATATAAACTTATCATATTATTATGTTAAGAACAGGTGTTGCAAACCTACCTCTACATGGAGGGGCTGCTCCTAAATGGTTATTTAATAGAATGGTAAAACTATCGAAAGGAATTGTTGATGTTGTAATTTCTGAATATGGTATAGATGAGTTTTTACAAAGATTGTCAGACCCCTTTTGGTTTCAGGCTCTATCATGTGTGTTAGGGTGGGATTGGCACAGTTCAGGCTGTACTACTGTTACATGTGGTGCTCTAAAAGAAGCAATCAAACCTGAAGAACATGGTTTTGCAATAGCCGGGGGGAAAGGAAAAGCATCTAGAAAAACTATTCAAGAAATCGAAAAAATTGGTGAAATATTTAGTTTTACAGATTCAAAAATCAAAGATTTGCAGTATTCCAGTCGGATGAGTGCAAAAGTTGATAACACTGCAATCCAAGATGGGCATAACTTGTATCATCACGTTTTTTTGTTTAGTGAAGAAGCTAAATGGGCTGTGATACAGCAGGGTATGGATTCTAATATTAATTATGCTCGTAGATACCACTGGTTATCAGGTTTTGATAGTTTTATTGTAGATCCTCATAATTCAATTATTGGTGAAAAGAGAGATAGTGTTCTTAATATGGTATCAAAAAATAGTAACTCTTCTCAGAAAACTTGCGTTGATCTAGTTTGTGATCATCCTCGTCATCTTTTAAATGATTGGGCATCAATAACTATACCTGTGACTCAGACTACTTTAGATGATTGGGGGAAATCAAAAAATGTTAGAAGAAAAATTTTTTGTTTGGATATGCCTCGTAGTATTAACTGGAATAAAATAAGGGAAATATATGAGTTTCAACCCAAAAACTATGAAGAATTTCTTGGATTAAAGGGGGTGGGACCAAAGACTGTTAGGGCACTTGCTTTGATATCAGATCTTATATATGGTGATAAACCGTCATGGGAAGATCCCTTAAAATTTACTTTTGCTCATGGTGGAAAAGATGGTGTTCCTTATCCTGTAGATAGAAAAACTATGGATGAATCAACAGATATAATTTCACAAGGAATATGTCAATCTAAAGTTGGTGAAAGAGAAAAACTTCGTGCTTTAAAAAGATTAAAAAGTATTGTTCCTATGAATCAGTAGATAATCCAAAATTTAAATATTCTAACAAATAATAGACTATTATTTGAAAACATTTATATAAATCAAAGTTTATAATATTAATTTGGATTGATAAAATGAAGCATTATCCAACTACCGCAAAGACTATCATACTCTTTTTAGTCGTAATCAGCTCGTCAACTTTATCTGTAATGAACTGTGTTAGTTCTTATAATACAAAAGATGAAGCGTTCTTTTATGGTTTTGTTATAAGTTATGTCAAATTAGATAATTTAACAATAGAAAGTCAAATTAATGAAGATATAAGTCATATGATAAACGATCTTTTAAGAGAAAACTTATCAGTATATTGGACAGCAGATGATAAAAATCTTACCATAAAAGAATTAAATAATAGTGAAGAAAAAAACATGCTTTTTGAAAAAGGAAGCTTTATCATTCCTTTTACGAATAATACTACAATCGATATCAAAATAATGGTAATTATCAGCGAATATAATCAGAGTAGAGAGCTATCTATCAAAAGGACATATAAAGTTCCTATTTTTTTAATATCTGAACCAATTGTAATAAATGCTTATCCATTGAATAAGGTTAAAATTGCGCACTACCGTGATTTATTGACTAGTTGTGATTTTTTATATTTAGAAGCAGCTCAAGATCAAGGTTTTTTAGATTTTGTAAATCTTGACTTTTTTGAATTAAAAGATAGATTGAACTATAAAGATTTTAACTTAATCGTAATCCCAGGTGCAGGTGCAGGTTATTTACCTAAGGATAAAACTATTCTTAAATTTTCTACTATGATTCTCCAAGATGTCATATATGGTGCGGCCAACGCAGTTAGAAATTTTGTTGGAAACGAAGGAGGCGGTTATGTCGGGTCATGTTATGGAGCTTATAAAGCATCCTGCGGAGTATCTGAATCATTTGTATATTTAAAAAGAAGAGCATATAATCCAAATCTTAATAGTATAGCTTTATTTGCAATTTCTGATGCTATTACAAAGCAGCCTGATCCAGCTGTGATGGGAAGCGTTGAGATAAAAATTTTAAATCATTCTCATCCATTAGTATATTCCATATCAAAAGATACCGTTATTGATCATCATTATGGAGGTCCAATTTTTACTTATTTAGGTGGAAACTCTAAGGCAGTTGGTGAATTTCAAAATACGGGATATTTGGCTGATGAAAAACCTGGTTGGGTTTCAACAAATTTTGGAAAAGGAAAGGCAATACTTTTTAGCCCCCATCCTGAGTATCTTGCTGTTTTAGGAAACCAAACAGAAGCAGAAATTGGTAAAAGACTTGTTGGTAATTCTTTTTTTTATACGGCTTCAGAACCAAGAGAAACGATAGATAAATCTTTAGGTTATAATCTCTCTTTTATTGAAAATAAATTTATTGAAATTAATGATTTATCATTATCTGAATTTAAAACAAATTATTGTTTTAATGAAACTAAACAAAAGATCAATGAAACTATCGATGATATTCACTGTTTGATTGATAATACTTCAAAAATTTTAGATAAAATTCAACTAATTGCAGAAGATAATGGGATTGATACACAGGATCGGGAGTATAAATTTTATTTAGGTTTAGATGTCGTTAAGGATACTTACTATACTTATAATCTATTTAAAACAGAACTATTAAAATCTTTAGAAATCTTAAATAAATTTGAGAAATTATATTCGCTCGATGAAAATAATGAGGGTCTTTGTACTCAGATTAAAAATCTTAAAATCATAATAACAGGCAAGTTGAATTTCACAGATAATATGGTTGATGAAACCTTTAAAATTTTTAGTAATTACAACAAAGATCTAGATAAATATAAAAATGTTAAAACTAAGATTATGAAAAATATTTTAGAAACACTAGTTACAAAAAATATGAATTCTTTGTATGTAAATACCAGAGAACTATTAGATAATATCCCCCAAGTATATTTCAATTCGTTAAAAAGTATTAGGACAGCTTATTACAATTATAAAGTCAGCATTATACTATAACGATGATGCCTGACATATCTAAAGAAGATTGTATTCAAATGCTAGTATAAATTGTAATTACCACTATTTTTTTAAAAAAACAAAGGGAAATTAGAATAGATTTACAAATGAGATTTTTGTGTTACAAAACTTAAATCAATAGAGTGGATTAGGATGATTAACAACTGTTAAGGGGAGAAAAAGAATTCTATGAAAAGAAAAAAAAAGTCTTTTAGGAAGAATAATTTAAAAAAAGCAAGTATAGTCTGCGTAATAGCTGTATTAATGATCATGTCAACTGCCATAAACACAGTTGGACTAGACAAGAGAGAATTTGAAAAAAAATTAGAAATCATTCAAGAAGAAAAAGATGAGAACCCATTTTCAACACCTCAAACATGGAATTCTTTAAGTTATCAATTTGAATTTGAAAAACCAAAACTTAAAGAAACAAGGCTTTATAAAGAAGAGTTTACCAAAATAGAAATTGAAGGTTGTATTTCACTTGGTAAAGAGATAGGCTCTCCAAATTTACCTGTTAAATTCGTAAAATTACTCATCCCATATGGTAAAAAAGTATCTGATATACAAGTATCCGGTGAATTATCAGATTTAGATACAAGAATTTTTGATCTAACTAGAAATCCAGTTGCTCCCTACCAGCAACCTATGCCAATTGGTGAACCAGCCCCAGATTTTATAGCTTTTAACAAAGAGGAGTATAGATCATCGGATTTTTATCCATCAGAAATAATTGATAATAAACTTATTGGTTATTCCCACGGATATGCAATTTATAGTTTTGGAATTTCACCTGTTAAATATAATCCTGCAGAGGGAACAATTGTTTACTATCCTTTAATAGATATTAATATAGAATTAAAGGATAATGAAGAAATAAATCCTTTTTACCGGGATAATAAATATGATAAAGCATGGGTTGAAAAAATAGTAGACAATCCTGAGGTATTAGATTCATATCCAAATCTCGGTGGTACATCTTTTAGTTACCCGGGTGGTCTTTGTGACCCTAGTGATTCTTATGATTATGTAATTATTACCACCACCAATGAGGATTTGGATGATTGGACAATAGATTCCAATCATCCTTACAACTGGACTAGTCTAATGGATAAACATGAAACAGAGGATGGTCTTAGCTGTACACTTGTAACAGTACAAGATATAGATGCTTGTGCAGATTATTATAATACCGATCCTCTTTTTAATGATACACAGGCACATGTTAGAGAGTTTTGTAGAGATGCATATCAGGATTGGGGAACTAGCTATGTTTTAATTGGAGCTGATGATGATCAGATTCCTGCAAGAGAAATGGATTATGATTACGAATCAAATGTAGATGCAGATATATACTGGAATCATCTTGATAAAACCTTTAATGATGATGGTGATTATGACTGGGGAGAAGAAGGTGATTCAGGTTTTGATCTTTTTGCAGAAATGTATATCGGACGCTTGACTTGTGATAACCCAACTGATGTATGTAACTGGATGAATAAAAGCTTCTATTATGCTGACTCTTATGATAAAGATTATTTAGAAAATGCGGCATTTTATGGAGGAAATACCGGATGGAGCTGCCAAGGAGATGATTTCATAGATTATAGCGCTATTAAGGGAACTGATGATTGGTTAGGCCCAGATCCTCATGCAGATGGACCATATCCTACATGGCTTGGGTTTCAATATGGTTTTGAAACCTGGAATTTACTTAATATTGGTAAAGAATATAATATGAGTGTGAAGTGGACAGCTGAACCTCCAAACCCTGGTTGGCAAGGCGGGAGCGAGTCAGCAGCTATAAATGGATTGAAAACAGCAATTAATAATAATGATGTTACTTTGATATCTGGTATTGCCCATGCAAATTCTGGGATGTCACTCGACGTATATGATTCCGATTGGGAATCTGATTATCATAATACTAAACCATTTTTCTTACATGATTATGGATGCCATTGTGGAGATATAGATACTGATGATGGAGTAATTCATTCGATGCTATTTCATAGTGATACAGAACTTGCTTTTGCAACCGTATATCATACAGGTTATGGATGGGGGAACTCTGATGGAACAAACTCATCTAGTGCTCTTCAGCAAAAATCTTTCTGGGATTATATGTTTGATACAACAAATAATTCTTTAACAGCTCTAAATTGGCAGCTTGGCAAAGCAATGGCTTGGTCAAAGGATACAATGGCTCCTACAATTAACTGGACTAGTACTGGTGCACCCGGGTCATGGCGTGGGACAATAGAAAGCTGTCTTTTATTTGGGGATCCCGCACAGAGGATAAAACCACCATTTCAACCAGAGCATGGACTAGCTGTTTTTGATTTAGAGGTAGATTCATATGTTGCTCATGGTGAAACTGTGTATGTTGAGGCAGATGTAGTAAACGTGGGAAGTAATGATGAAACCAATATTGTCGTTGATTTCAAAGTAGATGACTCAGTGATTGATACAACAACGATACCTAATCTAAATATTGGTCAAATGGAAACGCTCTCATTCCCATGGAATCCTGATTATGGTACGTTCTTAGTTGGTATCAGAGCACAACCAGTACCAGGTGAAAACATAACTACTAACAATGAAAAAAATAAAACAGTACACGTGATTCCAGCACCAGATATATGGATTAACCCAACTGATTTTACTTTTAATATAAACACGGGTGATACTGATAGTGATAGTTTAACAATTGGAAATGAAAACTGGGCAGAAACAGATTTACATTTCAACATCTCAACTGCAGGTGGATCATGGCTTAGTGTGATACCTGATACAGGAGTTGTTGGTATAGGCAGCTCAACGGTTTTGACTGTTAATGTAGATGCAACCAGTTTAACAGAGGGAGATTATCATGCAAATATAATAATTGATTCAAATGATCTAGATGAGACAGTATTATACATACCTGTTGATTTACATGTTGTTTTTGGAAATGATGTTGGACCACTTTCTGTTGTAACGCCAACAGATCAGCAGCTTCCAGGAACTTATCCTGTAAAAGCAGATATATACAACTTTGGTAGTAATTCAAATACTTTTGTTGTTAACTGTACTATTTTTGAAGGTGGTGGACAGCAAACTGAAGATTTTGAAACATCTGATGGCGGATATACTCATGGTGATGGTCCAGGAGTAGGTACTATTGATGATTGGGAATGGGGAGTGCCGACTTCAGGGCCTGGTGGCGCTCATTCTGGAAGTAACGTTTGGGCAACTAACCTGGATGGAGATCATAGCAACGGTGCTGATAGTGTACTTGACTCAGCGGAAATTGATTTGAATATGTTTGCACCTGAACCTGAATTAAGATACTGGCAGTGGTATGATCACACTACTTATGACTGTGGAAACGTAAAAATTTCAACTGATGGAGGAATCACATGGAATCTGATTTATCCAGATGGCGGATATACTGGCACAGCAACAGGTGGAAACCAAGGAATACCTTATGAACCAGCATTTACGGATTCAAATCATAAATTCTGGCATGAAGTAGTCTTTGATCTTAGTGCATACGAGGGTGAAACAGTAAAGATTAGATGGCATTTCGGATCAACAACTACAACAACACATCCAGGTTGGTATATTGATGATGTATCTTTTAAATCGGCTTTAACACTAGGACCAGGTGATACAGTATATACCTCTGAAGAATCAATTAGCCTTCCTGCTTATACATCTGGTATTGTAGACTTTTCACCACAATGGGATGCTCAGGATCTCGGATATTATGCAATACAGATTACAACACTTCTTCCAACTGATGAGGATACAAGCAATGATCAAATAATTGATGTTGTAGAAATTTCCATGGCACCTGAAGGACATATATCTCAATTAAAACCCGGTTGGAATTTTGTGTCTCTACCGTTTAACCAAACAATAGATAAATCATATCTAATAGTAAATTACGAAGGTACAAATTATAATTGGGCAGAAGCAACTAGTCCATCTAATGGACCAATGGTGAGTTCATACCTATTTGGGTGGAATAGAGATACTCAATCATATATATTTGCAGACACTCTTGAACCAGGATATGGTTATTGGGTATATTCCTATATGGATATAGAATTGAAAGCACCAGTTTTCTCAGTAAATTTTGATGGATACATAACAACTCTAAAATCAGGATGGAATGTAATTGGTATACCAAACAACCTACCAGAAGACAAAGTTGACATCATTGTAGAATCAGGTGGAACGGAGTATACTTGGGCAGAAGCAATTGACCCAGCTAATGGACCAATAATAGAATCATACTTATTTGGCTGGGATAACATTGCTCAGTCATATATATTCTCAGATACACTAAATCCTGGAGATGCACTCTGGTTATACTCATATGAAGACGATGTGGTTCTTAAAACAGGAGGTACATTCATAGGGGAACTAAGAGAGATGAAACCCAGATGGAGTCCACCTCCATCACCTTAATTTTTTATTTTTTAAAAAATGGGCCCGGCAGGATTTGAACCTGCGACCATCTGGTTATGAGCCAGACGCTCCACCAGACTAAGCTACGAGCCCAACTGTTATTTAATGTTCTAAGCGGTAATAGAATTCTACTACTTAAAATTTAGAGATTAAAAATAACAAAAACTTTTCTTTATTAAAACTTATTGATTTTGAAGGATTTGTGATACTTAAATTCTTTTTTTATCTTGACATTGATTTCCAAAATGATAAGAGTTCCTTGTTAAGTTCTGCTTTCCATAATAAAAACTCTAGCTCTTCGCTTGGATCATCAAGATCATCGGTGCTCAAAAACTTATCAATTTTTTTCATCCAAATTCACCTATCTCCATTTATTCTTTTTGTTAAAGCAGAGTATATATATTTATTTAGAAAAAATATCAAAATGAAAAAACTCCATGAAAAAGTTAATTAATAATATGATGTTAAAGTATAACTCAATCCATGAAACAGTTACAGATTTTATCAAAATATCCTTTCCTTGAATCATCAAAGACATATGTCAAAGAGAATAACATATCGATGGACGAACTTTTAAAGGATCCATTATATGAAAGAGCCAGAGCAATAGGTGTTGAAAGACTTGATAATGCTTTTGAAAAAAAAGATGTAGGAAACAGGAGCCTTGTTACTGAAACAGATCATATAATGGAGCTTTTATCTTATCCTATTGCTAGAATGATATCGGTCTGTATAGATGATATATTTTTTAAAAGAAGATATGCCCTAAGTGAGGCTATACATACCTATAAGAGTTTAAGAGATGAAAAAACAAGTTTTTTAATTGAAGTTTCTAAAGAATTTGATTTCAATATCAATTTTTCCGAAGAAACAAATAGATTAAGCATATATTTTGTAAATTATCTAAATCATGCTCCAACTCGTTATAAAGAATGGAAAATGATAAACAGAAATATGAAAAATGGTTATATTTTTATTTCTCGCAAAGACTTGGCCAGACTTATACAAGAGGCATTAAGAGAAAAGATAAACCAGGAATTAGATAAAAGAGATTGTAGTAAAAACATATACAATACATTTAAAGATGATATCATCAGAATTAAAAACCAGGTTGCAATGCATAGAAAAAAAATACAGAAAGTACCAGTTGGAAAACTAGATGAGCAAAAACTTCCACCTTGTATGAAAGACATTATTCATGCTATACAATCTGGTGAAAATGTACCTCATATGGGTAGGTTTGCAATAGTGTCATTTCTAAATTCATTAAAACTTTCTACTAATGATATTTTAAAAATGTTTAGTAGCGCTCCCGATTATGAAGAAGAAAAAACACGTTATCAAGTTGAGCATATCACTGGTGATATTTCTTCAACATCTTATAAACCACCTGCGTGTGATAAGATGAGAACGTATGGTTTGTGTCCTGTTGATAAAATGGACGATCTTTGTAAAAAAAAGCGTCATCCGCTCAGTTATTACAAGTCTAAATGGTACAAGGAGAAGAAAAACAAATGAGTCGTTTTGTAACTTTTGAAGGAATCGATGGTTCAGGTAAATCAACTGTTTCAAAAAAGGTGTATGAGAAATTAAAATCAAAAGGTTATAAAGTTGTTTTAACTTTTGAACCTACAGATACTTTTATCGGTAAATGTGTTCAACGTTTTATTGAAAAAAAAAGTGACCCTTTTTCTACTGCTTTTGCTTTTATTTCAGATAGAATAGAGCATTGTAAAAAAATAAAAAAATGGCTTGATGAAGGAAGTATAGTATTGTGCGATCGCTATGCTGAATCAACATATGCTTATCAAGGAGCACAGATGGAGGGTATTATTGATAAACCTATGAAATGGTTAAAAGATCTTTCAGATGAAAGAATTATTTTTCCTGATATCACATTTCTTTTTTTAATAGATCCAAAAGATGCTTTAAAAAGAATCGAGCATAGGGATGAACTAATACCCTTTGAAAAAGTTGATTTTCTAAAAAAAGTTCATAAAAATTATTTAAAACTTTCAAATGAAAAACGTTTTTTTAAACTGGATGCTACAAAGACGATTGATGATCTTACAGACATTTGTATTAAAAATGTTCTAAAAATATAAATATTTTATAGAAAAAATTTATATTTGAATTAATATTATTTATTTTGGAAAGAAATGGTTGGTAGCTTTTTGAGTGGTGTATCCCATTTTCTTCTAGGCTAATCCAGCCATTCTTTCTATTTGATTTTTTATTAATTTAAAAAATTGTAAGGCTATTTTCGTTAGATTCCAATGACATGTTTCCATTTTCAATATTATTATGTGATAAAAAAATTATAGAATCTGTAAGTAGAATAATAAACAATGTTATATTTACTATTTAATATCTTAATTTTATATATATAGAAAGGAATTAGGTGAAATTTTCTGTATTTTAAGATTTTTACTTTTTAAAATTCTTCTTGAGATACCTGAAAGTGAATTAACTTGATTTCTAACTCGTTCTGTACTAAAAAGTAAATCTTTAGGAGTCATATTTTTTGGTTGAAAAACAACATGATCCTCGTCATACTTTGACCAATCATAAGAGAGGATACGTTTTTCTTTTTCCAATCTATTAAACAGAGGGGTTCCTGGATACGGAGTTAATATACTAAATCCAGCAATATCGATATCCAAATCATAAACCTTTTCAACAGCTCTATCAAAGACATCAATTGTGTCAGTGTCAAAACCAAAAATCATACTACTAAAAACTGCGATTCCATGGTCATGTATTTTTTTAATTATCTTATCATAATCTTTGACTCGAGATGATTTTCCAATGTTGTTTAGTGTTTTTTGTGAAAACGATTCAATTCCAACAAACCATACACTACATCCTGCCTCTGCTGATAACTTTAATAATTCATCATCTTTTCCTAAAATATCGATATTGCCAAAACATTTGAATTTTTTATTTAAACCTCTCATTGCTTTGAATAGTTCTTTAGCAAAAGATGGGTTTATTGTCAATGAAGGATCAAAGAAGAATAAATATTTTTGTTTTATAGTATTTATCTCATCAATAATTTTTTCTATTTTTCTTTTCCGGTGAATGCATCCATATTTACTGTTTGATATAGCACAAAATTCGCAACCTATAGTACAACCTCTGGATGCTTGAACACCTGCAGTGAAGCTGACGCATTTTCTGATATCTCTTCTTGCTGGAGGTATCTTAGAGATATCGATTGGGCTTTTATTACGATAAAAAGGTTTTAAATAACCGGTTTCAAAATCTCTTAACAACTTTGGCCAAGTAGCCTCTGCCTCCCCTATTACAATACTGTCAGCGTGTTTTTTTGCTTCTTCTGGTAATGCAGATGGATGCCAACCTCCTAATACTACAGTTAAACCTTTTTTTCTAAATCTATCTGCAATTTTGTATGCCCTTGGTGCCTCAGCTGTCATGCAGCTTATACCAATTATATCTCCTTTCCATTCGTAGTCGATCTTATTGTATCTTTCATCTATAAAATTAATTTCATGTTTATCTGGTGTTACACCAGATAATTGTTCAAAAGTTAAGGATGGATGAAGATGAATCTTAAAAATCAATCTTTTGTTTGATTTTCTACTCTTTATTGAACTTGGTTGAATAAATAGAATCTTCATTGCTATTAGATATAAATTATTAAACTTAAAATCTTTATCTATTAAAAATAAAATAGTTTGGTCTCTAATAGAGGTATTTCCAGGAGTAGTAAAATCTTCTTAAAATCAAGTTTTTATATGTTACAAAAATAAAGGGATAAAAACCATATTTCATAGATTTTATAGATCTCATAATAACATTTTTTAATGAAAAAAAATCTTTAGCGATTCTCCATGTTTCTTGCTCTAATTCTTGCTTAGCCATATTCCTAGGCTTAAAAACTGCTTCTCCAAAGTTGTAATCTGACCAATTCTTTGAAATAATTCTTTTTTCTTTATCGAGTTTATCAAAAAGGGGTGTACCCGGATAAACGCCCAATATATTGAAATCTGCTGCTTCTAAATCAAGTTTGTATATAGCATTAAGAGTTTTGTCAAAAACATCTAATGTATCACTATCGAATCCAAACATAAAAGAACCAATCACTGCCATATTATGTTTATGAATTTTTGTAACAACATTGCTATATTTCTCGATAATATTTGTTTTTTTACCTGCCTCATTTAATGTTTTTTTATTAAAAGATTCGAAACCAACGAACCATGCAATACAACCTGCTTCTTTAGCCAATTTTAATAATTCGTCATCTTCACTTAAAACATTTACATTACCGCAGCAGGTGAATTTTTTATTTAAACTTTTTAATTCTTTAAATAAGGACTTTGTGTATTGCAGATTTGTTGTTACAGATGGGTCATCAAAATTAATAATTTTCTTTTTAAGTTGTTTAATTTCTTTTATTACATCATCAATAGGCCTGAGCCTTTGTTTGTCACCATGGATAACTGGGACTAGACAAAAATTACAACAGTTGGGGCATCCCCTGCTAGCCTCAGTTCTCATCAGGTAATTATCAATAATATTTACCCTGTGTCTTCTAATTTTTTTTAACGATACATCTTTTTTGTTTGTATAAAATCTTTTAAGTTCATTATTTTTAAAATCTTTTAAAAGCTGCGGCCAAGTGATATCTGCTTCACCAACAATTACTGAATCAGCATGAGCAATTGCCTCCTTTGGCATTAAGCTAGGATGAGGTCCACCTAATACTACAGTGATATTTTTTTTCTTAAACATCTCAGCTATTTCATATGCTCTTGGTGCAAAAGGAGTAGAGCAAGTAATAACAACAAGATTATATGTCTTATCTATCTTTAAAGATTCGAATCTTTCATCAATCAATTTAATTTCATGTTCAAGTGGAGTAATAGAAGCCAGGTGATACATAGAAAGGTGTAAAAAATAGAATTGTTCAGCTTGTATTAGATTTAAGCCTTTTGTTGATCTTATTTTTTTAAAATTAAGCCTAGGTTGGATAAATAGTATCTTCATCTTATTTTTTATGAAAACTGTTATAATTTAAAAAACAATCGGAAAATAATAGCAAAAAGAAAATAAAATGATTTATAGAAGATTCTTATAGATAAAAAAACCAATTTTTTTATTTAGAGATAATGGAATTTTTTTCATGATTTTCCTTCCGAATTTAATTGAAAAAGACAGATTATTGTACATCTGTGATCCATCAGGATAGAAGTAATAACCAAATGGTATGTTAGTTGTATTAAAGTCGGATTTATACTTAAATAGGCCTTGGTTATCAAATGGTGTAAGTCCAAAATCAAAATATTTATAATTATTTAAAGAACACCATTCTATAGTATACCAATCAAGAAGAGTATTTGCATTTAGCAGTTTTTTTGAATCGTCCCACCCAGCATATGCTGAATATACCGTGTCATTATAAGGAAGATTTAAAGTTGAGGATACAGTTATACCATTGTGTTGAGCCAAGAAAACCTCAATGTATCCTTTTGGAAGCATAATATCCCACAGATCTAAAAAGAAATCATGAGGATAGACTGGAAACCCTAGTCTATGATAGGTTTTTTGAAATAAATCAGAGAATTTAATTAAATCTTTTTTATTATCACATTTTTTTATATGTATATCGTTTTTCATTGCTTTTCTGATGTTTGTCCTATTAGTTTTTTTTTGTTTTTTCCACATAGTTTCTACATCAGATATTTCAACAACCTGTCTGTTCCATTTTTCATAATTTTTGGTGTTTATATCCTTATAAACAGAATTTTTTTTATGTGTGGCATCCCTTATCATCAAAGTATTGCAGTTTAATCTTTTACGTATTTCTTTTAATTTTTTAAATAAAGAGTTTATATAATTTTCATCTCCGATGGCCCCCCCATAAGCAGAATGAGTGATTGACTCAAGTCTTTTGCCGTATATATTATTTACAAAAAATAACGGTAAAACAGCAGATATTTCCTCATTTTCATCTTTTGATATTAAATAGTAAGGTTCATAATCAAATTGTTTTTCTATAAACTTTTTCCATTCAAGAGTGTGATATATAGTTGAATCTAAGTTATTTTCAACAAATTCAGAATATTTTTTCTCATCTTCTTTTTTTAATATTTCTACAATTATTTTTGATTTTCTCATCTAATCATTTGCTTTAAACGCTTTTTATGGTTTTGATTTTATAATAATATATGGGATTCTTTCTAATAAATGTTACGAAACCAGTTTATATTGGGCTCTATATTTATCAAATGTAATGAATACAAAAAAGATATATGTCTATTGTGAACCAGAAGCATGTAGAAGAAGAGCATTAGATGCAACAAAATTAAGTGAATACTTTTCCAAAAATAATTATGAAATTGTAAAAAATCCTAAAGCAGCTGATATAATGTTTTTTATTACCTGCTCTGGTGTAAAAGAGACAACAGATATTTGTTTAAAAAAGATTAAAGATTTTAAAAAATATGATGCAGAGTTAATTGTTGGTGGTTGTTTACCCGTTGCTGATAAAGATAAGTTAGATGATATCTTCAAGGGAAGATCTATTGGAACCAAAGATTTAAACCAGATAGACGATCTTTTTCCAAAAAACAAAATAAAATTTAAAGAGATAAAAGACGCAAACATACTATATAAAAACAATTCAAAATTTAACTTTTTAAAAAACAAGTTTAATAAGATACAAGATTTCGTGTTAAAACATATATTTGGTAAATATTCTTATACCAATTTTTCTTCAGACAGAACCCAAATGCACATAAGAATCTCCTGGGGATGTCCTAATAAATGCTCCTATTGTACTATCACAAAATCAACTGGCTCTTTTTATAGTAAACCAATTGAAAAATGCATTAAAGAATTTAAAAACGGATTAAAAAACAACTATCATGATTTTGTGATAACTGCTGATAATACAGGAGCTTATGGGATAGATATACAAAGAACCTTTCCTGAACTTCTTGATGAATTAACAAACATTGATGGAAGATATGAATTGTTTGTTAGAGGGCTAACACCCAGCTGGTTAGTTAAATATATTGATGATTTAGAAAAAATTCTAAAAAAAGAAAAAATTAAGATTATTGAAATACCAATCCAATCTGCAAGTGAAAGAATTCTTAGACGCATGCGTAGATATCCTGATATCGAAAAAATCAAAGAATCTTTTCTAAAACTAAAATCATATTATCCCTCTTTAAAGACATTTACTCATCTAATCGTTGGATTTCCAAGTGAAAACATGGAAGATATTAAACAAACATTGACATTTATCAAAGATGCTGATATTGATGCGGGTCAAGTTTTTCCTTTTTCTATCAAAGAAGGAACAAAAGCTGAAAAAATTGAATCAAAAGTAAGTAAAAATGAGATATTAACCCGAATGAATTTTATCAAAAAAACTCTAAAAAGACAAGGATACAGAGTAATTAATTTACCAAAAATTAATGCTTTATTATTTGATAAAAAATAAAGAGTTGAATAATTTGAAAAAAAATAAACCAACATATGAATACTATGGTTTTCGAATAGTTATAATTACATTTACAATTATTGAAATAATTTCTTTAATTCTTTTTTTCTTTGGTTATTCCTTAGATATATTGATATTTTTTATTCTTGGTATCATAGGATTAATATTTGGTCTTTACATCCTAATATCAAATCTAACTGTGACACTTCTACTCTTGAGCAATACAAAAAGAAATCAAAAATTAATAGAAAATATGATTAATTCTCTCAAAATAAAAGGAGGTGAAAGAGTTTTAGATGCAGGATGTGGTAGGGGTTTTTTTTGTAATTTAATAGCAAAAAAACTTGATAAAGGAAAAGTTGTAGGAATTGATATTGCAGATAAAATAATATCTTCAAAAGATGTACTAAAACTTGCAACTGAAAATGCGGCAATTGAAGGAGTATCAGATAAAACTGAATTTGTAAAGGCGGATGTACTTTCTTTACCTTTTAAAAAAAATACTTTTGAAATTGTGGTTTGTATAAGTGTTTTAGAATATCTAGATTGGAAAAAAGAATGTGGAATAGCTTTAAAAGAAATAAAAAGAATTTTAAAGCCAGATGGTAAACTGTTGTTATTTGAAATGATAAGAAGTTTTAGAGGTTTTTTAATTTACAATCCATTTTTTTTCTATAAACTAAAAACCAAGAAACAATGGATAAATATTGTTAAAAATGAAGGTTTTATTGAGCTACAAACTTTCGAAGATAAGGGAAGAGTAGCATTTGTTTTTAAAAATGATAAATTAATAAATTAAGTTTACAAATTAAGATTTTTTTTTATATAAAAAACTTTATCAACATTCTTAAAATAATAAAAAAACCAGTAAAGATGACATATCTCCCTCCTAAAGTTATTGTATTAGGCATAGACGGCCTTGAGTATACTCTTGTTGAGAAATGGAGTTTAGAAGAAATTAAACAAAAATCTTATTGCAAACTCGATTTATCAGAATACAAAGTGATTGTGACTCCTCCTATTTGGAGTAGTATGCTTATTGGTCATATTGATGAAGGATTAATGGAAGTTTTTGTAAACAATGCAAAATTATTAGGAGGTACAGGACAAATAGAAAAAGTATGGTGGATGAAAATAGGGCAATACATAACAAGTAAGTTATTTCCATCAAAAGTTAATTATTGGATTTGGGATCATATTGTTTCTCCTATCTTTAGAAAAGAAGACCCCTTTGAAAAAGCAGCTAATTATGTTTTTGAAAAAAATATACCAAATGCTTTTCAATTCTATGAGAAACCATGGACAAATGGTATTCCAGGGTTTAAAGGATATGAATATACTGCTCTAAATAAAGAACTGCTTAAGCGAGCTATTGAAGGAGAAAGCACTCCATTTAGAAAATATATGATTGATAGATATAAAAAAGATAAAAAACTATTGCTAGACGTTTTAGATAAACAAAACAATGATCTAGTTTTTTGGTATACAAATATATTAGACAGTCTTGGACATATGGACATCGGAATGCCAGTAAAAAAGCTAATGAAACATTATCTTGAAATTAACGAGTTAGTTGGTTACGTTAAAAAAAATTTTCCTTCTTCTATTGTTTATGTGATTTCTGATCATGGAATGCAACAGATCGATCCTAAGCTTCCGTGGGGGGATCATAGCAGACATGCGTTTTTTAGTAGTAACACTGGAGAAACTATTAAAAAACCGTATCAGCTCTATAATTTACTAAAAGATAATGGTTGATTTAATAAATGAGTAGATACACAATAAAAAAACCGCTGGTTGGCTTTTTACCGATGCTCAATAATTTTGGAGAGACCTACCCCTTAGTTGAGGTTGCAAAAAACTGTAAAAAACTTGGTATGGATATAATTTTTTTTGAAAGCTATAACCCTCAATATACAAATTTAGTTAAAGATCTAGGCTGTAAAATTATAAAAATTAGGGACCCGCCGCCAGAAGAATATGTAAAAGATATTGAAAGATTAGAAGAATCTCTTGGTTCAGATAATCTATCTTTTGAAAGGGCCTGTTCAGAATTGGTTGATGATAAATACAAAGAGGTAATAATCAACGACGTACAAAAAGAGTTAGAAATTTTTAAGGATACAAAAATAGATATTTTAGTAAGCTCCGGTTTTGAATTTACCGCACATATTTCAACTTCTCTTTTGGATATTCCTCTTGTAACCTTAATAAGTGGAGCAGTATCTCAAGCTTATTTCAAATCTAATCTTGGAGAGTTTCCTGATAACTATGAAAATCTTTTAACAAAACTAATCCCGAAATATATTAAAAATCGATTTACGAACTGGTATATCCCTAAAGATAAAAGCAATATAAAATCATATAATAAAATCTCAAAAAATTTTTCTGCTCCAATTAAAAAAAGTTTTTTGGAATTATTCTATGGAAATTACACACTCATTGTCGATGATAAAGAATTTGTAGGTGTAAAAAATTTAGATGATTCAAATTCTGAAAGATGGGTTGGTCCTATACTCCCGCCAAAACTTGATGGTATGTATACTGATAAATTAGAAAAGGATATCGGGAAATACATTGGAATACCCGGTAAATCAATTCTTTTATCTATGGGTAGTTCCACAACAAAGAATCTATTTATCAAAATTTTAAAAAAATTGGATTCCACTCCTTACAATGTTATAGCAATTTATACAAACATTTTAACTGAGGAAGAGCGCTCAAAATTAAAATTACATGATAACATTATTTTAAAAAAATTTGTATCCTCTATAAAAAATATAAACGAGAAAGTAGATCTTGCAATTATTCATGGTGGGAGAGGCACAGTTTATACTGCGGCTTATTCAGGAAAACCAGTTATTGGTATACCAATGCATTTTGAACAACAATGTAACTTAAATAATTTAACTAGACATGGTACTGGTTTTGTTCTATCAAAAAAATATTTCACAGGAAAAAAGCTGGTTGCTACGATAAATAATATTTTTAATAATTATGAAGAATTTCTTAAAAATTCAAAACAATTAAAAAACAAACTTCCAGAACCTAAAGGTGCTAAAAACGCTGCTAAAATAATATCAAATATAATAGATAATGATAAAAAAATAAAAAGGACTATCTATAATGAATAAGACAACTCAGGATCCTGTTGTATTAAAAATATCAACATTACATTATTTAGTACAAAAAATAATTAGTAAGAAAAACTTTCTAAGTGCTTTTGATGATTTAATCTTTTCTCATAAAACAATCGAGCAAGAAGATTCAATATTTGTCGCTGGATCACCTCGATCAGGAACAACATGGCTGATGGATATTCTGCTAGCTATGCCTAACTACGCCGCTGTAATGGAACCAGTTAACCCTCAGTGGTTTCCCAAAGTTACTAAAATTGGTTTTAGTTCTAAAACATATCTTTCACCAGATAAAGAATGGAGAGAAGGTGAAATTTTCTTAAAAAAAATATTTACAGGAAAGATTCAAAGTCAGTTGCCGCCTTATACTCTTAGTGCCAATTCCATTATGAAACGCATATTGGCTAATAAATTAGTCATAAAATCAATAAGATTGAATAGAATGTTACCTTGGATTATTAAAAGATTTCAATTTAAATCAATGTTATTCATTATTAGACACCCATGCGCTGTTATAAATTCTCAGATGAAATCAGGTTTTACTGGATATAATGCTTCTACTTACCCATATCAGGATAGATTTCCAACAAAAGAAGATATCATAAGAGAGGCATCTGAACTTGATGGATTAAATAAAAAACTATTGAAAAAATTGGAAAAAATTAAAGCAATAGAAGAAATCCTTGCTGCTTCTTGGTGTTTAGATAACTTTATCCCCTCAACTTTTTCTAAACCAAATAATTGGATTACCCTATCCTATGAGAAACTTTTAACAGATGCAAACAATCAATTTTCTTCTATCTTTAAAACATTTGATAAACAAGATATAGTTGATTCAGCAGTTAAAAACCTTAATAAACCAAGCATTGTTACTTTAGAAAGTGAGTTAAATAAAGTTGGAAACCCTGACATACAACTTTCTAAATGGAAAAAATCATTATCAAAAGAGCAGATTAAAAACATTTTAAATATCGTTTCAGACTTTGGTTTAGATTTCTATTCTTATGATGTAGAACCTAACTATAAAAAACTACAAAAATTTTATAAACTTGGTTTTATTAAATAAAAGTAGATTATATGAAATTCCTGCTGATAGCTTTTCCTCCTTATGCGCCATTTATGCCAAAAGAAGAAAGACAGTTCAATGCTTGTTATTTACCAACATTGGGTTTATTGTATATAGCAAAGGTTTTAGAAGAAAACGGGCATCAAGTTGAGATTTTAGATGAAGGTTTTTCAGATGAGAAGATAATGAAGTCACTAAATTATGTTGATGTAGTAGGTCTTTCTGTACCTTCATATTTCTATAAGAGGGCAGCAGAAGTTTCAAAAATGATTAAAGAAAAAGACCCGTCGATAACTGTTATTATCGGTGGTCCGCATGTTACATTTCATCCAAAAAAATCTCTTGAAAAAGATGTATCTTATGCAGACATAAGTGTCGAAGGTGAAGGAGAGCATGTTATTGGTGATATCTCAAAAGTGTTAGAAGGAGAAAAAAAAGATTTATCCAATGTGCCTGGAGTTTATTACAAAAAAAATGGGAAAATAAAATCAGGTCCTCCCCCTGTTGTTATTACGGATTTAGATACTATTTCTTTTCCTGCGAGACATCTAGTTGAAAAATACAGTAAGTATTATGGAACTCTCTTTGGTGTTAATATTTCCAAATCTCCAGCTACATCAATTAGTACTAGCAGAGGTTGTCCGAAACGCTGTAGATTCTGTACTTTACCGTCTCTTGAATATAAATTATATAGAATGCGTTCAGCAGAAAATATTCTTGAGGAATTACGTGAGATAAATGAAAAATATAAATCTGTTTGGATTAGTGATGATAATTTTCTTGCTGATAAAAAACGTGCTCATAAAATACTAGATGGTATCTTAAAAGAAAAAATGGATCTTGAGATATGTGTTATGGGTGCTCGAGCAGATTCTGCAGATCGAAATTTATATAAAAAAATGAAACAAGCAGGAGTTGATTATCTGCATTTTGGAATTGAATCTGGGAATCAAGATGTTCTTGATTTTTATAATAAAAATATTACTTTGGATCAAATTAGAAAAGCACTAAACTTATGCGAAGAATTTGGGATTCAATCTGTTGGTAACTTTATTCTTGGTGCACCTATAGAAACAGAAAAACATATAGAACAGACAATAAACTTTGCTTGTTCTTTACCATTATATTATGCAATGTTTAGACCTCTTGGTTATGTGTATGGTTCTCAAATCTGGGATGAGGCTGTTAAAGAAGGTAAAATAGAGGAAGGTGATACTTATTTGTATGTTGCTGACTCAAGAAAAGGTTTAGGAAATTTTACTGAAGAAGAGCTAGAAGAATTTTGCAGAATAGCACATGCTAGATACCACTTTAGATTTAAATTTTTGGCTAGGGAAGTATATAATTCATTCAAAGAAAGAAATTTTAGATTCTTAAAAATTGGTATAATGTCATTATTTTATAAATGATAACAATGATAATTTATTAGAAAAATGAAAAAAATATTTATTGAAAATTTAGGATGTGAAAGAAGATCGTTAGATGCAAAAAAACTTAGTAAATATTTTACTTTAAATGGATATAGAATAACAAATAATCCTAAAAAGGCTGATAAAATAATTTTTATAACATGTGCATTTGTAGATAGTATTGCAGATATTTGTCTCGATGAAACTAGAAGATTAAAAGAAAAGTATGATTCTGATCTAATAGTTGGAGGGTGTCTACCTGCTATTGAAAAAGAAAAACTTTCAAATTTTTTTAATGGAGAAACCTTTGAAACTAAAAATATAGATAAAATCGATACGTTATTTCCTGAGAATAAAGTTAAATTTAAAGATATAAATGATGCTAATATTTTATTTGAAAATATTGATGTAACATCACCCTTTGGAGCTTTTAAAAATATTTTTTATAAACTAGATTTTTTAAAAAATTTAATTGTGAAAACTCAAGATTATATACTTAAACATTTTTTTAATGAAAAATCTTTGATTTATTCTGTATTCTCAAAAAACATATTTTATATCTGTGTTTCTGTTGGTTGTAACGGTAATTGCACATATTGCGCAATTAAAAAAGCTATCGGTGTTTATAAAAGTAAACCGCTTGAAAAATGTATAAGTGAATTTAAAAATGGTCTAAGAAAAGGTTATAAATTTTTTATTATAGCATCAGATGATGTCGGATCGTATGGTATAGACAAAGGCTATAATTTAATAGATTTATTAGATAATATCACTAGAATCAAAGGTGATTATAAGATAATAGTTCACGATTTTAACCCTGTTTGGCTTGTTAGATATCATAAAAACTTAGAAAAAATATTCAAACGGAATAAAATAATTAGAATAGAGGTAGCTATACAATCTGCTAGTTCACGAATACTTAAACTCATGAATAGATATTCAGATATTAAAAATCTCGAAGAAAAACTATTAGATTTGAAAAAAAAATTTCCAGATATTGCATTAACTACAGATTATATAATTGGTTTTCCAACTGAGACTCAAGATGAAATGATTCGGACATTGGATTTTATTAAAAATGTCAGCTTTAATTCTGGTTATATAATGCCTTTTTCTCTTCGCTCTGAAACTATTGCAGAGAAAATTGAACCAAGAGTAAGTCAAAAAGAAATTGATAGAAGATTTAATTTTGCAAAAAAATACATGCAGAAAGCTGGTTATAGGATTTTTTCTCCATACAATTATTTTACAATTTTCGACAATTTCCAAAAATAAAATAACAAAATATAAATATTAATTTTAAAATATAACAATTCTCTATTTGCAGGCTAAGATATGAAAAAAGTAATAGTGGTTGGTTTAATCCTTTTACTATTTTGTTCGGGTCTAGTTATACCAAACTATGCCAAAAGTGTGGAAAATTATAGGTTTTCAAACTTAGAAACCAACAATATTACTGATTTAGAACAATGTATTGGTTATACTTTGATAGGTCCGTTAGATTCCCGTCCGACATTAATTGATATGGATGGAAATATAATCCATATTTGGAAAAATATCTTTGTGTTAGGTCAAATGTTACCAGGGGGTTCAGTTGTTGGACCAACTAAACCTCGAACAGGATATATAATGGATCGTGAATTTAAAGAGGTTATCCAGGAGGAATGGAACGATGAAGTGATATGGAATTTCACTGGGTGGAAATATGATCATGCTGATACAATAATGGCAAGGGCTCATCATGATATAAAAAGGGTGGGTAACCCTGTTTATTATGCCCCAAACAATACATATTTTCATGAGGGGAACACTCTTGTCCTTGCGCGTTATAATCATACAAATAATTCTGTTTCTAAAAAGGAATTAGTTGATGATGCAATATATGAGGTTGATTGGAGTGGAAATTTAACTGGATTTGAATGGATTGCTACTGAACATTTTAATGAATTTGGTTTTAGTAAATTAGAAAAAATTGGAATAGCTTTATTTCCGGGATATCATTGTTTCATGCCTGAAAAACTACGTAATTTCTTTTATATAAAACATGATTGGTTGCATCTTAATTCAATAGCTATATTAGGCAACAATAGTTGGTATGATAAAGGAGATGAACGTTTTCATCCTGATAACATTATGATTACTTCCCGTCATGCTTGTATTATAGCAATAATCAGTAGGGAATCAGGGAAAATCGTATGGAAAATCGGTCCTGATTATAGTTTTAAAACTGAGGAAGGGAAAAAAATCGGTCAAATACTTGGTCCTCATGATGCTCATATGATACCTAAGGGTCTAACTGGGGAAGGAAATATACTTATTTTTGATAATGGAGGCTTGGCAGGATATGGCCTTCTTGGAATGCCCAACGAAAAAAGAAAGTATTCTAGAGTTGTTGAAATAAATCCGGTAACTTTGGATATTGTTTGGGAGTATAAACATCCCTTTGGATTTAAAAAAATACCTAATGGTAAATGGCATAAATTTTTCAGTGGTACAATAAGCGGTTCTCAACGTCTCCCTAATGGAAATACATTGATATGTGAAGGTAGAAGTAAAAGAATTTTTGAGGTTAATAAAGAGGGAGATATTGTATGGGAACTATTATGGAATTCTGATATATATAGAGCTTATCGTATTCCCCCAGAATGGGTACCAGGAAATCCTTGTGGGTATGAACCTTGGGAAAATTTGCTATGAATTAGTAGCTAAAAGTATATCTTCTTTTATCTTTTAATTTTCATTAAATTCTATATTTATAGCATAATAAGATTTTATTTTACCGGGGTGTAGATGTTAAAGCATATTTATAACACTACAAAAAGTTAGAAAGATGCTCCCGCCGGAGCGGTAACCTGTTTTCTCCTGTAGAAATTTTCGAAAAAATACCTAGCGATATCCTTTACGATTTAAACAACTCTCTCACTAAACCCTTTCTTCTTTTTTTAGAGGTGATAGGTTGAAACAGGTTTCAATTTATGATAAAATGACTAGATCTGAAAGAGAGGTTGCAGAACTGCTTAAAAATTTAGGGATAAGATGGTCATATGAGCATCCAGTATTTGTTTGGGATGAAAATAAAAGACCAAGGGTTTGGACTCCTGATTTCTATCTCTTCAATTTTGGAATATATGTAGAAGTATGCGGATCTGAAAAATTTAATTATGAATATAGAGAAAAAATATATAGAGATAATAACTATAATGTAATATTTCTTCATCTTTACAAAGATCCTAAAAGATGGGAGAACTATCTTATAAATTTGCTTAAATTTATTACGCTCTTTAGATATAATAAGCTAAGTGATGTTTTTTAGCAACAAATTAATAGATATAGCTGATTTTTATATGATAGTTCTATTGATATTTACATTGTTTTTTTAATATTTTTTCGTTATAATTAAGTAGCCCTATCCTCATTGATTGTAGGAAGAAAATGACAGATAAAACACAATTAGATAGAATTGAAAGTAAAATAGACAGGTCATCATTACTTTCATGGTTCTTCGGTGGCTTTGCTTTATTCGTTGCAGGCATCTCATTCGCAAAGGGCTATGAAAATCCTCTTTCGCTTATGGCCCTATTCTCTTTAGGTATTGCAATACTTGGCTGCGTAATCCTAACTATTGTATTCATATTTTGGATTGTGAAGACGAAAAGGATATAATCTTAACGTTGATAAAAATAAACCAATTTAAAATCACACAATATTGTACAATATATTGTATTTGGAATAATTTTATATACATTATGTTGTATTACATAATTTGAGGAAAGATAGTTATGGCCAATATAGAGCACGGTTTTCAACGAGCCATTGAAACAATGGTTGGTGGAATTATCGCATCTCTCGTTATTAGAGCACTCTTAGACTCTCTCAATATTGGAAATTTCGCAATATTAATTTCAATTTTGATTTATACTATATCAATTTTTTCCATCATTGCATTATCTGGAAAAATGAAATATTGGGGTTTTATGTATACTATTGGCTGGTTTTTTGGATTAATTATTATGATGTATGCTTTATCTTCGATGATCTCTCCTGCAGAAATTGTACTTTATATTATAATTACTATAATTGCCTTAATTATAAAAATGTCAAATAAATTGTAAATATATCTATGTGGTGTAAAAATGGCTGATGAACTAGTAGATGATTCGTTAGATGTGACGCCTAACAAACAAATTTTAACATCTATTTCAAAAGATATAGATCTATATAAAGGCATTTGTGAAATGGTAGACAATTCGATTGATAATTGGATATTAAAACAAAAAGAAAAAAGACCTTTATACATCTCAATTTATTTAAATGAAGGGAAAAACGAAATTATCTATGAAGATGATTCTGGTGGGATTAAAGAAGAAATACTACCATTAGTAATACAACCTGGTGCAACAGAGAGGACGTTAGAAGAAGAAACAATAGGTGTTTTTGGAGTAGGTGCTAAGAGAGCATTAATAGCTTTATCAAAATACTCTGAAACAATAAGTCATTTCCCAGATTGTGATACATTTAAAATCATTCTAAACGATAAATGGTTAACAAAAAAAGAATGGAAGATATCTAAATATCGAACTGATCCAATAGACGAAGGCCATACAAAGTTTATTCTAAAAGATTTGAAATTTACTATTAATCGGCAAATAATTTCTGAAATTATCGATCTAATAAGTGAAACTTATTATTTTTATTTGAAAGAAAGAAACGTGATAATAGAACTAAATGGAGCAAAGTTAGAGCCAAAAATTTTTGATGAATGGTCTTTTCCAAACGGTGGTCGTCATCCAAGAGAATACAAATTTAATATAAATTTAGGTAAGGACAGCATAAGATGTTCGATGACGATTGGTTTAATGCTTGAATCTAGTCAAACCGGAAAATATGGGTTTGATTTATTTTGTAATGACCGAAGAATACTTTCTGAAGTAAACGATCATAGGTTAGGTTTTAGAAAAGGGAGTAATGCACTTGGAACACCCCATTCAACGATAGCCTGGTTTAGGGGAATTATCCGTTTAAATGGTAAAAATAAAAATATGCCTTGGAATAGTTCAAAATCAGATATAGATCCTTTTCATCCAGTTTATATTGAGTTGTATAAATGGATTATACTATTGGCAAAACCCTATGTTCAACTTAGCAGAAGGATATATTCAGAATCTGAAAAATTGATAAAGCCCTTTGATAAAGGTGAGATAGAAATCGTCAAATTACATAATAAAAATGATGCAGAAACAAACAAACCTAATTTGCCACCGGGCCGAATATCCTATGAAAAAAAAGCTAAAAAAGAAAATTCTAAAGAACTTAAAGATAAACCTTGGACCAGAGCACTATTAGAAAATATTATTGCTACAGATATTGTTCTAAAATCTAATTTAGAATATAAAAATAGATACGCGCTTTTTTTATTAGATAGTTGCTTAGAAATTGCTTTCAAAGAATACATTTTAAGTGTTAAAAAATTTAATTTACCTAAAAAAGCAAATTTTAGAGAAAATCTTCATAAAATGGTTAAAAAACATACTTCGTTTGATACAATTTTCTGGGATAAAATAAAAACATATTATGACTTGAGATGCAAATTATATCATGAAGAAGCAGCAACTTCATTAACTCAATCAGAAATTATAGATTTTAGAAATGAGATTGTATGTAAAGCACTAACTGAACTTCATAATTTAACATTTGTCTTTTCTGAGGGTGCTGATTTTCTGATAGATTAAGGATAATTGGAATATTGGCCCATATCTTTTCATTTTTTCAACAATTTCTTTATACCTAAAATCAATTCAGATTAAAGAATGAGCAATAACAACGAAGCAAAGCCTTTTGTAAAATGGGCGGGGGGAAAAAGAGGAATTATTGGAACCTTAGAGACTAAAGGGTTCATTCCAAAAAAATTCGGTAGATATTTTGAGCCTATGGTCGGTGCAGGAGCTGTCTTTTTCCATATCGCAGAAAAATACAAACCAAAAAAATGCATAATTTCTGATATTAACTCTGATCTCATAAACACATATAAAGCAATAAAAAGGGATGTGAATGAGTTAATCAAAGAAGTATCAAAAATAAAAGAAGAATTTTACAGCTCAGGAGATAGATCAGAGTTCTATTACAAGAAGCGAGACGAATTTAATCAGTTAAAAAAAGATAAGGAAAATCATCTTATTTATCAGGCAGCCTTGTTTTTATTTCTAAATAAAACCTGTTTTAATGGTCTTTATAGAGTGAATAAAAAAGATGAGTTTAATGTGCCTTTCGGCCGATATAAAAATCCAAAAATATTTGATGAAGATAATCTTAGAAGAATTTCAAAACTTTTACAAAATACAAAAATTTTAAACCTGGATTTTGAAGAAGCTATTAAAGATGCGGAAGGAGGAGACTTTGTTTATTTCGATCCGCCATATGTTCCATTAAGTAAAACCTCTGATTTTACAAGTTATACAAAAATGGATTTTGGGCTTGATGATCAAAAAAGACTTGCAAAAGTTGTAAACAATTTAGCAAAAAAGGGATGCCTAGTGATGGAGAGTAATTCTTCAAGCGATGAAATCAAAGATATATTCCAAGAATACAACAATCTTCACATTTACACAATCGAAGCTCCAAGATTTATTAGCTGTAAATCAGATGGCAGAAAACCAGTTGAAGAATCAGTAATAAATAATTATGAGCCTGAACTAACAAACAAAAAAATAACTTGCTTTTAAGACTTCTCCCATCTTTTAAGAGTCATATCAAGAAATTCTTTATCTTTATCAATTCCAATATATTTCCTACCAAGCAATTTTGAAACAATACCTGTGGTACCTGAACCATTGAAAGGATCAAGTATGGTATCACCTTCATTTGAGCTTGAAACAATTATCCTTTTCAATAGCTCTACAGGTTTTTGAGTAGGATGACCTCCTTCAAGTTTTTCAGATGGAGGAGTTAGTGATATAGACCAAACACTTCTCATTTGTTTACCATGATTATTGATTTTATCTTTTTCAACATCCCAGTTTTTCATTAACTCATAATTGAACTTATGTTTTGAACCTTTACTTTTTTTAGCCCATAAAAGAGTCTCATGACTATGGGCAAAATATCTACAAGAAAGATTAGGGGGCGCATTTGGTTTAAACCAAGAAATTTCATTTAAAATCTCAAAATCAAGTTTTTCTAAAGCAAAACCAATTTTGTAAATATTATGATGTGTACCTGAAATCCAGATGCTCCCGTCATCTTTTAAAACTTTTTTACAAGCACTAAGCCAAGCAAGATTAAATTTATAGTCTTTATCAAAACCATTTGATTTATCCCATTTACCCTTGTTTACAGAAACCATTTTACCTGCTTTGCAGGTGATACCGCCATTTGATAAAAAATAAGGAGGATCTGCAAAGATTAAATCAACACTTTTTTCTTTAATTCTAGGAAGAACCTTAAGGCAATTTCCTTGGTAAAGTCTAAAACCATTTTCCTTGAAATATAATGATTTAGCCATGACAATTACCCAACATTAAACATAAATCAAACTATTTAAAATAAATTATGTGGTAATTTAAACTATTTAATTTTAAAATCGTGTCAAATATAACATTCAGATATTTTTAAAAGCAAAATAATCATTAGTTATTAGAAATTGAGGAGAGGAAGAATTTGGCTATAACAAAAAAAGATTTTATTTTCAATCAAAAAGAGCTTAGTAGAGCTCAAGTAAGAGAAAAAGTAGTAAAATGTTTTCTTAAAGAAAAACCAGGACCCGCAAAAGATGAAACCTATAATAGATATCATTATCTAGTAGAAAAAACAAAAGAAGGAAACGTAGTTATTATACGGCCTGCCAATTTGAAACTTGGATTTGATTTTAGAATAGATGTCGAAGGAATGACATTTAGAAAAAATACAAATGCTCCTTCTCATATTGATCTATTCGAAGATTTAAAAAAGAAATACAATGTTAATAAACAGTTTTGTGATGATGTTATTCGAGCAATAAAAGATGTAAACGATATGAACGATCCTGAAGAAGTATTATCCAATGTCAAAGATTTGAAAATAGGACTTAGTGTAGAACTTATATTAAAGATATCAAAATGGTTTGCTATAGAACAAGATATTAGATATTGGAATGGATGGGGGAGAAATAAACAAATTTTATGGTTGGATTTAATGAGATATTATGAATTTAGATATGTACCTATAAAACAAGGTTTTAAGTTTTATAATAAAAATGGAAAACTATTAACAGAAAATATGGCTGCAAAACATGCAAATTTGTTATAATTATCAAAATTTCATATCTGAATAGAATGTTATTATTCGATAAAAAGATGGCTATTTTTGAATAAATGCTAAATAATGCTAATAATATTCTAGATTTATGGTTAATATTAGAGAAACTTTATCAAAAAATAAAAAATTTTTCAGCTATTTTTTTATTTGTATATTTTTCATTTTGGTTTTTACTACAATTTTATTTTTTATCTACTCAATTTATTATATTTTATTTCTTTCTCCTCTGATTGTTGCCATAGTGGAAACAGTATTAGTTATCCATTTTAAGTTCAGAAATAGATTTGTAAGATATAATTCAGCTATTTCAGCATTCATCGGTCTTTTTTCGTTATTTTCTGTAATTACAAAAATGATACTTGATAATTTTACAACATTAGCTTTTCCAGAATTTTTCGGCGTCGTTATTGTTTGGATGCTCATTCCTGCATTCGTTTACATGATTAGCGCGATATATCTTACATATGGCTTTTCTTACTTTATTTCTAAACCATTGCCCAGTAACCAATTGATTAGAGAGAATACGATAGCTTTTAGATACGAAAAAGAAAATGACGCAGTATTAAATATTATTAATAATTTAATCTTAAATAATTTAAGCTACGCACCAAAAAGAAAATCTATTAATGAACAAAATAGATATTATCGCATATTTCCTTTTTTACAAACATCGGAATGTCTATTTGCATATGTAAATAAACAATCAAAAAAGGTATTTCTCTTGCCTTTAAAATTAAGTGAATTTTTGTATTATGAAATAGTTCCCAAAGAAGCAAAGAGGATAAGAGATATTTTTGAAGAACTAACGAGTTTCAACTTTCAAACTGATATAGATGATAAAGAAATAGAAGATTTAACTTACTACTATAATGAAGCAACGAAACCAATTTTAGATGTTGGTAAATTAAATAGGAGAAAAGTAGGTGCAGGTATCCTCATCATCTTTATAATATCAATTATAATAGCATTATATTTGAGTCGAAATGTTATATTAAATAAGTTGAATTCAAAAAATTTAACATTAATGGATGCGATAATTGTGGGGGTAGTAATTGTAATTCTTAGTAATTCACCAAAATGCATTAAATTCTTTAAAGGCTTAATAAATGAAAATAAATAGGAAACACATGCCTCATTCATATATAGATTTTTTATAGGTGCTATATAATAGTATCAATTTCTAAAAGATACTTTGCTATCTTTTTACCTTTACTAGTAAGCCAGATGTATCTTCTTCCACCAAACTTACTTTCCTGTTCATCTTTAATAAGTCCTAAGCTTTTTAATTCAATTAATCTTGTATTTAATGTTGACATACTTCCCTTACCAATTTTTCTTTTTAATTCAGTTAAAAAAAGTTTACCTTGATTTTCTAAAAGAGTAACCAAAATATCTGCAGATCCTGCCTTTGCAAAGATTTCCATTTTGTTACTCATTACGTACCGTAACAAAATAGTAAATTATATAATTTTACATTATTTTTCATATTAATATTACAATTATTGTAATGTAGTAAAGTTTATATACTCTCTTATATTACATAATACGTAAAATGTAATATTGAGGTAAATATGTTAGATGCAGTTATTAGTGATGCGCAAAATTCTCATTCAACTAACTTATTTAATGATGGGTTAGAAGGAGGTAAAAACCAAGAATGGAAAAATATTGTAGAAAATATATGCAAGAGATATCTAAAACAAAAAACCACACGAAACGTTGTGGAGGAAATGGATAAATCAAATCATAATTATAGAAAATTAGATGTTGATAAAATCAAAAACCCGTATATCATAAATCCAGACAACTACCAAACACAAGAAGAACTATTCGATGCAATCAGACACTGGTGGATCTTTAAATACAGAAAAAATGAAAGAACGATTAGAGACAGACTAAGATACGCCAAAAAAATGGCAGAGCATAGTGTTTTTCCTGTAAATTGGTTTGAACTTAACCCAAACCAGATCATAGCATATCTAGAATACAAAGAATACCAAGAATACGAAAACAAACGAGGAAAATACCAGATAATAAACGAGTGGAAAACGGTAAAAACATTTGCAAAAGCCTATGGCATAGATGCAAAACTCTGGGGATATATACCGCCAAGTCCGCCAAAACCAAAAGTAAAAATCGTACCACTACCAAACACAACCTATGAACTAATCCAACACAAATACTCAAAAAACCTATACAAAAATGCACTAGTGCAGTACATTTTACTACATGGATTTACAATAGGATGGAGACCAAGTGAACTAATAATACAGAAAGTAAGCGACGTATTCCTAGAGGACGGATATATAATAATCACAGAGACAAAAAAGAATGGACAACCAAGACAGATATTCCCAGAAAAAGACATAATGATAAACCTAAGACGAAAAAGCATGAAAAACTGGATAGAACACTGGAGACCAAAAGTCGCAAACAAATACAGCAAAGACTATCTCTACATACAACCAAACGGACGACCTTTTACGATAGCATACCTGCAGAAATATCTAGGACAAAATGTAAAACCAGTATGGAATTATTATCATCCATACATAATGAGACACTGGTGTGCAATAGCAAGACTAATCAAGAGCAAAGTAGAGACAAAGAACTGGGATATATGGGATGTAAAGGAATGGCTAGGTCATGATAAAGTAACAACCACTGAGGGTTACGTAAGATACGCAAAGCAGTATTATCGTAATGCATCTTACGACTGGATTAAAGCCATCTTGAAATTCCACAAAAAGACACACGGCCTGGAACAAGAAAATGGCTTAATTTTAAAAACCCAAAAATCAACCCCTGTTTCAAGTAGAGCCAACAGGAGTAAATTGGTATGCTCCCGCCGGGATTTGAACCCGAGTCTATGGCTCGAGAGGCCATGATGATTAACCGGACTACACTACGGGAGCAAAAAATATTTTTTAACCACCAGAAGAAACCTTTAAAATTGTTATTACATCATTATCCTGAATTTTTTCATCTTCAGGCATTGGTATATTTTTTTTCATCACAATAGCAGTATCAGGCTTAATACCAAGTTTTTTCAGTAAATCAAATACTATTGAGTCCTTTACAAGATTTATTTTTTTTGCTTCTTTTGACTGCAATAGCTTTACTTGAACCTTCATTCTGAATCGATACCCATATATAAAGCCCTTTGATTAAGCTTTTGACAGATTGTTATTGCTGGGGTAGCCAAGCCCGGCCTACGGCGGTGGTCTCGAAAACCACTGGTGTTTTCACCACAGGAGTTCAAATCTCCTCCCCAGCGTACTAAAAAATAAGATTACTTTTTTTAATTATATTAAAGAAATAATTATCTAAATATTAGCTAGATAAGCCTGTCCATAACATATTTCCCCATCACCACAAGGTATCTCTTTGTTAAATAAAACATCATTTTCCATCATAAACTCTGAAATCATCCTATTATATGCAACACCCCCAGAAAAAACAATGGGATTGTTATATTCACTTGCAATTTCAAATAAGCCTTTGGCTAGATACATTTGAGAGGTAGCTGCCAGTCTTTTTTTGTCTTTGGATTTATTATTTAAAAGATATTCAAACAAAGGAGTAGTCATAAGAATTTTCTTACCATTCTCTTTTTTAAAAACAGGCTCTAGCTTAAATGGTTTAGTAGCAATACTTTCAAGAAGCATAGCTGGTCTACCTTCATATGTTCTTTTTTCGCATAATCCTAAGAAGACTGCAACAGAATCAAGTATTCTACCAGCACTAGAAGTATATGGCATATTAGAACTATTCTTCAGAATTTTCAGATAAATATCACTATCTTTTTTGTTAAATAACTTCATTTTTATTATTTCTTCATCTGTAAGAAACTTTGATAATATTCCAAATAACATTTTTTTAGGATAAATCGTAGCGGTATCTCCACCAAGTTGGGATTGTTCTTCCAAATGCCCTATTCTAATAAAATTATTTGATTTTTCTACTTTGAATACTTCTGCACCCCAAATCTTCCCGTCGTCACCATATCCTAATCCATCAGAACCAATACCGACATAGTTAGTTAAATTATGCTCGGCAGCAACACTTGCGATATGTGCCTTATGATGCTGCAGTTGAACTAATTTAGCATCATATTTTTCTGCTAGTTCTTTTGCAAAAATTGTAGAGTTATATCTAGGATGAAGATCACATGCGACAATTTTTGGTTTCAACCTTGTAAGTTTAATAAATTTATTTACGCTATCTTTTAAAAATTCAAATGTCTCATATTTTGAAGTATTTCCAATATACTGAGACAAATAACACTTGTCTTTTTTAGCAGTACAAATCATGTTATTTAATTCTGCACCAACAGCTATTGTATCTTTACAATTTATTGGTAGTTTAACAGGGATTGGTGTGTAACCTCTGCTTCTTCTAAGATAAAAAGTTTTATCATTTATTACTTTTAGAACCGAGTCATCACATCTATTAACTATTTCGCGCTCATGGGTTAGAAAATATTTTCCAATTTTTTCGGTTGTAGAAACGGGTTCACCAGGGATATTGCAGGATGTCATTAATAGTGCCTTATCTATAAAATCAAACATAAGATAATGAAGAGCAGTATAAGGAAACATCACTCCAATGCTATCTAGTTCAGAGATCTCTTTAAAATCATCTATTTTTTTCTTTTTTAAAACTACGATAGGTCTCTGAGGACTAGATAATAACTTTTTTTCTTTTAATGAAGAAATAGCAATTTTATTAGCCATCTCTATATCTTTTACCATAATTGCAAAAGGTTTATTTGGGCGGTTTAGTAGTTTTCTTACTTTTTTAACAATTCTATCATTGCATAATGAACATATGTGAAATCCTCCCACGCCCTTAATTGAGATGATTTCACCTTTTTTTATTAGGTCAACTGTTTTTTTTATGGTTTCTTTGTCTGAGTTCTTACTTATATCTTTTTTATCTTTTAAAAGCTTCAATTTTGGACCACATTTTTTACATGCAATAGTTTGGGCATGGTATCTTCGATTCATTGGATCTGTATATTCTTTTTTACATTCAGGACACATCTCAAATTCTTTCATCGATGTTAAGGGTCTATCATATGGATAATCCTTAATCATAGAAAAACGAGGCCCGCAATTAGTACATGTGATAAAATAATAATCATATCTTCTATTATTTTTATCTCTTAGTTCTCTCAAACAATCTTTACACATAAAAATATCAGGAGGAAGCTCGGTTTCACCTTTTGAATAAGTACTTTTTAGAATTAAAAAATCAGAATAGGATTTTTTTGATGTTATTTTCTTAATTTCATAATCTGTTATTTTTGCTAGAGGTGGCAAGTCATTTAGTTTTTCTAAAAAATCTTTGTCATTTATTATTATCTCCACACCATTTCCAATGTTTTTTACAGATCCTAAAAGATTGTTTTCTTTTGCTTTTCTATATATATAAGGTCTGAAACCTACGCCTTGAACAATACCCTGGATAAATATTTTGTACATAACTTATGAAACCTACATTCATATGTTCATATAAATCTATTGTTCTGTAGATACTTCTTATATTAAGTAAAAATTTTTTTATTTTATTTCCAACGTCTAGCACGCATTCTAACAACTGGATCATCAGATAGTTCACAGATCTTACTTGCAAGATTCTCAAAACCTTCGACAGTATTTATGTTAAATCTACCAATTGGAGAACCATTTGCACCAACCAGTTTAACCTCTCCAGGAATCTCCATTGGTTTTTCTCCTTCGTCCATTCGTGTTGTGAGCTCTGTTGAAAAATCCATGGAACTTATGGTATTATCTAGTTGTCTGCTTAGTAGATCTGAGATAAAAGTTGATCTGTCGCCTATACTGTTTTGTCTGTCTATCCTGTCTATTATTTCTGCGGGTAGTTCTAAAAATATAGTTCTTTTTTCCATATTTTAAAGAATGAAGTTGATATTTATAATATTTTAGCTGTATAAATTATATTTTATAGTAGAGAGAGCCTAAAAACTATGTTTTCTATGTAAAATTGTGTTTATTGTATAATAAAACTTATATACTAATAAACTTAATATATTTATTTAATTGTATAGGTGAACACCAATGAAAAGTAAATTAAGTATGCTATTAACATTTGTATTAATACTAGTAATATTATCCCCGGTAATTATTAAAGATGTAGAAGCGGAAAGAGCAAATAATAAGGGACTTGGGATATTTGACTTTTTAAAAGCTGAGAGTGTAATCGAGTTAAATTATGATAAAACTTCAGTCCCAGATTCTTTAGTTCCTGGTGAAGTTTATACCGTGCCTATAAACATAAGCTATGCTATGCAAGGTACTTTAGCTAAACTTTATTCAAAATTATTATCAGACCAAACAGTGACAATTGATTTATCTGTTGAATCAGGTAAATATTGTGAGGCTTCAATAAATACTGAATCTGTTGAAGCAAATATCACAACAGATAAAACAACAATTAGTACAAAACCTGAAGTAACTTTAACAGTTAATCAAGAAGCTGTGGCCTATAGTGAATTAAAAATAACAGTTATAGCCAAAGCTAATGAGAAGAAAGGTCCTTTAGGTTTTTTAACATATATTAAAGAAAGCGATAATGTAACTAGTAATATTCCGATAAAACCTGCTTATGTACCAGTTATCGACGTTAAATCTGATTCTCTTTATAAAGAAATACCACCATTTAATGTAACCAAATTATCCCTAAATATCACAAACCTAGGCAATGGAAAAACAATAGTTTTAATTGAACCATTAAATGTTTCTGAACATTTCAATATAAGTGTACCAAAATCTATAATGTTAGAAATAAATGATACAAAACCAGTAATAATAAGTGTTTCACCAGATAATGATTTTGGTCAAGAAACACTGAAAATCAGTTTTACACCAAGTTATTATGCAGATGAAAGTTTAACAGGAACCCCGGTTATTCAGACTTATGCATTAAAAAATGATGGAAGCTACAAAGAGCCAGAGGATAATGATTCTGAAATTGATCTAACTTTGCTTATAGTGTTAATCTTTGTAATTCTAATCATAATAGTATTTATCTATATAATTAGACAAAGACTCTAATTTTTTTCTTTAAATTTTAAATACACTTCCTTTTTACTTATTTTGAGGTAAATTTTGTATAAAATTAATAATCTTGATAAAATAATCAATCTGATAAAAAATGAAATAGAAAAATATAATCAGCCGATAGTCTCAGCTTTAGATCAAGCAGGAATAAAAAAAACACCTTTTACAACACTGATATCATGTATACTAAGTCTTCGCACAAAAGATGAGACAACAGAAAAAGCATCAATCAAACTTTTTAAAAAATATGATACACCAGAAAAACTATCAAAGGCAGATCTTGAAGAGATTCAAGATTTGATATATCCTGTTGGTTTCTATAAAGTAAAATCAGAAAGAATAAAAAATATTTCAAAAGAAATAATAGAAAAATACAATGGAAAAGTACCACAAGATTACAATGAATTATTAAAACTTAAAGGAGTAGGAAAAAAAACTGCATCTATAGTAATGGTTTATGGACACAATAATCCAAACTATATACCTGTAGATATTCATGTACACGTCATATCAAACAGACTTGGATGGGTTAAAACTAAAGATCCGGATGATACTATGAATAAATTGATGGATTTAATTCCAAAAAAATACTGGGCAGATATAAACCATTTATTTGTACAATTTGGAAAAAATATTTGTGTAACTATTTCTCCAAAATGTACTATATGTCCAATAGAAAATTATTGTCCAAAAATCGGTGTTGACAGGAGTAGATAATTAAAATAACCGCTTTTTTATAACACACAAAGTTATGTTTTTAATTATCGATTATTTTATAAACGTGAAAAGGCATACAAAATTTAAAGGCGGATGGGATGCAGGATGACGAAGAAAATACTTTTTCAAAAGATTATATAAGACCACTTGTTGTCAGATCTCTCAGAAGAAGTAATGTCAGAAAAAAAATTGCTGAATATCTTTTTGATATAAGTCCTAGTGGTAGCTATACCTCAGAAATTGCTTACAGTGTAAAAACCACCCCTACAAATGTAATAGGTGCTATAAGAGGAATGGGTACCCGTTACAAAAAAGAAGAATCACTTATAGATTTAGACATTGTAGAACAAATTAACAACAGATCAAATATTAAGATATATAAACTTACAAATTTTGGAAAAGAAATAATAGAAGATATGAAAAAATAATTTTTTTTATATTTCTCTTCCTCTTCTATTTATTTCAAACATTGTTGTAACCTGGCTTTCTTCTACTTGTTCCATGTTTCCATCTTCATATTTTACTACAAGCCATCTACTAGGTTTAGGATACGTTCTAACTACTCTTGCTTTTTTAGCTGGGGCGTTAGGCTCTAGAGTATCTTTAACTATTACTTCAATACCTCTTCTAATACCTCTATCTTCTAACATAATATTATCCCTCCTATGTACAATTTAATAAAAGTTAATGGTATTAAAGCTTAATCATACAGTTTTAAATATTTGAATTATCATTTATGATTTAGATTAGTATAAAGGGGTATAGGGAGCAAATGAGATTAGGTAAAATTGTTTTATTTTTGGTATTTGTAAATATATTTTTATTGGTTTTAACGCCTTTATCAAAACAAGTTTCTGCAAATGGTGCAAAATTAGATTTTGTAGAAAAACCTACATATAAATGTTATAAAACTACAGATGCAGGTTATTATTACAATGTTTTTACTACAATTAAAAACTCTGCAGCCGTATCATCTTGTCCTATAGATATAAGAATATATGAGAATGGTAAAGCTTCTGCGACTAACGAGAGTTCTTGTCTGGGAGTTATTTTTGAACCGCATGAAGAAAAAACATTTACAATACAATGGATGACACCTTATCAAGAAAAACAAGTAGAAATGAGATTTATTCCTTCAGACATAGATAATATTACAAAATACAATATTGGTAATACGACTTTTAATGTGATATATAACTCAAAATCTACAAATAGTGATAATACACCTGGTTTTAGTTTTTTAATTTTAATACTGATAATAGGTATTATAGCAATAATAAATAAGAAAAAAAGAAATTAATTTACTTCAAACTCTGTTGCAGATAGTTTTGCATGATCTACTAATTTAGCATTGTCTGCTTTGTAAATAATTTCAAATGTAGTTATGTCTCTAAGACCATCTTTTTCTAGTAATCCCTCAATCCAAAACGATGTTTCACCTAGATAATTATCATCTTTATCATAAAATAAGCCAGTTAGTTTGACGTTTACTATCCTGTCTAGTTTATTTTGTATTACACCGGATAATGTAACCTCTTTTATTATATCTCCTTTATTTTCTTTGTATTCTATATTACATTCTAACAAATCAACAATATCAGATTCAAAATCTACATCAAACTTGTTATCTTCTACTTCTGTACTTGTACACCCACAAAATATCAGAGATACTAAAACTATTGTCACTATAGTTACAAATATTTTTATAGCATCCTTTTTCATTCATCACCCTCCATAATAGTTATAGTCTGTAATATAATTCTATATTAAATACATTACGAATACAACTAGAAAAAATATTAATATTAATAAGAAGTTAACAAAAACGATATTAGATAGTGGTTGGTGATGCAAAAATGACAGCTTTAGATAATTCAGATGTTATAAAAAATGTATTAAAAAACTTAATTGATATATCTGGAAGAAAAACAAGTAGAGGCCAGGCAATAGATACTATTGATACTGTAATGAGAAAATTAGAAAATAGATATATTTTTTTAAAAGATATTAAGATTATTGATAATAGATATATTGAAAACGAGGAAGTAATTGATATAACCCGTGATATTGATAAAGTAAGATCCTCTGATATGGGTAAAGCTTTGAATGACATCATTTTAACTACCCATTATTCTTTAGGTGAAAATGCAGGACACTTTTTTATAAAAGAATTACAAAGAAACATGGGTGGGGATTATAACTCGGTTATGAAAGAAATGGGTGTTGATTTGGGTTTAATGCAGCTGGAAAAAGAAGTAAAAGATTTAGGAAAAGCTATATCTCAAAAAAAATAATACACTTTTTTTATCAATCTAGATTTTTATATCTTAGTATACTTATTAAAATAGTTAGGAGCATACATAAGAGACTGTACATTGATACTATTACCTGCATATGCACTAGCATATACACATGCAAATAAACTATATAAGTATTACAGATATTATTGTGGATAGCACTCTAAACTAGTTGTTAACTGCAACTAATAGGAGGGATGTGAAAAAGATGGGAAACAAAATAAGTAATATATTGAAAAATAAAGATGTTGGAGCTATTGGTATTGGCGCGATGATCGTTTTTATCGCTATGGTCTTAGTTGCTGGTATTGCTGCTAGTGTGTTGGTTCAGACTGCTAATAAGCTTGAGATTCAGGCTATGCAGACT
>Ga0180433_10001215_pt1 | contig 43484 bp, 36 predicted proteins | sample SS_ome_8_FD_132980 | JGI IMG/M metagenome (GOLD analysis project Ga0180433, IMG submission 132980) | Hypersaline lake sediment archaeal communities from the Salton Sea, California, USA - SS_1_D_1 metaG | ecosystem: Environmental > Aquatic > Non-marine Saline and Alkaline > Hypersaline >...
TCCTGCTTATTCTGAGAAGTCACCGAAGTTATGGTTAAACATCGTGTTGCTGATTATCCTGCACATAGCCTTCTTCGTCGTCACGTTTACCATGGTGCTGGGGGATGGCGGGTTCCTAGACCCCGTCACCGGACTATCGCCGGGACTTGGAATTCTTGCACTGATAACCTGGCTTGGAGCGGTTGGTTTCCTCGTTCTGGGAAGATGGAAAATAAAATCGATCGAATAAATCGAGCAATATTGAAAACCACTATCCAAGCAAATAGTCATCCTATCACAATCAGAATTGTGTATACACTGCGTGCGTCTATTCGTGGTTGTGCTTTTTTTACTGGGAACTACGTATAACTTGAAGAGAGTAAGGGGTGGCTAATGGTAGTGATCCCGGGGTTAGATCCGGTCCCACAGGCCATGCAAACCTGACGTCAATAGAAGGTTCTGCTGAAAATATGGGGTAGGGACTTACCCTGATCATGTCACCCACGTAGAGAACCCTTATTCTCCCTGTCTCAGGGTCCTTGCGACAAATAACAGTCGAAAGAGTAAGCAACAGAACCAAGCATAGGCATGGTGCAACACGATCTATCCTCTTATCGCACAATCCCTGCATCCCGATAAACATGCCTCAGCTGGTATCCTATAAAAATTTCGCAGAAGGTAAGTCAAGACACGTCTATTCCGGGTGATACCGCTGAGAGAAAGGTCTATGCAGATGTCAAAGCTGCCTATTTTCATCGCCATGCCAGCATTCTTTAAACGAGCTCTGCTCTTATCAGAGCAGAGATTATTGAGAGTGTTGAGGTGTCTTTGTTTTCTGTTGTGTCTCCCCATGATCCGTCCTCGTTCTGGTTTTTGAGGATCCATGGTATTGTTCTCATTATCATTATTTTTGGCACTGGGTGATCGTATCTTGCGAAGAGGTCCAAGTATCCGGCCTGGGAGAAGCGGAAATATTTCTCAGGGTATTTCCCTGTGAATCTCCCGTCTGCTGAGTGTTGTCGCCCAGCGAATCTCCAGAGATGGGATTCTGCCAGTCTCCTCATCTTCTCGTCTTTGACCTGGCTCAGGGCTCTTGTGGTTATTAATTCACATCCCTGGATATGACTGGGCATTCTCAGAGGATACTCGTCAACCCCTGGTCGCACTGTTTCATGGTCTTCTCTAGGCATTCTTTCCCCTGACTTGTGCGCCATGTCCCTGGTTTCGAGTTCTCTTGCACTGTTTATCCCGCCGTATCTGTATTGCTCTATGCTGTCTTTCTCGATTCTCTCTATTTCTTCTTTCGTGTAGGGTTCTTTCCTCAAATTACATGACCCATGTTGATAGCCGCATTCACACCATGACCTCCCGATCTTACTTAGCTTCAGTGTCCGTAGACTGCTTTGAATTCTCTTGTTTTTTTCGTATCCAAGTTTCAGAAGTGCTTCCAGGACCAGGGCGTTAGGCCACATTATCCTGGGTCCGCAGGGTTCGCCTATCAGGTCGTCTCCTGCCTTCACCAGTCTGATCTCCGAACCTCGTAGCTCCCTGAACCTTTGTCTCGACCCATGTTCCCTTCTTCTTTCGATTAGTTCTTTTTGTTTTTCGACAAGATCATCGGTGAGAAAGAACATCCCTGGGTTGTATCTTGATTGAGGTCTTTTCATCAACCAAGTAACCGCTTTACGTATTTCTTCGTCATTCTTTCCCATCCCCAGGTCGGCTAGTTCTCTTAGATTCCTGGCAGTGATGGGTACCTGTTCTTCCCAGGAACCATCTTCCAGCTGTTTCCCGAGCCTCTGCTCCACGAGCCGCTTTCTCAGTTGTTCGTCTGTGGGTTCGGTTATTCCCAGGATTTTTCGTGCTTTCCAGGCTTCGAATGTTTGTCTGTTCTTCAGGAAACGCTTCACATCATGTATTAGCTTGAAGTTCTTGTGTTGTTTCTTCAGCTTTGGTAGTAGTTTTTCTGGCATTGGGTTGAGTGTGGCCATTCTTGTGATCTTGTAGTCGGTCTCCAAGTCAACTATCCTGGCTCTCTCACCCTCTTTCTCAATAATTTCGAACTTCTTAATGGCTAAGAGATCTCCTTCTCTCTCAATGAAAGCGGTTAAGGAATCCTTGCCAAGAACCAGCGTCTCAAAGACATCCCGGGGCAGACGAATCCGCTTCGTATCACCCACGACTATCTCTTTGTCCCCGCCCGAGCTGCCAAGGATCACCTCGCCCTGTATGATTTGGATGTATAGTTTTGCAGGTTTTCGATCCCCGGAACTAAGATAATCTCTGACTGCCTGTTTCAACCTGATGTTTCGATCCTTATCAACGGGAAGTATAGCCACTACTTGAGGAATACAGATCTGTGGTTGAGGATTATTATTAGGGTTGATCCTTTTCTCTACATCTCCCATCAATCTTCCCCCTGCAATTAAATAGGTTGACAGGCGATACCGTGTCCCGTCTATTAATATTAACCGAACAAGCTCACAACTCACACCCCCAAAATGTAAAACAAAACTTCCGTCTTATATCCTCGGGATAACGGCAGGATGCTGGCATATCACGATGATCTATCTATCGAATCCAGAGGATTAAACTTGATCAGATGTCAGTTTATAGACCATATGAGGGATTATGACTAGAACGATAGCCTCCATTCCTGTAATAATTCATAATAGTTACTGGACCTCTTTAGAAATGGGGTTTTCTGAGGACTCAGGATGTGGTAGTTGATCCTTTAAGTTCTGGTCAATTTCATTTGTATCACCAATTTCATGGCTCGAACTTCTCGACGATTTCCGACACCAACTCCATCATCCTGATATCTGCCGTGGGAGGAAGCTCATCTGAAACGCCCAGGATCAGATTTGGTGAGAAGGTGTCTAGAACCTGGAGAGTGAATTCTCTGAGTTGGTCCCTCGTGTAGACGGGAATGAAGAGTACTGCAGGTATTCCATCCAGCAGGATCTTATCGCCCAGGCCCTCCTTGAGTTCATCGATCTCGACGTCTCCCTGAGGCTTGGGTGTGGCGGCCTCGATACCGTCGAACTCGACCAGGTGCAGAAGGGGAAGTAGGGGCCTAATAGCACCATCGATGTGAATGTGACAGAACTTCCCTGCTCTGTGAAGCTGCCGCACGCGCTTGTTGTAGTATTCCACCATATACTTCTCAAAGAACCTGGGAGATGCCAGGTTGGCATCGATGTTCTCTCCGAAATTTAATACCTCGAGGGGGCATTTCACGAGAACATCGTAGATCCTGTCCTCCCAAACTGCTATATCGTCCATGAAGGATTCTATCTCCTCCCTGTGTCGATGGAGCTGCATGAAGAAATTCTTCGCCCCCATAAGCTCCACGATCATCCTCTGGAAGGGAGCACGGGAGAAGAAGCTCTGGACGGTTCCCCTGTCACCGAAAACCTCATCGGCGTATTTGAAAGCATCCTCGTCGAAGTAGAAGTCGGTGTTGTCCATGATGTACTTCATTATTTTACAATCTTTGGGATTCTTCACGGGGAACTCCGCTGGATAGCCCAACCTCCCGACAGTTTGGAGATTTCCCACGGGAGTCTTGGTAATGGTAATCGAGGAGCCATCCTGTTCGAATGTCTCGCTGGAAATCCCGGCATCTGGATCGATGCGCGTGCCGAAAACGTTGACACCCGCCCCCTCCCCTGCATACCTGACGGATGCATTCAGTAGATCGTGAACCCCGATAACGGATTTACCGCGATACTCATCGGGAACTCTGGGATAGGGACGGGTAGAAATCACACCTCTATAAATCGTTGAATTGCCGACCAGACCTTTTTGGTCCTTCTGGCGAAGCTCGCCGGGCAGCTTCGATACCTGATTGCCGTTGTACCAGTAACAGAGCCTGGGTTGCCAGACAATGCGATCGATACTCTTCCTTTGGAAGGTCCTGATAACGATCTCTCGAAAATTCATACCCTCTCCACCAGACTGTAGTTATGACGAGGGATTACACCAATCCAAGTCCTTGAAGTAATCTAAGCTTATTTAGACGCTTCCATGGGGCCAATCCTGCAGATATCCCCTCTACACAAAAACCTTAAATCTCACCACAAAGAATCAGAACCAACCGCTCCCCCCACCCAATCTAGCGACTGCTTTTCATAGGTGGCAACGGGGAATCTTGTAATTAGCCAATTCTTCTTGGTCTTCTCTTCCTTCCCCCAAGTGTTGATCCTGCGGTTGGAATGATTAATAGGAGTGTGGTTGTGAACCAGTTTTTTATTTGTGTGATGGGGAACCACACAGAGTTGGATCCGGCGGCCTTTAGGGTTAGCCATTCCTGTTCCTGTTGGTTTTCCGCTGGTAAGGCGGCGTGATAATATTCGGGCCAAGGCGATCTTGCCGGAAAACTCCCGCCCATGGTAAGGCAGTAGACCTGGGTCTGTGGGTGACTGTAGCCATTCATGTCTACGATCCACTCCGACACACCGTCCCCGTCAACATCGCCCCACCAACCACCATTCTCGGATCTTCTGTTTAGTGCAATATACTCGTTGGTGTAGTATGCTTCAAGCTCTCCTGTGGATCCATCTGTCACAATGGGGAAGGGAGCTAACCAAAGAATTTCTTGCTCCTCATCGGCATCAATGTCAGCGACAAGTTGGTAGGAGGACCAATGATTTGCCGTTGCGCCTAGAGGCAGCAGACCCTCCTCGCTCCATCTTGAGAAGTTGACCTCCCACTTCGTTTCAGGCTGTTCGCCTCCGATGTCAACACAGAAACCGGCATCTAGACCCATGATCACCATGTCAATGCTCCCATCAGCATCAACATCACCCATGACTTGGCAGTTCCTTATGCTACCTGGTCTGGGGAGAGCCCACTTCCAGATCTCCTCCCCATACCAATTAAGACAGATAAGCTCTCCAGGTGTATCGGTCCAGATTATGGCTTCGTACTCACCGTCTTTGTTGATGTCCGCCACAATGACTGGTTGATACTTCATCGTCGAGTAGGTGTCGAAGTGCCACTTCTCTTCTCCTGTCTGTGCATCTGCACAGAAAACCCTTCGCTTGTTGTTAGCCCAGAGTATGTCCAGCTTTCCGTCCTGATCCAGGTCACATATGGTTACATGCCCCAGGTTTGATCCGGGTCCCTCGGGGGATATCCAGATCAAGTCGCCATCATATGTGAGGCAGTGAACATATCCCGCATTATCAGCAAGGAACAACTCCAGATAACCATCCCCATCAACATCGTAGGCTTGGGGAGCACCATGCATGGCCTGCTCCATAGGCTCATCCCATGTCCACATTACCGAACCATCAGGATTCAGGATGTGTAGCCGACCGCCTCTCCCGGCAAAACAGAGCTCGTAAATCCCATCACGATTAACATCGATTATGGATACCTTTGATGTAGGGTCACCGGGTAGACCATCCTCGCTTATCGGGGGATAGACCCACTGAAACGATCCATCGCCCTCTAAACACCAGAGTCTCTTAGAATCCCCTCGACGAGTACCGAACAAGACCTCGTTTATATTATCACCATCGATATCCCATACAGTGATACATCCCTGGTGACCAGCACCAAAGGACATGCCGTGGAACTGTGCACTGGTGTTGAAGACCCACTCCAACTCCAGGCCCATTTTTTCCTCTAGAGCCCAGCATGTAGCTGGCATTAGGATCGCTATTAGGGAAATCACCAGTATCGGGTAGGTGTCCAAGTCCTCTTCCCCCTTGTGATTAAGACGCGACCAAATCTTGGACCGATGAATAGTATTGCAGCGATGCTGGGTAAGAGGAGTTCGTGTATCGGGAACCACAACGAGTTCGAGTATGCTCCCTTTAACAATAACCAGTCCTGCTGGGCCTGGTATTCGGCTGGGTATGCGCAGTGATAGTACTCGGGCCAATAAGCTTCGGCTGGGAATGCTCCATTCATGGTGAGGCAGTAAAGCTGTGTCTCTGGGTGGCTGTGGCCGTTGAGTTCGCAGACCCACTCAGAGACCCCATCATTGTCCACGTCCCCCCACCAACCTCCGCTTTCCTGTCTGCGGTTTCGGGCGATGTGCTGATTTACGTAATAACCTTCAACCCTGCTTGTTGCCCCATCCGTTACTATGGGGAAGGGCGCGAGCCAGAGAATCTCCTGCTCGTCGTCTCCGTCTATGTCTGCGATGAGTTGGTACGATGTCCAATGGTTTGCTTGTGCTCCCTTGGGAAGTACGCCATCCAGGCTTAGCTGTGTGAAGTTGGCCTCCCACTTTGTCTTAGGTGTCTTGGCCCCGATTTCGATGACGAAGACTGCATCCCCGCTCATCACTGCAAGATCCATGGATCCATCCCCATCGACATCACCCATGGCCTGGCATATCCTCATGTTCACTCCCTCCCTTGGATGGATCCATCTTGCATACTCTGAACCATTGCTTGTGATGATTATAACAGCGCTTTCAGGGGCATCAGTCCAAACAACAATCTCGTACAAACCATCCCTGTTGACATCGACCACGAATAATGGAGGATTGGCACGGGTCTCAAACTCCCATTTCAATTCTCCATAATCAGCATTTATGCAGAATACATGGTAGTGGTACGGGTTCCACAATATTTCGTATCTACCATCCTGTTCTAGATCACATATCGTGGGATGTCCTGCTCCACCCTTCTGGAATTGTTGTGATGTCCATACAAGCTCTCCTTTGTGATTCACACGGTGAATGTAAGCATCACCGGTGAGCAGGAAAAATTCGATGAACCCATCGTCGTCAACATCATAGGCTTGGGGAGCACCATGCATGTTCTGCTTGTTGGGTTCGTCCCACGTCCAGAAGACCGACCCGTCAGGGTTGATGACATGAAGTCTACCACCCCGACCTGCAAGAGCCAGCTCATGTATACCGTCGTCGTTCACATCGATGATGGATACTTTTGAGGTGGGATCTCCAGGCAAACCAGGCATATCAATCGGTGGATAGATCCATTGAAACGACCCATCACCCTCCAAACACCAGAGCCTCTTAGAATCCCCTCGACGAGTACCGAACAAGACCTCGTTTACACCATCTCCATCAATATCGAAAACTGTCGGAGGACCTTGATGACCAGCACCAAAAGACATACCGGGGAACTGTGCACTCGTGTTAAAGACCCACTCTACCTCGAGGCCCATCTTCTCCTCAACCACCCCAACCACACCAGGAACTAGCAAGATGGAAAGGCCTAGGATAATGAAGTAACCTGTGTAGCCATGACCCTCCGAGCCATGCCCACCCATCAAATATACACCCCCGCTAAGATGATAATCCTTATAGAAGAAAAAAGCTTCGTAATCAGTATAAAAGGTGGACAGGATTACCAACAATAAACACAGTTACCAGTCGTGGGATGAAAAGAACTTAGTCTCTTTTTAGGGTGGGGGAAGCGGCAGGAGGATTGGTCCTTAGTTTGAGTCTTTGAGATGGCTTGGGCAGAACATCGACTTTTGCCGGGGCTTTGAGTCCCTTTACCAGTCTGATGTCTATGGCCCTGTTCCAGAAGAACTCCACTTTGTGGGCTGACTATGTACCACGGATAGGAGTATATGTCATTGAAGCTGGACGAATCCCTTAGCCACTCCCCTGATTTGGCGAAGGGTCTCCGATATTGGTTATCCAATACTACTACTGGTAAATGTGGGTTCGAATCCACCCCCCGAAAAACCCCTGAATTCGGCAAGGTACACTTAGGATATCCTGCCGGAATTCCTGACTACGCAGATTTTACCTTTAGTGTTGTAAGGGGCAAGGTGTTGAGTTTCTTTCCTGATGGGCCTTTGTCTTGGTCTCGCACCCAAAGGTAGGTGGGCCCGCAGGGATTCGAACCCTGGACCATTCCCCCGACGCTCGTGCGCCGTCCAGGTTATGAGCCTGGCGCTCTACCGACTAAGCTACGGGCCCCTGTGCAAAAGGCGCCGCCGGCCTAGCCCCGCCGAGACGAAGCTCGGACGGTAGGGCTCGAACCTGCTTGTGGCACGGACAGGAATCCCTGCCCGCGTGACCACATGGTTTCCGCTCGATGCTCTTATCGAGATCGAGTAACAGCCATGCGCTCCAGGCGGGCTCCGGGTCGGAACCCCTCTACCTACTGAGCTACGGCGGCACCCGATAACCTGCTACCGATAGCTCAGTTAAATATTTTCCCGGGTGGGGTAACAAAGCAGCCTACTGCATAGTTATTAACCCCGTTTTCCGCTTCCCTGAGGAGGACAGGACTTGGAGAGGGAGCAGAGGGGCCTTTTCTCGGCCCTGTTGTTGAATTTCATAGTCTTCGGCTTCACGGTCACCATATTCGGTGCCACGGTTCCCACGGTAATCCGCCAGTTCGACTGGAGCTACCTTGCCACGGGTATAGTCCTCTCCGCCTCCGCCATGGGATACTTCTTCTCTTCCTTCCTGTCCGGTTTTCTGATCCAGAGGGCGGGACCGAAAATTGTCGTCGTCACGGGCCTGGTCCTCCAGGTGGTGGGCCTGGGACTGTTCGGGGCAAACGGTAGCGTTGCCTTCAACATCATGGCCACATTTCTGGTCGGCATGGGGCACGGGGGAACCGAGGTCGTTACCAATTTCTGCGTGGTGAGGATGGAGAGGCCGGGCCAGAGCAGGCTGATGAACCTGATGCACGCTGCCTTCCCGGTGGGGGCCATACTCGGACCGGTGTTCGTGGGCTGGCTCGTGGGAACCGGCCAGAGCTGGCAGCTGGTGTTCAGGTCCATGTCTGCAACGACAGGTCTCCTCGCGGTCGGATTCAGCTTCCTGAACTTCGGGACCGTGGATCTGGAGGATGAGGATGGGGAGACGAGGCCAAGGCTTGGAAATCTCCTGGGCCACCCGCTACTCATATTCCTGTTCCTGACCATCTTCCTCTACGTGGGCTCGGAGATCGGGGTCTCGTCCTGGATCTCCGAGTATTACGTCAGGGTCTTCGGGAGCTCCCCGGCCTCGGCAGCCTACATGGTATCGATTTTCTGGGGCGGGATCCTGATCGGGAGGCTGGGGACATCGCTTCTCTACCGGGGGGTAAGGCAGGCCGAGATTCTGCTGGCGCTTTCCTGCGTGGCCTTCGGATCCCTCCTCCTCTCCCTCCTGGCGGGGAACCCGACCATCGCGGCAGCGGGGTTCTTCGTAAGCGGCCTGGGCTACTCGGTGATTTACCCGGTTGACATGGCGATCGTTGGAGAAAGGTTCAAGAGGGGCCAGAGCGTGGCCCTGGGGTTCGTCTCGACCGGGGGTGGCATCGGTTCCTTCTCCTTTCCCTTCATAATGGCCGCAATCGCAGATGCGTTTGGGATCAGGAACGGTTTCTGGTTTTACGTGGTAACGACGCTGGTAATGGCCCTGTCGGCTGGCACGGTGCTGTGGCTGGTTAGGAAGATCGATGGTAACAACTCGTGACCACGAGATGTCCCTTTCTGGGGTGTCCTCGCCTTGTGCGTTTTCTTTAAAGGAAACTGCGACCAGGTGGGTTTCAGAGCTGGTACATGTGAACACGAACATTAAGCACGACATTGCGGAACTGAAGATCCCGGGGGCTCTGGCAAAGCTTCGTAGAAAGCGAGATTTCTCCTCCCGGAATTCGCATGAAGAAAAGGTGGTCCGATCGAACTCGATCCAGGAGTACCCCTCTACCCCGGTCATGATCCTTCAGTAATCCTGACCTGCGATTGACCGGGGGATGGATCCGGGGAATACTTGTCAGATTTTTTAATAACGAAAATAAAGATGGGCGAGTTACAGGTGCAAGAGGTCAAAAGATGGAGCTCGCCCTTCCATATGGACGCAAATCCGTGAATTTTACCATTCCGGATCGGAATTTCGCCGGCCTGGTCAAGACACGGGACCTAACAGGAGAGGACATCGCAGGGGGACTGAAGCGGGCACTGGATGAGCCCGTGAGCGAGCCCCTCGAATCACTGTCCAGGGGTCGGGACCTCTGCGTACTCATAGAGGATGACACCCGGGCCGAGCCCCACGATGAGATAATCCAAGCCCTTGCAGCGCGGATCAGGGAGGCATCCTCCGCAACATTCATCGTGACGACCGGTTCACACGATCCCGGTACCCGGGGAAACATCCGGATAATGGAATCGATAAGGTCCGCCTCCAGGGATACCGGGCTTAACCTGAAGGGTGTCCACGTAAATAACTGCTTCTCGGATGATTTCGTGGAGGTCGGTACGACCAGCAGGGGAACAAGGCTCATGCTAAATCCGGCTGCAATTGGCGCCGACCTCTACGTTGTGGGTGCCGACATGAAGAACCACTACTTCGCCGGGTACTCCAACGCACTGAAGGACTTCCTCCCGGGCATATGTGCCTACGAATCGATAGAGGGAAATCACTCATGGGCCCTTGACCCCAGGTCGACCTTCGGAGTCCACCCATTTCACCCAGATCCATCTCGCAGGGACAACCCCCTTGCAATTGATATGCTCGAGGCCCAGGAGATGATCACCGGGGATGCGCCTGTCTTCGCACTGGCAACGGTTAGCTCCCATGAAAAGCTGCTCTGGGCCTGCGCGGGAGATATGAGGAGCGTGACGACTGAGGGGATCAGGGCGGTGGACGAGTCCTCGTCATTCACCGTAAAAAGGACGTCCCACGCCATCGTTTCCCCGGGGGGTTACCCCCAGGACGAGAGCCTCTATCACGCACAGAGGGGTCTAGAGCTAACTAAAAACGCGATTAATGACGGGGGCTCCGTTCTCCTATTGGCCCAGTGCGAGAATGGGCTTGCGCCCAACCAGAAGGCGAGGGAGAACTTCTACGACCGCCTCACCAGGCCGTTGGACGAGGTGCTGGACTCCATATCCCAGGAATACGAGCTCTACAGCCACAAGGCATACAAGTTTGCGGAGATGATGCGAAGGCTCAGGGCGATCCACATCCACTCGGGGCTGGAGGTTGATATCGTCGAGGGAGCCCACTTCCTCGGGGCCGATGACCCCCAGCTGGTCATTGACGGCTGGCTCGAGGAGGACCCCGGGGCCCGAATCCGGGTTTTCGACGACGCAAACAAGATAGCCGTCTACGGCGTCTGATCAGAGTTTTTCGACCAGTTCCAGGGCTTTTCCCGGATAGTTCGTGATTATCGCGTCAACCCCGATCCCGACAAGCCGGGACATTTCTCCGGGGTCGTTCACGGTGTAGACGAAGACGGCAATGCCCAGCTCGTGGGCCCTCCTGACGAGCGATTCCCCGGTTCCCGAGAAACTTACGCCTATCGCATCGACCAGGTCTGTCCTGACATCCCCGACGGACTCGCCCGTAACTCCCAGGGCCAGGGCCATGACACCGGGTTTTAGCAATTTGGCCTCGTGGAGGCGCGGGTGGTTGAAGTCGAAGAGGATGACGTCCTCCAGCATGTCCCTTCGCTCAACCTCGTGCAGTACCTGCGATGGTTGCGCGTCCTTGACCTCGATGCAGAGAATGGCCCTTTCGCGCACGGCATCAAGGACCTCCCCGAGCATGGGGATTCTCTCGCCCCGGAAGGCCTCCCCGAACCAGGTCCCGGCGTCAAGCCGGTGGATTTCTCCAAGTTCCATCCCGGATACCGGGCCCTCGCCGTTCGTCGTCCTTCCCACATCGGCGTCATGTATGACCACCAGTTCGCCGTCAAGGGTCGTCCTGACGTCAATCTCGACCATCTCCACTCCCATCTCCAGGGCAGCTTCGACAGATGAGAGGGTGTTCTCGGGACGGGTTCCCGAGGCCCCCCGGTGGGCAATTACCCTGGGGGGAGCGCTTCTTAGATCTGGCCGCAAGTCATCCCCCGGCTATTGTTTCTGCCCGATGGTGGTGTAAAGCTCGGGCCTGAGGCAGCGTGGCACGAAGTAGGAGTTCCGCCTCCTCTCGGCCACCTTCTCTGGGTCGAGCTCGGCGACCACCATTGCCTCCCCCCTTCCGGGCTCGCGGGTGAAGGCCACCACCTTGCCATGGGGGTCGAAGATGCCGGCCCAGCCCGGGAACTTGGCCTTGCTTCCCTCCTCCTTGGTCTTCTTCCTCGTACCCGCGTTATTGCAGATTATCCCGTAGGCCCCGTTTGTGTGGCAGTGGACCCGGTAGGTCAGTGCAGTGAGGTCCTCCTCGGGGAACTTGGCCCTGGGGCCGGTGTTGTAGGCGAAGGGCATGACGAAGACCTCGACGCCCTTGAAGAAGAGTGTTCTCGCCATCTCGCTGAACAGGGAGTCGTAGCAAATCGTGATGCCTATCTTGGCCTTTCCTATGTCAATTGCATTAATCTCGAAGCCGCCCCGCCAGTAGAGGTACTCGGTCCCGGGCATGTGGATCTTCCTCTGCTTTCCCATGATTCCCTGGCCGTCCACGACCACCTGGGTGTTGTAGACGACGTCGGCGTCCCTCTCGAGGATGCCGAAGCACAGTATCGAGTCAAGGTCCCCGGCGAGGTCCACGAGCCTGTCCACTGATGGACCGGGAACGGGCTCGGCCACGTCCCAGCATCTCGTGGAGTGGAAGTATCCGTTGACCCCGAGCTCGGGGAATACTATGAACTCCGCACCCTCCTTCCTGGCCTTCCTGGCCCACCTGGTCATGTTCTTTATGCTCTTGTCGGGCTTCCCGATCCAGTTCCTGGTGGATATGGCAGCGACTTTCATCTTCTGCATGGTTGCACTCCCGGCTCATCAAGGCGCGCTTCTTGCCCTTGTATTTGTTACTTCAGGGGATCCGTTAGAGTTTTATTCCGGGAACCCGGGGGAGGTGTGCGTGAAGGATACCCCAGGCTACATTTCACTTCTCATTCTCGGCATGATACTTGGCCTCGTCTTACCGGGAATCAAGGCCGATATATGGGACAGGGAGTTCCTCTTAATCGGGCAGGTGTTCCCCCAGGAGTGCCCGGTCCCCGGCTGGCTGAACAAGGAGCCAGGCCTCAGGTACCGCGTGATCCCGACAGACACGGACAGCCTAGGGCTCAAGGACGAGGATTCCAGGAGGTTCGTCAGGCAGTACTTCCCGAGGACGGAGAGGGAGTTCTACACCACCTTCCAGTTCGTGGTGATGCCCGACACGAGGATCGCGCCCTTCACGGGCAAACAGATAATGTGGATGAAGGAGAGCTTCGAAAAACACGACGTGGGGTGCTTCGTGACGGTGGGGGCCGACCTCGCCGGCTCCTATGAGCAGGAGTGGATTAACTCCCCCCTCCACGATGTCCTCCCCACGAGCCTGAAGGACCAGTACAGGGTGGGGGACACATTCAAGATCGTGATACTGAAAGATGACCCGCCGGTGCTCTCGATGTTCAGGCAGTACGACATCGAGAAGTTCGAGGGCAGCTGCCCCTGCTCCCGGAACTTCCCGAGGGAGGGCTCGACGGTATGGGCCGATGCCGACTACCAGACCCAGAACCTCAGGTACCCCTGGCTGGTCTCGTGGCAGCTCGGCACGGAGGGCGGCCACGTCTGGACCGCCTCAGACGACCTGGACCACCAGTGGTGGTGGCCCGGGGGGATGAGGTTCCAGTCGACGAACCCGTACTCGGGGGACGTGTTCCTGAACATAATCTATTACTCCACGGGAAGGATACTGCCCACCGATATCGAGGTGGTCCACCAGCTCAGGACCAGCCTGGGCCTATACGAGACGCAGAGGCTGATGATAAGGGGGACGATAGAGTGGGCCGAGAAGCTCGGGGCCAACGTCAACCGGGCCGAGCGGGCCATGGGGGAGGTGGAGGAGATATACAGGAGTGCCCTGGGGGAGTATTCCCAGGGGGAGTACGACTCGGCCGTGACGACCCTGGAGGAGGCCATGGTGGAGGCCGGGGCCGCACTTGAGATCGCTTTCAAGACGAAGCAGGAGGCGATGTTCTACATCTACGTCGTCGAGTGGCTGGCAACGACGGGAACTATGCTGCTGAGCGGCTCGGTTCTATACACACTGATGATCAGGAGGCGTCTCTACAGGGAGGTCGGGACCACGAGGCCCGTTAGATCGGAGTGAGACATAATGGTGAGCAGGCAGGTTAAGGCGTATCTGGCCCTGGTGCTGATCATTGCCGTGCTGTCGACGGCCTGGACGATTACCTCGTGGATATGGAGGGAGAGGACTCTCAGGCTTCTGGGCCTGCAGGGAACCGATGCCCTCTTCGCGGCGGCCCAGGGCGAGAAGGTGCTGACGATTACCGTCGCGCCCGAGAGGGAGATAGGTCGGCTCGAGTTCAGGTTCCGTTCCCTCATAGAGAGGGAACCCGCGGAGGTGCCCCTGGACATGGAGAGGGTGGACTCCACGGAGCAGGTCCTGGTGGAGTGCAGGCCAATCGCCGACAGGATTAACTACTTCTCCACCCTGGGCGCTGAACAGTACGCCCTGGTCCACGAGGTTCACCCGACAAACCTGCCGGGCCACAGGCTGCTCATAGTGGACTTCGGCCGGATATATGCCTCCCTCTTCGACGAGAAGTATCAGAACGAGTCGATAACGACCTTTGCCTTCCTGCTTAACAACACCGACCACCTGGTGGGGTACTTCGAGGGCTACTCGGAGTTCTTGGTCATGAGGGAGAAGAGGGGAAGGCTGCTGGGCAGGGAAGAACTGCTGAACCTCGTCAGGGTCGAGATCGGTCCAGACTCCACGAGCTACTACCCCGAAGCCGGTGCAGGCCAGCTATCAATGAAAGACCTGCCGGCCTGGGGACAGGTCACCTTCGATGAGACCTTCACGGACATGCCCTACGGGGTGACGATGATCGTCAAGGAGGGAATGATAGAGCTGGAGAGGATCCTGCTCTTCGTCGAGACCTATGCCGACGGGAACTGGTACGAGGAGGCCTCGGGTTACTGGGTGGTGAAGACGGGGAGGAAATGACGTTGAGATACGTGGTGATCGCACTTCTCGTGGTGGCCTGCCTTCTCCCCGCCTCACTCGGGCAGGTAAGCCCCCTGGTCGTGATCGGCTGCTTCGACGGGCAGGCGTACCCGCCGGAGTTCTGCCCCAACTACTCAAGGGAGATAGGGGATTTGGCCGGGGAACTGGTTGCCGGGGCCTATGGCGAAGAGGTGGAGGTCGTGACAATCGGTGACTGGTTCTTCCTTCTGGACGTCCTATCCCTTCCAAACGTGATCGGGGGGATCGTTTCCCTGAGGGAGGGCGCGTTCTACATGTCGACCATGCGCCAGGAAGAGCTGGTCTCCTCCTTCGAGGATGGCCTTGGGCTGATCGGGATGAACGCGATGTGCTACAACACGACCATGGGAAGGGTGGCCCACGAGGTCTTCCCGATTAACGGTACGAAGAAAGTGGCCGGGAAGATCTTCAGGGGTGAGCTGGTTACCTCCAGGCACACGCACGTCATGCATGTCGAGAACGAGGTTACCCACGGGCTCCCTGGCGTCCTCGAAATACCCGACTCCAGCATGTTCTACAACTACCCGCTTCCCGGGGAGGGGTGGTGGACACCCGATGGCGGGAATATGACGGTCCTTTACAAATCGACGACCGTTGTAAGGGATCGGGAGGTTCCGTCGGTGGTCCTCTACGAGAGGGGCTCCGGGAGGTCCGTGGCGTTCCCCGGGCTCAGGCACACGGATGCCACCGGGCGCCTCCAGAAGGACCTGGGTTGGTACAACCATTCCCTGGGCATACCAGAGTTCAGGCAGCTGCTCACGAGCTGCATTCTCCACGTGCTGGAGCCATTTGCGAGCGAGGGGCCCCTCGGGGAGCGCCTGGATTACAGCCGGGAATTCCTCGACGAGGCCCTGAGCAGTCTGCAGCTCGAGGTCGAGACGGCGGATGCCGCACTCGACAGTTACAGGAGAAGGTCCACGAGGAATACCATCCTGGTCGTGGTCATGGCGGTACTGGCCGCCGCCGCGATCGCCTACGTGGGCTTTATCAGGAAGTAGATGTCCTGAAGGGTGAGACTAAAAAAGGGGGGGCCAGTCCCACCTGAACCATGAACGGGCGCCAGAGGTTCCTGGAGTCACTGACGTTTGGCAACCCCGACAGGGTCTTCCTGACCACTAGCTTCGGCCCCCGACAGTCTACGCTGGAGAGGTGGCACCGGGAGGGCCTCCCCGAGGACGATGACCACAACAGGATCCACGGCCTCGAGCACTCGGGTAGCGTCTCGATCAACTTCGGTCCCCTCCCCGCCTACAGTGAGGAGGTGCTGAAGGTTTTCGGGGAGCACAAGATCATCCGGGACAGGATGGGGGCGATCGTTGAGTACGAGAAGGACCCGGCGACCCCCGGGTTCGTGACCAGGAAATGGCACGAGTTCCCAGTGAAGAACCGGGACGACTGGGAGGAGATGGAATGGAGGTACAACCCGGAGAGCCCCGCCAGGTATCCCGATTACTGGGACGACATCGTCAGGTCGCTCCGTGGCAGGGATTACCCCCTGGGGATGACCTTCGCCTCCATGTTCTGGAGGGTCAGGGACTGGACCGGCCTGAAGAACCTGTCCATAATGTTTCACAGGAACCCGGAGCTGGTTCACGACATGATGGACTTCTGGACCGACTTCGTCCTGAAGTTAACCGACAGGGTTCTTCGGGACGTGGACCTGGACTACGTCATCCTCAACGAGGACATGGCATACAAGGGAAGGGCAATGATCTCCCCGGAGATGATGAGGGACTTCATGTTCTCGGGGTACAAAAAGTGGGTGAAGAAGTTCAGGGAAAACGGCGTTCCCGTCGTGATGATGGACTGCGACGGGTACATCCACGAGCTCGCCCCCGTCTGGGTGGATGCGGGAATAAACTCCACCACGCCAATCGAGATAATGGCGGGAAACGATATTCTCAGGCTGAGGGACGAGCTCGGGCACGACATGTCCTTCATGGGCGGGATCGACAAGACCAAGATGGCCAGGGGTGGAGCTGTCCTGGAGGGGGAGTTCGAGTCAAAGGTACCCCGGCTCATCGAGGACGGGGGATACATCCCCTGCTGCGACCACGGGATCCCGCCAGACGTCAGCTACCGGAACTACTGCCAGTTCATCTCGTTGCTGAAGAGGCACTGTGGCTGGGAATCCTAGGTCCGGAGGCTCGGTTTGTCATGTCAGCCTCTCCCTGCTCTGAAAATGAGCTGGTAGTAGAATCAACGGGGGCCTCTTCCGACTGTATCCATCGATCCTGAAAATTCGGGGCCACCGGCTGCGATATATCCATGGCTGGCCCCCGATCGGTCAAGGCTGACCCAGAAAGAGTAAAGCCTGCCATTTTCAAGAGCGAATCGAAAGCGAACCGTGCGACCAGCCAGCCTCGATATGTCAGATCCCTCTCTCCAGCTAATCATACTAATGGTCGAGTCTCCTTTCACTGGTTCGCATAGAGCAAGGGCATACTCTCCGACGGACTGCCCGTCCATGTCCTGTATCTCAACGCGGAGGGAGCCCTCGGGAGCCTCGAGATTGACGAAGAGGTACCTGCCCCCGAACCTCACCGGTCGTGTGAGAAGCTCGCCCTCGGATTCCGCGGCGTCCATCGAGGCAAACCCGTCCCGCCGGAGCGTCGCCAGGCCGGTGGAGCACCTCCCGGAGGTGCTGGTGCCCGGATAACCCGCACGCCCGCTCACGTAGAAGTAAAGGAGGTCCCCGACGATCAGGCAGCAGCCCCCGCAGGACTGTACGTTGCCGAAGTTCCAGTCCCCGCGCCTGTCAGAGGTCCCGATAAAGGGGGTACGATCGGGCCTGTGCCAGTGGAACCCGTCCCGGCTGAAGCCCAGGAAGACCTGGTTGATCTTCGGGCGATCCTCGGGAACGCCCGGGTAGATCGTGAACATCCCCAGGAGGATGCTCTCGTAGGGGGCGGCGTCGAGGTTGTATAGCTCGCGGTTCCTGACGTCCGGCAGTTTCCGGTGGGGCAGGTCGAGCCTGTCCGCGCCCACCCAGACCGGGAGCTTATCACCGTGCTCCCATGCTCCGCCGACCTGCTCAAGGTCTGCAACCTCGGCGTACTTGCGGCGCCGGCCGAAGAGGTTCTGCTTTATGCTGAAGACCCAGACGCCGCGGAAGGGGTTGTGGAAGGCGGTGGATCGGTCGCCGCTGAAAGGGGGCGTCAACAGCCCCTCGTCCCTCCAGTGGATCCCATCACCAGAGAGGAATATCCCGAAGCGATAGTTGCGTTTTTTAGCCACGACCCTCTGGAACATCTTGTACCGGCGGTCAGGGTCCTCCTCGAAATGATCAAGCCAGATCGTGTTAGAGCCCCTCGAGATGGGGGTGTTGCAGTAGACGATGTTTGTTCCCGGGACCACGTCGAGGACGGGCTTCTTCCAGTGGATGCCATCGACGGATTCCGCGTAGGAGGTGGACTTGTCGTAGCCGCTCATGTACCACATTTTGTACTTCTCGTCGAGGGGATCGTACCAGACGCCGTCGCTGAAGACCATCGCCACGGGGCTGGGGTACCCCTTGCACTCGGAGTCAGTCTCCCAGGGCTGATCGGGCTCGAGGACCGGACTGGCGGGGTGGTACTCTGCCCTGTGGTAAGTTCGCTTGAGGTCTGTGTGCTCTATGAGGAAGTCGTCGACGAAGAGCTGCCTGCCGAGATCGATGGGAATTACCGGGGGAATGTGGTCAAGGTATGGAACCGGCATGACATCGGATTGGCTTTCTGATGTGATGCCGTAGTCCGGTGGCCATTCGGGTGGGATGGCAATTCCGTTGTATAGAACCTTTTGATCTGTCAAGCACTGCCCCCTTGATGGGGGAGTAAAAAAGTGTTAATGGAGGATTTCTCCGTTTTTAATGGGTGCAGGGGCCATCACTCTATCGTGATAGTTCTCCTCCTCTTCTTGCTCTGGGTTCCGATACATGCTTAACAGGGCTCGAGGGCAAGGACGCGTATTGTCCCGGGTCTGCCCGGTAAATTGTCTGGTGGACAGGGGTAACTTCCGGGATGGTTCTCTGGGCGCTCATGGTCAATCGCAGGCTGCGACGGGACATGGACAAGGTCCATGAGATTGCGACTACCTCGGACGAAGCTGGGTGGTGGTTACCTCCCTGTACAGCTCCCTCCTCACCATAACCCACCAAAGGAATGCACCGGAAATCAGGGCGGCGGCCGTCGTGGCCATCCACTCGGAGACGTATATCCAGAAGAGGGCGTCGTCCTTGGCCCTTCTGGCCTCGTCCATCGCCTCGTTGACAAGGTCTATAGCATCATCCATCTTGCCCTCGGCCTCAACGTATCTGCGCTCGAGGTAGTCCATTTCTGCCTCGGTCTTGGCCTCGTTTCCCTCCTTCAGTATGGATTCCGCCTGGATCGTTTTGGCCCCGAATTTCGAAACGAAGTTGACGATCCCGTGGAACATCGAGGCAGATTCGTGGAAGTAGGAGAACTTGGTCTTGACAGACCGCTTGTTAACAGCCTCATCGAATGAGAATATTTCGCCGTTGATGGTGTAGGTACATACGTTGTAGAAAATTAATTCCCACCACGGGCCCACCTCCCTCCAGTGTATGCGGTCCTCGGCGGGATGAATGCCAAAGGACCAGGTCTCGGTGTCCTCGAAGGGCCAGGAGATGAATGCGGGTTCCTCCGGCGTGCCAGCCGGACCCTCGGTCATGTAGAGCCATATGGTCGCCCCAGCCTTTGCATAGCAGGGCCGGCTCGTCCTGTATATGCGGAGATCGTAAATTCCCGTGCTCTCGAACACGCTGAACAACTTTGGTAAACCGGGTGCAACCCTGAACGGCCTGTTTTCCCACCAAAGGTCAACAACCCCGGTTCTCGATTCAACGACGAACCTCTCGTAATCGACGGGGAACACCATGTTGATCGGGCTGTTCAGCCATGGATCCTGCACCTCGGCGTGATTGCTAAGGGGATACCCTATGGAGGCCTTTCCCTCGATGCCAGCAAAACGGGCCATCATCTCCTGCTGCTGGGGAGTGAAGAAATCGAGCCTGGGGTGGTTGAAGAAGAGGACGTCGTACTCCCGCATGTAGTCATCGTTTCTCGGGGTGTATATCCTGCTCTGGCGATAGATGTACTCGTCGGGGAGGTCCGTATCGAAGGCACGGGCCGGTACCAGCGTTATGTCGATGGCGGGTTCATCGTCCCCCAGGTGGTTGGGCCAGCCAGCGATGTCTCCCACCATGAGAAATTCCAGCACGAGCTCGGATCTGGTGGCGCCGGAGGCTGTGGTGGCGCTGAGGAGCAGGATGGTTAGTATGGATATCGCTCTTGCACGGGTCGTCAAGGTTTGGTCTGGGGATGGCAGTGCCTGATTAATTTTTCAGATAGTTGAATATACGATAACCTAATAACCGCCCGGGCAACCACCGTGCCATGCTCAGATGCATACAGGTCGGTGTCGGCGGATTCGGCGGCAGATGGCTATCTGCTATAAACGGGTCGAGCTCGGTGAAACACGCCGCGATGGTGGATATAGACGGGGAAACCCTGGCCAAGGCCTCGGCGGAGTTTGGTGGAGTTCCCGCATATTCCGACTACAAGGAGGCCTTTGGTGATGTCGACGCGGACTTCGCCCTGGTCGTCGTACCTCCCTTCACACACGAGGAGGTTGCCGTGGCGGCATTCGACAGCGGCCTTCACGTACTGACGGAGAAGCCCATGGCCCATGAAATGACATCGGCAAACAGGATGGTAAAGAAATCCATCGACGCTGACAGGACCCTGATGGTTAGCCAGAATTACCGCTTCAGGAAATGGATAAGAACCGCCAGGGCCTACCTGGAATCCGGCGAGCTCGGCGAAATCAGCCACGGGTTCGTGTCCTTCCGGCTAAACCCCGACTGGGGGCCCTTCAGGCAGAAGATGGATGACGTCCTGATGATAGAGATGAGCATTCACCACTTCGACATGATGAGGTACCTGCTTGGCAGGGACCCCGAGTCGATCTACGCGCGCACATGGAACCCGCCCTGGAGCTGGTTCAGGGGTGACTGCGCCGCCGCGATAAGCATCGACATGGGCGGCATCCCGGTCCTCTACGAGGGCAGCTCGGTTTCTTTTGGGGCCCACACCGGCTGGAACGGAGAGTGGAGGATAGAGTGCGAGAAGGGCTCGCTCGATTTCGACGAGAACAGGGGACTGCGGGCGACGACCGTCAAGGGCGGTGAAACGGAGATCCCATTAATAGAGATGGATGTGGAGGACCAGGAGTACTCCCTTTCTGAGTTCGAGTCAAGCCTCGGGGAGAACAGGCAGCCGGAGACCAACGGACCGGATAACCTGAAGAGCCTTGCCATGGTCTTCGGGGCTATCAGGTCGAAGTCGACGGGAGAGGTGGTAGGGTTCGAGGATCTTCTCAAATGCTAGTTCCTGGGACGTTACCGTGTTACCCTTTCGACACCATCGATTCCGCGAAAGTGGGAATCAAAGGAGTAGACCCTGGAGATGCCCAGCTGCCCCATTATAACGAGGGCCAGGGCGTCATTGGGTCCTATGCCGTAATCAACGGCAAGGTCAAGTGCAAGCAGGTAGGTATCCGCGCCGCAATCCATTACCAGCATATTTTCCTTTTCTAGTATGCTCCTGAGGAGTTCCACGAGCTGTTCAATTTTCATGACATTTTCGAGGACGTTCGAAACCTCGCTCAGGTGGACCAGGGAGGTGACCACCTTCTCCCCATTTTCGATCCTCTCGATTATTTCCCTCGCTCCATCCTTTATGTTTTTCTCGTGTTCCTTGAGGGACCTTCTCGGGGCCATGAAGGCGTAGATGAAAACGTTGGCATCAACGAATATCATCTTCTCTCGAACCCCTCCTGGTGAGTATTTCTTCCTTTACTCTGTGGTAATCGGAAAGATCTGAAACATCCACCTTTACCTTGTCGATGAAATCAGTCAATTTTCTTCCCTCTCGCGGGATGATTTTTAACTCGGTCCCGCGGTCTAACAGCCAGACCCTACGGCCCCTCCAGGTTTTGGGGAGCACGATTCTGCCGTAGGAATCAATTTCCTTTTCTTCTGCCATGAATTCATATTATTGGTAATTTATTAAAATATTACCAAGATTAAAAATTATTGGTATTTTTCTGGCATGGCTCGGCTCGGCCAGCGACGGGCCATTCCAGGACTGGCTCAACCTCTTCGGGGGCAAGTTCGACCAGAACAGCGTAATAGCAGATCCCCAGTTCGTTGACCTGGCCGGGCGGGATTTCAGGCTGAAACCGGGTTCACCCGCCCTTGGACTGGGGTTCGAGGAAATAGAGGTCAGCGAGATCGGACTGGGGGACGACTTCCCCCTCCACCTGTCAGAGAGCGTCGAGGAGCAATACAGAATTCCCCCTGGACTCATCCACAGGTGAGTTTCCAGGTGATTCCGGGATATGTGCATCCTCCTATTGCGTGGTCTGGTGCCTGTTTCTGTGTTGCAGGATCACGATTCCTGCAGGTGGGAGGAAACACAGTGCGAGGCCAAGGAAATAGTAGGACGGAGTGTATATTGATAGAATTGGTTTCAGGACAAAGAACAAAGGAACGAAGAGAATGAATAGTATTCCGGAGGCAAGGAACCATTTAGCGTTCCAAGAAACGGAAAACCTCGTTATGAGGAATCCGACCGCAGTGATCCACACTAGGTAGGAGTAGAAGAACTCATCGGCATTGCAGGGGTCCTCGAAGACCATCGTGGTTGGGATTAACAGCACCCACGAGGCGAGGGCGAATATGGAGAATCCTGTCATCTTACGCGAGATCGCATAGCCTGCCGCCAGTAACCCAAGGAAAATGACGTACATGAGGAGGAACTCCTGTACAGGCACATGCTCAATGCCTATGGGGGGAGTGACAAAGTCCAGAATATAGATTCTCTTCGAGACGGCGAACCCGCCAGCGACAACCCCGAATAGCAGGAGGGATGCGACCAGGCAGATTGAAGCATGGTGTAACCTGGGTGATGCTTTTTCGCTGTCCGCAACCGTCATCTGTTAGTATGATGTATCTTGACCCAAAAAAGAAATCGATATTATAGTTCGAATATTGCGAAAACGGAAAAGGACGGGATGGTTAAATCAGGGATACACCATCTCCTGTCTTTTCGACTGCAGTCAGTCCTGTCGTCAATCCCATTTGACCCCGGGGAATGTTAGGTTTCCTGCACCGTTCCACTTCGTTCCTGAGCATTCCGCCGAACACAAATGTAGCGTTCCAGCCAAGTGGTCCTCGAGGTGAGTGCTTGAAGAGAAAGCTCGCAGCTTTGTCGGTGATGTTGCTTGCGGTGTTCAGCACCGGGGCAGCATTCGCCTTTGTCGATGCAGATGAAATATCCGAGGAGGATGCCTCGAGGGGCGTCCGGGTCTACTTCGTTGGGAAGGCAGTTCCCAAGAACGAGGCACCCTCGACCGAGGCCAGGTGCCCGGGCAAGAGGGTGACGCTGAAGGCCATCGTCTCCAATGGCAGGGCCAGGGGTACGATGACCGTCGATGGTGCAGAATACGGGATGTACGCCCGGAAGGACAGCAATGGCGTCTGGCACGGCGTCCTCACGAAGGACGGAGAGAGAGTAGGTATATTCCGCGGGAGATATCTGGGTCAGAGGAAGGTCTTCATAGGTGGTATGAAGCTGGATGGCCAGGTATACGGGCTCTATCTGAGAAGGCTATTCCTAGCGAATGCCGAACCCATCCCCCTGGACGAAAGCGCTGTTTCCCTGGTCGAGTGAGTCCAGAATCTCCCACCCTTTCTTTTTTTCATCTTCCCTTTTTTTCATACCGATATCCTGTACCTGACCAGCTCGATCCCTGAACCGAAGTAGATTTCCCCGTCGAGAATGGCAAAGCCGCAGTTTATTCCGGCTGGGTAGGGGTCGAGGGTTCTGCACCTGTGGTCGGAGGGGTCCAGCTCTATTGCACAGAACGGTGTCAAGCCCACCAACCTGTCTCCCAGGATATCCAGGGAGACATCCAGGACAGGTCCAGGGGACGTGGCGAGTACCCGAGGATTTTCCCCGCCAGACTCCAGCTGGAGCACGCTGTTGGAGGGCCGGGTGGTGAAGTACAGGCAACCATCCATTACCGCCATTGCGTTGATCGAGCCATCTCCTCCGACGGGGATAACGTCCAGCACCTTCTCCCTTGCGGCGGGATCCCAGGCGAAGAGGTGGGCGTCCTCCTCGATCGGCCTCGTACCGCCACCGCCGACGTTGGAGCTTCCCCCGTAGATCAACCCGCTTTTCGGGTCAGTGGCGAGGGTAACGACGCTCTGGTTCGGGATGAGGTGCCTGTAGTTCTCGACGAAGGAGTCCTCTCCCGGGTCATACACGCCCAGGGCACCCCCGTGCTCCCCGTAGGGCGGGAGGCTGCCGATGTAGATGCGCCCGTCGGGACCCACGACCATCGCCCTCGGCCTGAGGTGACCGTCGCCCGCGTAGCCGATGCCCCTGGGGTTGGAGCCGGGGGTGGTACCGTAATTCCAGGGTTCGCCGGGATCGTAAACCGATAGCCACGAGCCAGGGTAGGCACACAGGTAGAGGAGGTCATCCAGGACGGCCATCGAGTATATCTCCCCGTTAACGGCTGTCGGGTTGCCCAGGTCCACCATTCTCCCGGTCCCGGGGTCATACTCGAAAAGCTCCAGGGGCATCGCGGTGCTGCCGTAGATCCTCCCGAGGGGTCCTTCGGCCACCATGAATATCGCTACCCCCGTGCCGGAGTAGGTGAACTCCGACCTCACGAGCCGGCCATCGGGATGACGGATCTCGTAGAAACCGTTTCCCGAGCTTTCAAGGATCCTCCCGTCCCTGAATCGCTGTCTAGGTGGACCAGGGAACTCGGATACCGGTATCAGGCGGGAATACTCGCATCTGTACCATCGCTCTCTCACCTGGGCGTAGGCGTGGCCATCCCTCCCGTGCTTTGTGGTCACACTCTTCACCCCCTCCGTGCCAGCGGGCAGGATCGAACTGTGTTTGCCTGTTGCGGGATCATAGACGACCAGGTCACCCTCCGCGGTTCCGATCCCGATGTATATCCTGCCGTCCCTCCCTGCGGCAACCGTCCTGGAGTACATCTGGGTCGGGTGCATCCTCCCCAGGTCACCCATCTCCCCGGTCCCCGGATCGTAATAGATGAGCTTCGCATTACCGTAGGTTCCGCCGTAGAGCCTCCCGTCTCCTCCGAGGGCGAACATCCATATGTAGCTCTCGGTCTCCGACGGCCTGCCCAAGACCCTGATACCGGGATCCGGATCCCCCGGGTCGAAGCCGAGAATGAGCCCCCCGTCCCAGGTGCCGAGGTAGATGATACCATCAGGTCCGAGTATGTACCCCCATGCACCGGGCCCCTCGGGCGCGAAGTACTGCCTCTGCTCGCCCGTCTCGGGGTCAACCGAGAGCAGGAAGAGGTGACCCCCGGACTGGTTGAGGTTGAAGTACAGGAGGTCCTTTTCCCCGCCGGGGTCGGGGGCGATCAGGCATCCCTTGTAACCGGCCTTGGTCACGGGGACTCCCAGGACCTCGAATCCGCAGGGGGGATCCATTCGATCCCTTTCCTCGACCTAGAGGACGACCTTCTTCCCCGTCCTCGAAGACTCGTAGATGGCGTTGAACAGCTCCACCGACTTCTTGCCCTCCTTCCCATCGACGGCCACGGGTGTCCCGTTATTGATTGCGGAGACCATGTCCTCGATGATGTTGGCGGGTCGGGGCTCTACTTCGATGTCCTCCAGTTTTAGGTCGGGCTTGTCCCTGACCTTCAACAGGTCCACGTCACCGGTCCACCTCGCCGAACCAACTTCACCTGTGATCTCGATCTTGGTCCCCATGTCCGGGTAGCTGCAGGTGGTGGTCTCGATCACGCCCCATGCGCCGTTCTTGAACGTCAGCATCGCGACACTTATGTCCTCGGTGGCTATGTCGTGGCCGAGGGTGCCGGACCGGCCGTAGACGTCGGCGACGGGCCCGACGAACCAGAGGAGCAGGTCGATGTAGTGCACGCCCTGGTTTGCCGCGGATCCACCCTCGTACTTGACGTCCCTTCGCCAGCCCGCCGGGAAGCCCCCATCGTAGTATCCCTGCTCCCTGAACCACTTCATGTGGACATCCCCCAGGATGACCTTGCCCAGGCCACCATCGGCGATGAACTTCTGGAGCCTGCGGTTATTCTCCCCGTACCGGCAGTCGAAGTCGACGGCGAGTACAACGCCAGCATCCCTCGCGGCCCTGGTAAGGGCATCGCATTTCTCGACCACGATGTCCATGGGCTTGGTGGTGAAGACGTGTTTGCCCGCCTCGACGACCTTCATGGCCAGGTCGGCATGGGTTCCGCTGGGGGTCATAACCCCGACGACGTCGACGTCATCCCTCTTGAGGACCTCGTCCATGTCCGTGGTGTATTCACAGCCCAGCTCCCCGGCCATCGACTTTGCCTTCTCCTCTTGGAGGTCGCAGACGGTGACGAGCTTCGCCCCCGGGGTCTCCGTGGCTACCTTCGCCCTGTGTCTTCCCATTCCAAGGCCAATAATGGCGAATCCAATGTCTGACATATCGATACCGGTTATTCCCGGTCTGGTATGGTTGAAAAATGATAAGCATAGCAGAGAAAAACATCTGAATTAATTCAGGCTTCTCGCCATTCTGGTGAAAATCTTCCCGTCGTTTCCGTTGCCAACAGCTTTACAAATACTAGGTATTCCACCATTTGGTGAGTTTGAAATGGAAATATCAACTACCGAAGATCATTTCCCTTTTCTTCTCGACGTAGTAGAGGTAGTTCGGGTAGCTGACGTCGGATGGAACCCTGTGGTCCACGTGGGGAACGAAGCCACCGGTCTCCATCAGTGGCCTGACCCTCTCTATCTCCGCATCAATGGCCTTCTTTCCCCGGGAGAGGGGCACCTTGTCTATTCCTCCCATCAGGAGCACCTTCCTCCCGTGGGTCTCCCTGAGCTGGTAGGGGTCGGTGTTGCCCCTGATCTCGAGGGGGAACATGCAGTTGATCCCCGCGTCTAGCCAGTGGGGCACGAGGGTGGTTATGTCCCCGTCGCAGTCGAGGTAGTGTATGTCCACCCCGTGGTCCCAGAGGACGCTGGTGATCTTCTTGTACTGAGGCACCATGTACTCCTTGAACAGGGTTGGTGAGATGAGTGGGCCGCTGTTGTAGCACATGTCCTCCCACCAGGATGAATAGTCGATGTCGAGCTCCTTGACCGGCTTCCTGATGATCCTGAGCATCATCTCGGCCCGGAAGTTGAACATCTCCTTGATCAGGTCCGGGTCTGAGTAGAAGGTCCTGATGGTTGCCTTCACTCCCATCATCCCCCTCACCCATCCGAAGAATCCTCCCCCGTTGACGCCCAGTGGGTAGTCTCTCTCCTCCCACAGGGCCTTGAGCTCGTCCCAGTTATCGGGGTGTCTGATGCCGTCGAGGTCGAAGCGGTTGCGGTAGGACTCCCAGGTATCCCTGTCCTTCACCGGGAACTCCACGTAGCTGGGGATGGAGTTTGAAACCCCGGACTTCCAGCGCTTCTGGATTACCCCGGATGAGTCCTTGAATACCTCGACCCTGTCGTCCTCCTCCAGGACCTCCGGTTTGAAACTGAGAAACGGTATGTGGGAGGGAACGCTGGCCCTCTTCTCGAAGCCGAAGAACCGGTCCGCCTTCGGATTGGTGTCTACCCAGAGGGGCAGTCCCTCCTCGTGCCACCTGGTGAGTGTCCCGACCCAGTAACCAAACTCGCAGTCAGGGACGTGGTCAACCTCCTCGTAGTGAAAGACCTTAAGGAACCTCTCCCGCTGCGTCATTTCCTCGGTCATCGCGATCCATACTCCCGGAGGGCGTCTCGTGATAAATGGATACCCTGAATCGCTGATGGCTCGGTTTTCATTTCCCCTCCCCCGCTGGTTTCCTGGAAGACAGCGTCCTCATCCTGTACCCGGAGGCCCTGAAGGAGGGCCAGCTATTCTCCAGCGGGTCGGGTTTCCCGGATTCCGTCATCCTCGTGGATTTCCAGCTCTCCATCCTCTCACTCAGGGACCTGACTATGCCGGGCTCATCATCAGCCAAGTTTTCCCGCTCACCAGGGTCCTGGGTCAGGTCGTAGAGCTCCCAAGCTGGAAATCCGTACATGTCGGGCTCCAGCGCCTGAATCATCTTGAACCGGGAGGTCCTCCAGCCCTGCTTCTTCATCCAGGTGCACTCCGAGAGATAGAACTCATCGTGGGACCAGCTACCCTCGCCATTAATGATGGGTAGCGTGCTCCTTCCGTCGATATTCATTTCCCGAACGATCTCCCCGAGCCCCATGATATCCAGCAGGGTCGGGAGGAGGTCATGCTGCAGGACGGTTTCGGAGAATCTTGAGCCCCCGGGGATGGTCCCGGGCAGGTGGAGAATGAGGGGGATGTGAATCGTCTGCTCGTAAAGGCCGTGATGGTCGAAATAGATGCCGTGCTCGCCCAGGCTCTCTCCGTGATCCGAGGTAATCGCAACCAGGGTGTTTTCAACCAGCCCGAGCTCCTCCAGCCTAGTGATAATCCTCCTGATGCACACGTCCATGTACGCTAGGGAGGAATCGTACTGGGCCACTACCCAGTCGATATCCCTGATGCCCGGCGGCATCCATGACCTGAAATAGCCAGCGAATGAATCCCGGGCAAAGACGTGATCCATGGAGTTATCCCCGATGGTCGGATCCCCGCTATGGAAGAGATCCCTGAAGGGAGGAGGGGGCAGGTAGGGCGTGTGGGGGTCCATGTGGCGCAGGAAGAGGAAAAATGGCCCGGGGGCCATGTCCTCGAGAAGGGGGATCGCCCTCCGGTTCAGCTCCTCCGCCTTGTGACCGGGGGCATCTTCCCAGGACGGCCAGCAATCGTATGTCCTGTATTCATCGAAACCCCGGAAAAAGGATCCGTCGAAACCAACGCAAGCGGACCTGTATCCAGTTTCACCCAGAGTTTCTGGCAGGAGCCTTATCGATGTGTCGATGGGATCTTTCGGCGCAAGGCTCACGGCCTGGTTGGATATTACATCCGTTCCCGTTAGCATCGAGGTGTATCCTGGTACGGTGGGAATATGTGGGCTGAATGCCTCCTCGAAGAGGACTCCCCTGGAGGCAAGGCGATCGATGTGGGGGGTCGTCAGGCGATTGTAGCCGTAACAGCTCATGTGGTCAGCCCTGAGGCTGTCGACACCGATGAGCAGGAGGTTAATGTCGTCCAATCCGTTTCCGGACCTCGATTCTTAAAATATAACAGTTTCCGGGAAAATGGTTGGGCTCAAGGGTGATGGGGGTTCGTGGTGATCAATCATGACCAACCTCGCTATCCTGCATCGGGGAATGACCATATCTTGATTTTATATAAAGGGCGGCTAGAAAAATCGCCAGGAAACCGACGATTCCACCGAAGATCAGTATTGTCGATGCGGCTTTCCCCAGTCCCGTTTTTCCAAAGACAAGACTGTATTCAAGCGGTCGGTTTTCCGCGTCTTCTGCCCACCAGCGGACACTGAAGGGCGTTTCTACAGACCTCTTTCCCTGAGGTGGACTCCACCTCTTGGGGACATATCCGTATGGGATGGAGATCTCCAGATCGAGCTCGTTCGTGGTCGTGTCCTGGGATGGCGGAGTAAACCGCAGCTCCCAGTTTTCCTCTCGTCCGAGAACCCTGTCCCAGAAGGTCAGCTGCCCCGGCTTCACCATGCCCTCAGCAGAGTATTCGATGGAGAACCGTAAGTCATCTCCCGCGTAGATGGTCTCCGGCAGGGACACGGCAAGAACGGTCTGGTTCCCGGTGGGGTGAGTAGCAAAAACCATGTCTCGGTTGGAGGTTGTGATGACCCTGAAGCATTCAGATGACTCGCTTTCGTTTTCGAGCGGGTATGGGACGGTGATGTTCACGGCATCAACATGTCTCTCGAAAACGTATATGGTGACCTCGTGCGATATAAACACGCCTCCGTCGATATCCACCCGCGCCGGGCCCGTCGCATCCGAAATTTGACAGCAGTTTATAGTGTATGACTCGTGTGGCATAAAGTAAAATACCGGGTCAGGCTGTGCCGAAACTGACTGAACCAGCAGAAGAAGACAGGCGGTGATTAGGATCCTCCCGGGCTTCACGCAATCCCCGAAGTAGTTATCGATCTTAAACCTTAAAAAGGGACGACTTAATCCGGGGCTAAAGGAGCGTGGGGATTTCCCCGGTACCACTAATCAGGCAATTACGCGGCAGTTTCGAACCTTTTTTAAGTAAATGCCGGTCTTTTGGGTATTAAACTTGAGTGATCAGATGGCAGATCTTAAGGGGTCACAGACGGAGAAAAATCTCCTAGCATCCTTTGCAGGAGAATCCCAGGCAAGGAACCGCTACACGTATTTCGCCTCCGTGGCAAAGAAGGAGGGCTACGAGCAGATCTCGGCGATATTCACCGAGACCGCGGGCAACGAGAAGGAGCACGCGGAGGTCTTCTTCAAGCACCTCAAGGGTGGAGACGTCGAGATAACGGCCTCCTACCCCGCCGGCGTGATCGGCACGACGGAGGAGAACCTCCTCGCCGCGGCCGAGGGGGAGAAGATGGAGTGGGGCACGCTCTACCCGGGCTTCGCGGAGACGGCCAAGAAGGAGGGTTTCCCGGCCATTGCCAAGAGTTACACCGAGATCGGGGAGGTGGAGGAGTACCACGAGAGAAGGTACCGCAAACTCCTCGACAACGTGAAAAATGGCAGGGTCTTCAAGAGGGACAAGGTCGTGAAGTGGAAGTGCAGGAACTGCGGATATGTCCACGAGGGCACCGAGGCCCCCGAGGTCTGCCCGGCTTGCCTTCACGCCCAGAGTTACTATGAATTATGGGTGGAGAACTACTGAGGAGATAAAATGACGGAATTGAGACAGATATACAAGTGCGAGGCATGCGGGAACATCGTGGAGGTACTGCATCCCGGTGTCGGGGCCCTGGTTTGCTGCGGGGAGGAAATGGAGCTCCTCGACGAGCAGACGGAGGATTCGACGAAGGAGAAACATGTGCCCTTCGTCAAAAAAACCGACGACGGCGTGGTCGTCAGGGTCGGCCAGAACCAGGACCACCCGATGATGGAGAAACATTACATCGAGTGGATACAGGTAATCGCCGACGGGGCATCCTACAGGAAGTTCCTGAAGCCCGGGGATGAGCCAGAGGCCGTATTCAGTATACATGCCGACGAGATCACGGCCAGGGAATTCTGCAATATCCATGGTCTCTGGAAGAGCTAGGCCTCTGTTCCAAAACAGTTTCAAATTCCCCAGGGCTAATCCCCCGGGGAAAGACAGCTACTAGTCCCACGAATAGGGTTCCGGGCACCGGTTCAGAGGGCAGCATTAGAGAGGTTGACACAGGCAGGTATGCGAGGGCAGGTCCGGTTGCCCACATGGGGTACCTGGACAATTAAATCGTCTATCCCCACTGCGATGTAAACTGTGCACGGTACCTCGCTGGGGCATATTACGATCGTTCAGTCAGCGATTAGAACGGCCGCAGCGATGGCGGTGGTCCAGAGCCCATCCTTGTTTCCCTTGGCGGACTGGCATACGTTCGTGGTTCTTATGATCTTGCCCGATGCTCGGTAGATCTGCTTGCGCTGGTCCCAGGCAGTTCCCGGATCGAAATCTATCCCGAGGGTTGTCGCCAGCATTGTTGCGGCCAGGTCCTCCGCGTAATCACCGGCCACCTTTGCATTCTGTCCGTAGGAGTGGTGCTCGGAGAGGTAACCATATCCTTTGGTATCGGCGGGCCTGGCCATGCCTATGGAAGATGCTATCAACCTGTTTGGCTCGTTGGTGTCTATCCTGGCCATTACCACGTGCAGGATCTGTCCGGGTTTCAGCTTGTCGAGGCCCTGTTTCCTGGTGAGTATCTTGCAGCCAGGGGGCATGATGCTCGAGACGTGGACCAGGTTGTACTTCTCGATTCCGGCTGCTCTGAGAGCCTGTTCGAATGATGCCAGCCTGTCCCTGTGAGTACCAACTCCCTTTGTGAGGAAAAGCCTGGTTGGAATTATGGTAAAACCTCCATCGTGGACAATTCCGGTGAGCTCTTAAATGTCCATTTCGCCTCACTCTGGCTAGTCGGTCTGGAATGAAAAACTGGGAGTTGATAGGTGGAAACGTATCCTTATTCTCTCCCCGGTAGGTGGAACCGGGCGTAGAACCTATGACCTCTTCTTCGACGAATAGCTGGGCGTCATCCATGCTGCTGCACCACGGCGAGGGCTATTCCCGCCAATGGCGAAGAGGTAAAACATGCAGGCGAAGATCATTGCCATGCCCTCGGGAATTGAGAACCTCGGCGAGATCCGGTCGTGTGATGAGTCGAAAACACCATCTGCGTCCAGGTCAAGCGCCATCCTGTACTCGCCAACTCTCAGTCCCTGGCTCCAGGCGGGCACGTAGGTCACCCCGTCGATAAGGTTCACGGTGATCGGCCCCCGTCCAGTTGCATCGAGGAGTTCCGCCTGGTCAAGGGGGGGAGCCACGGGTATGACGTACAACCTGGAGTAGTACTCCCCGGGGGACATTATTGCCGCGTATGGGACCTCGTCCGTGGAAAACACGGCCTTCTCAACGCCTGAGTTGTCGGATGCCCAGGTCCTGCAGACGGGGTTCATCCCGATGGAAATGGAGGTGCTTCCAGACAGAACGAGGTCCACGGTCTTCGGGGAGTACCTTCCGGCGGAGGCTAAAAGCTGGTATTCACCAGGCTCCAGCTCGAGTGTAATGAATCCCTCTGGCAGTGAATACCCAAGTCCATCAAGCTTGATGTCGGCGTTGGCGATGGTTTCGCCGTTTATAACGTCAGTCACCGACAGGTTAACCTTGTATGTAGGCGTGGTTACCCTGCAGTTGGTCACCTTGGTCCTCCACTCCCCATCGGAATCGGTCACGTTCAGCGTCACCCGGTATGAACCATCGGAGGTGTAGACGTGGCCAGCGGTCTTGCCCTGGCCGGTCTGTCCATCGCCGAAATCCCAGGCATATGATGCTATCTCACCGTCAGGATCGTAGGACGCGGACCCATCGAATTCGATGGTCTCCCCGCGCGTTCCCGAATAGGGCCCGCCGGGCTCCGCAACTGGGGGTAAGTTTGGCAGGGAGAGGGAGAGCGTGCCGTAGGTGATGTGGTTGTTTGCCGTCATGGACTCGAAGGGCAGCTCCTCTACCCTCGCCGAAAGCGTGAAGTTGCGGGGCTGCTCGGAGGAGGTGTCCCAGACGAACTTGAACGGGTATGGGTTCTGGGGCACGATGTTCTGTATTTCCTGGGTGCCGACCACCACCGAGTCGACCAGGAGGTCGACCCTCATGCTTTCAGGCCTTTCCCCGAGGTTCTTCACGATCACGGAGACCTCCAGGGCCTCTCCCACGATGAGGGAGGTGGAATTGGGCATGATCAGCAGGGCCATGATATCCGGCCTTGACAGGACTGTGAAGGTCGCCCTGAAGGAGTTGTCAATGATATCAATCTCGTCGTCCATCGCTCCCGCATCTGCTGTAAAGTTGTGGGATCCCAGGGCCAGCTGGCCGGTTTCAATGGATGTGTTGAAGACCACGGTGGAGCCCGGGGAGAGACCGGTGACGGCACCGTTCCAGATCACCGAGGCGTCAAGTGTCAGGGTTAGGTTAGCGGTAAGCTCGGAACCGCCCTCGTTTGCCACCTCGAAGGAGGCCCGGATCGTATCGCCCTGTACCGGCGTGGTGTCCTCGATCACGACTTCCGTGACCGCGACGTCCGGCCTGAGCCTGCGGACCAGTTGCCCGTCCATTAGCAGGTCAATGCCGTCCATAATGGAGTTGGCGTTGACGTCGGCGAGGAGGTAATATTCCCCCTCCCCGCCCGAAGGCCACAGGAGCGTGGGGGCAATGTTACCCAGGGCATCGGTGGCGATATTTGCCGTGGTGACGGGGTCAAGAGCTGCCCCCGTGACTGGTACTGAGCCGAGGACCATGACCTGGACCTGTGCAAGGGGTGGGTAGCCGTGCCCTCTTGCGTATATGCCCTCGTCCACGTAGAAAGATTTCCTCGGATTCCACCCCTGGTCCAGCGTCTCGATCGTCATGTTCGGGGGCTGTTGCCCGAGCCAGATGTGTGTGAATGTGCTTGGCGGCCCGGTGTACGTGTCAGTCACGTTCACCACCAGGAGGTGATAGGCGTCGTCCTCGGGGTAGTTGAAGAACATATCGAGGGAGAGGTTACCGTCACCGGATGTCGTCCCCGCCTTGATGTAGTTCACGCCATCCCAGTAGATTCGAACCGGTGCTAGGGGAGGAAAGCCCGTCCCGTTCAGTTGCAGAAAGGATCCCGAGGCGATGTTGGTCGTGTTGGGGGAAACTGACAGGGGCCACTGGGTGGCCTGGAAGGAGTCAACCCCGACCGGTGGGCCAGCGTAGTTAACGGCCCATGCCGTCACGTTGTGCAATCCAAGGGAGATGTTCCTTGGGGTCCACCATTCCAGAAGGAAGCCGCCATTTGAATCCGCCTTGAGGGTTGCCACCCGGCCCGAGTCAATGTAGACGTCGCAGGTCGAGGAGGGGGGGTAGTTGCTTCCGTTAATTGTTACCTTTTCGCCAGGGCGGGGATGGAGAGGCAGTACCTCTAGGTCGACGATCCAGGGATCAATCCCCACCTGTGCAGTGGCCGTGGGTGGACCCGAGTAACTCGGGGTTGTTGCCCTCAGCTGGTGGTCTCCGGTGGAGAGGTCCTTGGGAAGAACGTACTGGACCTGTATCTGACCGAGGGAGTTAGTCGTACCAAACCCGACCTGGACGTCATCCAGGTATACGTTGAATGTGGTACCGGGTGGGAAGTTCAGCCCCTGGAGGTTCACCGCCTGCCCCGGCTTTGCCCTCGGGGGGTCCACCGATAGCTGGACTGGCCACTGGACTAGCTGCACGGTATCGTTGTCACCGGGCTGCCCCGAGTAATCCGTTGCCAGGGCGTAAACCTGGTGCTGCCCCAGGGTCATCGTAGTTGATAGCTGGTATGTGTCCTGGAAAGATCCCTGGGGGTCCACCTGGCCATTTATGATCTGGACACCATCGAGCTCTATCCGGTAGAGGGATGAAGGTGGGAACTGGCTTCCAGTTATCGTTATAGATCTGCCCGGGTTGGTCTGACCGGGCTCCACATCGACCACCACCGGCCACTGGGTCACGTTCATGATGACCAGGGCTGTGGGTGGTCCGAAGTACTGGGTGGCATTGGCCGAGATATTGTGGGAACCGAGTGCGAGGTCCTTGGAGAGCTGGTAGGCCCTCGTGAAGCTCCCGGAACCGTCGGTGGCCCCGGAGAGGGTCTTGGAACCGTCGAGGTAGATCCAGTATGCGGCATTTGGTGGGTACCCGGTTCCAAGTATTTCTATGGCCATGCCGGGGTAGACCGTTGACGGGGAGTATGAGAGGTCGGGTTCCCACTGTACTATGGTGAAATTTTTCGCGGCGAAGATGGCGGCCGAGGTGAGGTTCATGGTGTGGTTGCCCAGGGATATGGTCCTTGGAAGTACCAGGTCCCTGTTCAGGGTGCCGTTGAGGAGGGTGTTCCCGGAGCTGAAGAAGTTGCCGTCAATCCTCAGTTCGTACGGCTGCTTGCTGGGAAGGTTCTGGCCCAGTATGTTGACCATCCCCCCGGGCCTGGTCAGGTTGGGCGTTATGGTTATCGTGGGCTCCTGGCCCACCGCGACGGGCAGCAGCACCGCGATGATGGTACAGGTAATAGCTAGGACTAACGAGTATCTGGCTTCCATTTTGGCGACCTCCCTGGCCCGAGTGGACCCCCTGAAGGTTGCCTGCAAGAAAGGGCTTGTTGCTTAAGTATTTTCGCACGGAGATCAAGGATGCTATACCCGCTTTCCGGGGATCAGAAGAGCAGGCCGAGGGCAACCGTCATGTTCACCAGAAGTGGCAGTGAGGACAGGACGGCAAGGCAGAACAGGCCGGCGATACGGAACTTCTTGACCTGCCTTATTCCGCCGTAATCGGCCCTGTGGGCCCTGCGGACCTCCTCCATGTACGTGGCCGCGACGAAGGCGAGCACGAGACCCAGGAAGAACCCGGTCAGAATTACGAATGCCCAGAAGAAACCCAGGCTCTCGATCACATACCGCGTCACGGGGTTTGCCTCGCCCACTCCGGGAACCAGACCCGATGCAGGTATGTAACTGGTGACGCCATCCGCAACCCGGAGGGTAAGAATCAGCACGATCAGGAAGTACTCGTTCTTCAACAGAATACTGATCCGCGATCTGTCTGAAATATAAGGGGAGATACATGGTTGAGGGTGCCACATTGGGGATAAGCGCCCGCCGGAAAAGAAGTCCATGCCTTTTGTGTCGGGGGGAAGAATGGTAAATACCCGGGGGTGCCGAATTCTGCCGGTAAATTCAAAGGCATCAAGGGTTTCAAAAGGTTCTGGCTCAGGGGCTTTCCAGACCCTTCAGGCGTGAACATTAAGAGTTCCGGGGGGAAAATACTAGCGCCTTGAATCGTGAAAGTGTAGTTATAGTCCTGGATTGCGGGGCAACGAACCTGAGATCGATTGCCGTCGAATCGAGCGGAGATCTCCTTGCGCAGGCGAGCCGTCCCAACGAGACCGTGCCGCAGCCGGGAGACCCGGGCATGGGTATCTGGGACCTGGAGGTGGTGTGGGCCAAGCTCTGTGCCGCAACCAGGGAGGTCCTGGGCAGGACGGGTAATGCCAGGGTAGAAGGGGTGATTGCCGCGACCTGGGGGGCCGACGGTGCCCCGATGTCGCGTGATGGCTCGCTGACCTACCCCATCATATCCTGGCAGTGCTCCAGGACAGAGGGGATCGCCGGTGAATTCAGCGAGATGAATGATCCCTGGAGGATATACCGGATCACCGGTTACCAGGTCATGGCGATCAATACCCTCTTCAAGTTCATGTGGCTCAGGGAAAACTCGCCGGACTCACTTGATGGTGCCAACTGCTGGTTGATGATGCCGGGTCTGGTGGAGTCTAAACTCGGGGCCCGGGATCACGTCGATCCCACCAGCGCCTCAACGACGATGGCGATGGATCTCGGTAAAATGGTGTGGTCTGAGGAGCTTTTGGGCATTGCCGGCCTTGGCCCTGATTTCTTCCCTGAGTGGCGGTACCCTGGCGAGGTCGTCGGGGAGGTTTCGAGGAAGGCGTCTGGGGAGAGCGGATTGCCGGAGGGCACCCCGATATTGGCAGGTGGCCACGATACCCAGTTCGCACTGGTGGGGTCGGGGGCTGGGAGGCGTGAGGCGATTCTATCCAGCGGGACCTGGGAGATCCTGGCCCAGAGGTCCAATTCCTTCGAGCCAACCCGTGATGCCTTCGAGGGAGGCCTGATATTCGAGGTCGATGCATCGAGGGGTCTTTTCGATCCCCAGATCCTGATGATGGGCTCGGGGGTTCTTGAGTGGGTGCAGTCCACGTTCTTCCCAGACGTCCAGAGGGGCAGATACGAGACCATGATAGAGCTCGGGGGTGGCGTCCCCGCCGGCTCGAGGGGCGTCAGGGTGCTACCTTCATTCGTCAGGGATAGCGGTCCATCCCGGAGGTACGGGACAAGGGGCACGATCCTGGGACTGCAGCTGGGAACCCGTAGGGAGGATATCTACAGGGCCGCCATCGAGGGACTGTCTTTCCAGCTTCGAAATGCCCTGGAGGTGCTCTCGGAATCCACGGGGAACATGCCAAAAAGCATAAGGGTAGTGGGCGGGGGTTCCAAGAACGGCCTGTGGAACCAGATAAGGGCTGATGTGACCGGGCTTCCCGTCAAGACGACATCCCACAAGGAGGCAACCGTCATAGGCGCGGCGCTCGTCGCCTTCGCGGGGGCGGGAAGGTTCGATTCGGTTGAATCCGCAGCTGGTGAAATGGATTTCTCAACAACTACCTTCGAACCGGGACCGGACCGTGAGGTATACCGGGAGGAATACTTCAGGTACCTCAAGCTACCCCCGGCACTTGAACCCGCATACTCCCAAAGAGATTAAACCAAACGGGCGCCAGGTTCCCCCATGGAGTTCGGTTTATCCCTTCCAAGCTTCGGCCACCTGGCAGACGCAGATGGAATCCGGCTCGTGGCGAAAGGGTGCGAGGAACTCGGCTACTCCTCGATCTGGGCGGCCGAGAGGTTACTGGTCCCGGATCCCCCGAACCAGCCCTGGAGCAAGGTGGACGAGACGGCCTTTGAGCCCCTTACAACGCTGGCCTTCATCGCAGGGCAGACCCGGAGGATCAGGCTCTGCACCTCGGTGATAATCCTACCGGTCAGAAACCCGGTTCTCCTGGCACGGGTTGCATCCAGTCTTGACGTCCTTTCCGGGGGAAGGCTGGAGCTCGGGATAGGGGTGGGGTGGATGAGGGAGGAGATGGAGGTCTCGGGCATCCCATTCGGTAGGAGGGGCAAGATATCTGACGAGTATATTCAGCTAATCAGGAACATCTGGGAGGGGAAGGAGTACGACGGAAAATTCGTTCGGGTTCCCAGCCACCTCTTCAAACCCCGACCGGTCAACGGGTCGATCCCCATCTGGATCGGTGGAAACAGCGAGATCGCCCTGAGGAGGGCGGGCAGACTGGGTAATGGATGGATACCGATGGGGGGTTACACGCCGGAGGAGCTGACTGCTCGAATATCTACTATTGCAGAGGCCGCGAGTTCGGCGGGGAGGAAGGATGCAATCCAAATCTGCTGCAACCGGGAATTCAGCAGGGAGGAGCTATCCGACCCAGCGTCCTGCCTCCGGGTCGTCGAATCTTACGAGGGCGCCGGTGCAACGCACATGATACCCCGGTTCAAGTGCGACAACCTCGAGGAGATGATCGAGATGATGCAGGTCTTTGCGGATGGGGTCATCTCAGCCTGCTAGGCGGTTATCCCCCGAGCATGTCGGCGAGCTTGCGGATGTCCTCCCTGAAATGCTCTCTCCTGGACGGGAACCTCATGGCAGCCGCCGGGTGGTATGTCGGGAGCAGTTTGGTGACTCCCCGTTTCCATATCCGTCCCCTGGCCTCTGCCATGCCCACATCACCGAGAAAACCCCTTGTGGCAATCCTGCCAAGCAGGACGATTACCTCTGGGGAGATGGCTCGCACCTGTCTCTCGAGGTAGGGCCTGCAGCTTTCCAGTTCTCCCCTCCTCGGATCCCGGTTGCCGGGCGGATGGCATTTTACCGACCCGGTTATGAACAGGGATTCCCTGCCGAGCCCTGATTCCTTCAGTACGCCGTTCAGGTACCTGCCGGATCGGCCGACGAAGGGCCTGCCCGCCCTGTCCTCATCTGCACCCGGGCTTTCCCCGATCAGCATGCATCTTGCAGATACCGGGCCCTCGCCCGGTACCGCCCGGTTCCTGGTCCTCCAGAGGGGGCAGGACCTGCACCCGAGCACCTCCCTGTTGATGGCTTCCAGGTCTTCACCCACGGTAACCGGTGTGTTCGAGAGATACTTAAGGATTTGCCAAGAGCCAATTTAGGAATGAGAATAAGGTTTGGACCCTCGGGGCTGCCGGACCTTGGAGGCCTGAAGAGAAGCCTCGAGGCAATACGGGAGATGGGGTTCGATGCCTGCGAGTTCGACTTCGTGAGGGATTTCTGGCTGGATAAGAAGACGGCACACCGGGCCAGGGAAAGGGTTATGGAACTCGACATATCGGTCAGGGCCCACGCGCCATTCTACGGGGTACTGAGCCAGGGTGACCCGAAGAAGAGGACGATGGCAGTGGCCATGATGCACCACACCGCCAACCTGGTCCACCTGATGGGGGGCGATGGTATAACCGTCCACCCGGGTTTCTACATGGGCAGAGGCAGGGAGGAGGTGATGTCGACGGTCAGGAAGAGGTGCGGGGAGCTGGAGAAACGGCTAATCGAGAACGGGCTCGAGGAAGTCATTGTGGGGGTCGAAAACATGGGGAATAGAAACGAGTTCGGGGGATGCCTGGATGACATCCTGGATATCTGCGAAACAGCACCGATTATCCACCCCATGATCGACTGGGGCCACGTAAACGCCACCTGCAACGGCTGCATGGGGGGGAGGCATGAATTCGCGCGACTGTTGGACGGCATAGAGGATCGCCTGGGAAGGGAGGCACTCGAGAGAACCCGGTACCAGTTCTCGCAGGTCGAGTTCTCGGACGGGGTGGAGAAGAGGCACGTCGGGTATGAAGATGGTGGGATGAGGCTGGAGCACCTTCTCGAAGCCCTGGAGGATGCAGGGATGGAAGAGGTGACCATAATCTCCGAATCGCCGACAATGGATGATCACCTCAAGATGCTGGAGGTCGTCAGGGGCTGGGGGAGTTAATGGTGGGGTGGTGGTTTTCCAGCCGATCTTTCGCCGTAACATGGGTGACCAGCTGCGCATTGATCTCGCTCTTGCTCATATCCACCGCCCTGGGGGCGCTTCAGAGCCAGGAGAGGATATCTTGCTTTCTCATAGGGTCAGTTCAGGCCAGCATCTGCCCCCTGCCAAGCTTCTTCACCGAGGATCCGCTGTTCTACTACGAGGAGGACCCCCACCAGGCTGGTCTGAAGATGGAGGAGAGGATAAGGCACGACAGGCTCTACTTTCCAAGATCAAGGGATAGGCTCATGGAAAAATTCGACATTATTTTCTTCGCCGACCCGTATATCGACCACTTCACGTCGCGCCAGTTCGGGGACCTCTATTACGCTTTCACGGAGGGCGGGATGCCGTCCTACTGGAGCTTCGGTCCTGCCTACGGCAACGTGATTCAGACCACGATCCTGGCGGAGATCCTGCCCATATCCGCCTACCAGGGTTACTACCACCGGCCATGGCATGCGAGGTTCAGGGCAGACAGGGATCCCTTGTTTACCCCCTTTATCGAACTCGGTCTGGAGAAGGTCCCGGGGGAGGCTTACGCATGGATGCAGCCCAGGATGGGAACGACGACCTGGGCGGACATGCACCCGCTGGACCTGCCGTGGATAGTATCCTGGAGACCCGGCCAGGGCGAATCGGGCCTCACCTGGGTATTTGCAGACGAATTCAACAGGCAGTGGTGGGGGCTTGCATCCGGGTCCAGGGGGATAAATCCCTTCTCCCTGGAGATGATGGCGAACATGGTGCTCTACTCCCTGGGAAGGGAACTTATCAGCGACGTTTACGCGAGGAGGGAGGCCCGGCACCAGATATCGATCTACAGGACCCAGAAACTGCTGGTAATCTCAATGCTGGAGTGGGCGGACATGTTCGGGGCGAATACCTTCTCCCTCTCGCAGGATCTCAGGGCCCTGGATGGGAAGGTCCAGGAGGCCCTTGAAAGCTACCTGGCCGAGGATTACGGGGGATCTATTGCCCTCGCGGATGATGCCCTCTCGGGACTGAACGAGATAGGGGAGGGGGCCATCGCCCTGAAGGACGAGGCCCTCTACTGGGTATATGCAATCGAGTGGATGACGGTGACCTCGGTGGCCATTATTGGTGGCGTTATCCTCTGGAGCCTGATGGTGAGGAGGCGGATGTACAGGGAGGTCGTGACCACCAGGGGCTCGATTTTGGAGTAGTTCAGACCTTCAGTCCGTATAGCTTCTTGGGGTTCGTGTAGAACCACTTCCTCGCTATGCCCTCTGCCTCGCTCTTGCCCATGAGTTCCCGGTCGATCCTGCCCCCCAGCACCCTGGCGATGTTCTCCTTGGCCATGAGCAGGTGTCCGTAGACCTTCTCCACGGGCTTGCCGTAGTCCCCCCCGAAGCCTATTATCTTGTTCATGGGTACCATGTCAATCCACTCCTTCAGGGCGGAAACCGTCATCTCGGGGGAGACTATGTGGCACCAGCAGAGGTTGAGCCAGACGTTGGGGTTGTTCTTCCCGATGAGACCCGCGTCACGGACCCAGGGCATGCCCATGTGGTACATGTCGAACTTCGTGCCGGGGTGACGGCCGAAAATCGGGATCATGTGTCTGGGGTCGAGCTGTCTGAAGTCACCCCAGACCCCGGTATGCACGGCGACCACGAGGCCGACCTCCGCGGCGATGTCAAGGATCTCCTCGTTGAGGTAGGACCTGAGGGGGTTCATCTCCGGGATCTTCTTGCCGGGGTCCCGCCTGAGTTCGTCGAAGATCGACACTGCCCTGCTCCGGTCGGGAACATCATAGGGGAGTGAGATCATCTTTATCCCGACAGCACCCTCCTCCTTCCACCTCTCCAGCCCCTTCCTCGCCGCCTCAAGGTATTCGTCAATGGTCGCTGCACCCTCGCCGACCCCTGTGGCCATTTCCTCGATGGCCTTCCAGGACCTGACGTTGCCCCAGTTATCCATCGGCATCAGGGGGACCATGAAGGGCAGCTCGTAGTCGGTGCGACCGGCCTGGGTCAGGGCGGTCCTGATGTTGCACATGTCGACCAGTATCTTCTTGTAGATACCCGGCCTGTTGTCGGCCTGCAGGGCCCTGGATATCTCCCCGTAGTTGTCCTTGGTTATGTCATCGAACCCGAGGTGCCTGGCATAGATCAGCGCTGGCCGGGCATACGAACCGTGACGGATTTCCTTGAGGTACCTGGAGAGTATCCTCCAGCGCTTTTCGTCGGGGATCTCGACGTTGTGCATGCGCTCCCACTGGACGGGGGTCATGCCAGCGCACAGGAAATCAGTCTTGGTGTAGTGTATGAAGAGATCGAAGACGTCCAGGTGCTGCTTCACCCTTACCCTCTCCGGGGCGAGGTGTTCGTGGGCATCGATCACCGGAATGCCGGAAAGGGAATCGTAGAGCTCAGCTTCTGTGCCGACGAGTTTCAAGGTAAACGCCGGTCGGAATCGATGGCGCTGGCTGATAAAGGTGTTCCGCGGTCTGCGTGCCACGGTCTAGGCACCAAGGTTGGTGATAGTCCAGAGGAAGTAAAGCCCCACGGCCACGGATACCGACAGGATGAGGGAAAGGTCGACGAAATCCTGGGAAAAGGGATGGCTCCTGGGTCCATCGAGGTACCTCAGTAGGCCGGTTTCCTGGAACTCCCGGTACTCGTTCTTGTGTATGTTGAGCGGCCTGCCCTCGAAGGTTATCTCCTTGACCTTGGTGGTGGATTTCAAACTTCCCCCGCAGAAGGGACACCAGTTCAGGTTGATCTGGGCATTGCCCTGCACGTGGAAAATATGGCGCTGAAAATATAAGATTGTTTCCCTCAGCCGGGAAAAATGCCGGGGGCCGTCCCCCGGAAATATTTATATAACCAGTTCTTCACTGGCAACTTAGGTACTTTGGTGTACAAAAAGGTGCATTGATACCGAGGAGAGCAGCGATTTGACACAGTATAAATTCGTTCTCGACGAGAACGACATACCCAAGAAATGGTACAACATAGTCGCGGACATGCCGGAGAAACCGGACCCGCTTCTGCATCCCCAGACGAAGGAGCCCACGATGCTCCCGCCCCCCCTCTTCGCCATGGGCGTGGTGGAGCAGGAGGCCAGCGAGGAGAAGTGGATATCCATACCCGAGGAGGTCAGGGATGCCTACAGGCTGTGGAGGCCAACCCCCCTCTACAGGGCGGTGAATCTGGAGAAGGCCCTGAAAACCCCGGCAAAGATCTACTACAAGTGGGAGGGAGTAAGCCCTCCA
>Ga0180433_10001216_pt1 | contig 43450 bp, 35 predicted proteins | sample SS_ome_8_FD_132980 | JGI IMG/M metagenome (GOLD analysis project Ga0180433, IMG submission 132980) | Hypersaline lake sediment archaeal communities from the Salton Sea, California, USA - SS_1_D_1 metaG | ecosystem: Environmental > Aquatic > Non-marine Saline and Alkaline > Hypersaline >...
ATTGCCGTTCATAAGTACCACCAGGTATAATCCAAGTAAGTATTGCAGTTACTATCATGATAATGAATATTAATACAAATGCACTGGGCATTTTTACTTGCCTGGTACTCATATGATCCCTTTTTATATCAAAGATAAATATTACTTAAAGAAAATTTTCCCTTTTTTAATACTAAACCATTGTTCTCTGTGTAAAACAGAAAGTCGAATGTTTCCCATACAGAGTCTTCCTTCATCAGAAACAGATTGAGAATGACCTTTTCTGGTATCATATACGACAACTGATCCTTCACCAACTACTTTAAAGGCATCATTCGGATAATAAAGAATTGCGGTTGATTCATCGATTCCGATCCCGGGAATCTGTTTCTCGATAGCTAGGCTGAGAAGACGATTGTTTCTTCTGCGTTTAATAAAATGCTGATCAATTATACAATTATTCAGCAACCCCAGTCCTTTTTCGGTTACAATATTTTTTTCTTTGAGGATGGTAAAATCACCGTCACCAGTAATCATTATCTGGCTCATAACTGCAGCACCTGCACTTGTTCCCCCTACTGCACCACCTTTTTTTAGATAGAGCTCTTTTACTAGAAACTGAACCGGCGTTCCTCCGATTCTTTTCATTAAACGTGTCTGTACACCACCGGTAAAAAATATACCGGTTGCATTTTGTACTTTGTCGATGACACTATCAGCTGCCGCCATAGCGAAATCCTGAATGAACAGCCACTCTACATTCTGTGCACCATGCGATTTAAAAAGTTCCACAGCATCTGGACCAGATTCCATAGGGATGGCACTGGCTGATGGAATAACCAGAATTTTCCCTCCCTTACAATATTCAACAAATGTTTTTATAGCTGAAACAGGTTTTTTCCCCCCTCCTATTATCATTAACATCCCTCTATTGGGTTGACTCTCATTCTGTTCAGAACAAAATACTATTATAATGATCAAAAATAATGGAATAATGAATTTTTTAACCATTTTTTTCTCCTACTAAATCTAAGACTATCTCTGCTGTAGTTACTAAATCTTTTACAGCAATTTCTTCATTATGAGCATGCGGATTCTTAACTCCAACTCCAATGTTTACTGTGTTAATATTATGCTTATTTACGACATTTGCATCACTGCCGCCATAATAGGTCAACCCTTCCGGTTTTAAGGAAAATTTTTTATAAGCCGAAATGAGTCGTGTTACTACTGGAATATCTTCAGAAAGATCAAATCCTTCAAATATTGGAATACACTCTACTTCTACATTACCATTATATTTATCAGAAATTGTTTTTCCGTATTTTTTTATTTTCTGACACATGGTCTCTATGGTCTTTGGTTTAAAAGAACGTATTTCTCCGGTAGCAGTAACTTTTTCAGGCACAACATTTACTGCAGTACCTCCATTTATTGTTCCAATATTTGCTGTGGTTTCAGAATCTATTCTTCCAACCTGAAATTTTTGTAATACTTCAAGAGCCATAGAAATAGCATTTATTCCGTTTTCAATCGCTACTCCCGCATGGGAGGCCTTTCCAGAAAATGTAAATTTAACATCAAAAGATGATGGTGTACGTGCCACATACTGGCCTGGAGGTCGAGAACAGTCAAGGATGTATCCTTCTTGAGAAGTTAGTTGAGAAAAATCCAAATGAGAACTTCCCAGCATACCCTTTTCTTCTCCAACACTGAATACTATTTCCAGAGGGCGATGATTAACATTGTTTTGCTGTAAATATTCAAGAACATGCAGTATTATAGCAATACCTGCCCGATCATCAGCACCAAGTATTGTTTCACCTCCTGATTTAATAATTCCTTTATCAATAACTGGTTCCAGTGCGTCAGTATGATCAACTGTATCCATATGCGACATAAGAAGCAACGAATTCTGATCTTTAGATGTTCCCGGGACTTTAGCTATAATATTCCCGGTATTCCCATTGATTTTATCAGCTGTATCATCTTCTCGGGCTGAGATATTAATATTATTAAGAAAATCAAGAACAAAATCTGCTATTGCCCGTTCATCCCGGGAAACTCCATCAATTCGTGCAAGATTAAAGAAACGTTTTACCAATGCATCCTTATCAATATTGTTTTGTTGCATAATAATAATCCAGTTTTATGTAAAAAATATTTAAATAATGAAATAGCGTTCATCCTTTATATTTTCTTCAATTATTTTCAGAGCCCGTAAGGTCCTCTCACTGTCTCGAAAATTAAGTTCAGTAATTATTGCATTAAGTACAACAGTAACTGATCCTAAAGAATTGGAGAACATGATGTTATCAGTTTTTATATGTAAACAATGAGTAGCATATTCTCTGATAGGAGCCACTTTAGTATCTGTAAAAGCTATAACCTGAAGACCTCGTTTCTGAGCGTATTCCACTGCTTCAATAGTTTCTCGAGAATAAGGAGAAAAACTAAAAGCAATTAAAATATCATTTTTTTTCAGGTAAGCAACCCGTTCCTTGAATTTAAGTATTCCAGGGTTGAAATGATGGGCATCATATGCATACATTCTCAGCATATAGGTAAATATTAAAGCAAAATGATAAGAAAGCTCAAGCCCTATACAATAAATGGAATTTGCTTTGATAATGGTGTCAACTGCATTCGAAAACTGTTGAGGATCTATGGAATGTATTGTATCGTTAATATTTTCTGCAACATTTTGAGCAACCAGATTAAGTACATCCGGCGTACTGTCTTTTTGAGTAATTGCCTGTTGATATTTTTCTACCGGACTGATTCGATTTTCTAAAGATACAGAAAGTCTGGATTTGAGATCCTTATATCCTTTGTATCCCAACGACTGGGCAAAACGTACAATTGTAGCTTCACTGACATTAACTCTTTTTGAGACTTCATGAATTGACAGCAGAGCAGCAATATCTTTATGCTCCAGAAAGAAATTGGCGATTTCCTTTTGATTATTCGGCAATTGAGGTAATGCCTGAATTATTCTATTCTCAAATTCTTTTTGATCCGACATTAATGAAATTTTTCTTTCTAATTTTTAATTTATGAAACTTTTCTTACATAAGAATATAAAACATTTTATTACGTTTGTCAACATTTTTTTTAAAAAATTATAATTTTTTTTTATTTGAGGATATTGAGGAAAGTTATAAATAGATGTTATGATTACTTTTCTGTATTCAATCCCTGTGTCCGTGGCAATGTGTTATATTGCGTATCCTTTTCCCCTTTCATTCCTGAATATTTCCCTGCCAGAAATATACAGGGACAAGTTTGTCAGGAATCCACCCTGTATCCTCTCCCTGGGGGGTTGACGAAAAACAAAATTTAACGTAAAGTTCGCAGAGAACACAAAGTGATAAACTTATAGTTATTAAATATTTATATTCTTTGTGTTGGTCTCAGCGATCTCTGCGTTTAAAGTATTTTTATACTTTTTAGACAACTTCACATTAAATGATAAAAGTTATAAAAACAAAATATTCAACGGATTATTATTTCTTTTCTTCCTTTTTACAAATAGTGGAGATTTTAAACGGAATATAAGCCGGGCAAACACCAATTAAACTGGTTAAAAGAAAAATTATAGCAATAATTCCCAGGATGATTGCTGCTGTACCGTTAATTGAATGAGTAAAATAAAGAACTGCTATTACTATCGCTAATATAATTCTGATAATTCTGTCAATAGTTCCCATATTTTTCTTCATAATTATTCTCCTTATAGTGTTATTTTATGTACCTGTGTAGGTTATATTTATTAGTATTCATAATAATTAGCTACTGATTTGTACAGTTTGTCACGGATATATGGTTTATTAGTCTGGGTTAAATCCGTTTTTATCCGTGGTTAAAATATATTTATTATGAAATATATTAATACTAATGAGTAGTACCCCCGTCAGGACTCGAACCTGAAACCTACGGCTTAGAAGGCCGTTGCTCTATCCAGTTGAGCTACGGAGGCATATGATTGATTATGAGGAATAAAATATACAAAAAAAAGGAATATTTGTCAAATTAAAAAAATATCTTTATCATCAGATAACTAACCGGAGCTGCCAGAAAAAAACCATCAAACCTGTCAAAAATCCCGCCATGACCAGGTAGTATTTTAGAGGAATCTTTAATCTGACAGTCGCGTTTAAACATCGATTCCACCAGATCACTTATTTGCGCTGTAATACAAAGGATAAAAACAAAAAATAAACAGGTGCTTCGTGAGAGATTAATGTTTAAATAGTGATTAACAATCAAAGAAATTATTAATGCTGTTATTATCCCCAGAATGGTACCTTCCCAGGTTTTCTTGGGGCTTATTTGTGGGTACAAAGTGTGTTTCCCCAACAACGAACCGAAAATATATGCCGAAATATCAAATGTCCAGAGGATTGTGAATATATAAATTATAACGTATCCACCATAAGAATAGCTATACATATCAGAAAAAACATGTTCTCGGATTACAATGAAAAAAGCAAAAAAAAGCATATAAACAATGCCCAGAATTGGTACTGCAGTATTGACTACTGCATTATCTTTGGTTGAAAAAAGTTCAACAAGAATAATCAGGATAACAGTAGAAGTAATAATACAAAAAATATGTTCACCGGAATATAGATATAAATCTGTATTAATTAAAAGGAGTGAAATTATCCCGATAATCTTATGCAAGGTTTTATTTACAAAAGAATTAAAACTGTAAAATTCCCATAAAGAAACTATCATAATGAAACTGATTAATACTAAAAATGGAATTCCCCCATACAAGGAAAATAGGATAATAATTGGGACTCCGATGATTGCTACTATTAATCTTTTTAGAAATTCGTTTCTTTTGATCATGCAGTCTTTTTACTTTCAATGATTACTGAATTCTGTGAAATATGTATATATGTACTTTTTTACTTCAGATTATATACTGACGGACCTTTACCCAATAACCAGGAACAAATACCTAGTACCGATTATTCCCCCAGGTGTTAAAAAAAGCAATTTCTTTTAACTCTTTTATCTTTTTTCTGATACCTTTTTCCTTGTCCGGATATCCCAATGCAATTAATTGGCACACTTTCTTTCCTTTAGGAATATTTAGTGTTTTCTGAGCTTTATTAAGATTAAACCATCCAATCCAGCAAGTACCCAGTCCTAATTCCTGAGCCTTAAGAACAAAATGTTCTCCCGCAATTCCAATATCAATAAAATAAAAAGGTACTTTTTGCACCCTCCCTCCTATTCTGTGTGCTAAGAAATTAATATCAGCAACAATAACAATAATGACTGGTGCTTTTTTTGCCCAGCGTGTAGCAGCATATATTCCGGAAAATACCGCATTACAAAAATTGTTTTTGATTTCAGCATCATCCAGAATTAAAAAACGCCAGGGCTGTTTATTATCAGCAGAAGGAGCATATCGAGCTGCTTCCATACAGGTTAAAATTTTATCTCTTTCTACTGGTTGTGCTTTGAATTTTCTAATACTGCGTCTTTTTTTAATAAGATCAATAAGATCAGTCATTGTTTTCCGCCTCTAGTGAATTAGTAAGTTCTGTGATTTTATGTATGGAATTTTTTCTACAGTAATTTTTGATTTCATCCAGCATAAGCTGAGGGCCGGAAGGATCAATAAAATGGAGACTGCCGATTTCAACCGCTGTTGCACCTGCGATTAAAAACTCGATAACATCTTCCCAGGATGTTATACCTCCTATTCCTATTATGGGAACATCCACACTTTTAGCGACCTGAAATACTTTTGCCAGGGCTATTGGTTTTATAGCCGGCCCGGAAAGTCCACCGGTAATGGTACTTAATAAAGGTTTTCTGGTATTAATATCTATACGCATTCCCAGTACAGTATTGATTAAAGATAAGGCATCCGCTCCTGCATCAACAGCAGATTGTGCAATGATTCCAATATCAGTAACATTAGGTGAAAGTTTAACAATGAGCGTCTTATCATATATTTTACGTATACTGCTGACAATGTTACTGGTAATATCAGGATCAGTACCAAATGCCATCCCTCCTTGCTTAACATTAGGACAGGATACATTTACTTCAATCCCTTTAATTTTTCTTAATGAAGATAATTGTCTGGCTATTGCTACATATTCATCTATAGTGCTCCCTGCAATATTTACAATAATCGGTGTTGTAATATTTTGTAATGTATCCAGGGTTTTGTTTATGAAGGTGTCTAAGCCTACATTCGCCAGACCAATAGAATTCAGCATACCGCAATTAGTCTCGGCAATTCTGGGCATGTTGTTGCCTGATCGGGCTTCAAGTGTTAGTGATTTTGTTATAATCGCACCGTATTGGTTCACATCATAAAATTTCATCATTTCAGTGCCATATCCAAAAGTACCTGAAGCAGGTAATAGAGGATTCTTCAGTTTTAAAGAACCTATTGATACTGATAGATCAATCATTGAATTCAATTTCCTTTAAATCAAATACAGGACCATCTGAACATACAAGCTTGTTTACATTGGTTTTCATTTTTATAGCACATCCCTGGCATACTCCTGTTCCGCATGCCATTCTGCTTTCCATTGAAACCTGCCAGGGGACAGAAGTCGATTCAGAAAATAAAGCTTGAATTTTTTTATACATAGAGTTCGGTCCGCAGGCAAATCCTTGTAAAGAATGAGATACATTTGAAATTTCATTCAGAATTATATCTGTTACTAGTCCTTTTGTTCCACAGGATCCGTCTTCAGTACAGATCGATACATCAACTTTATTTCCGTATTCATTAAAATCTATTACTTGTTTCCGGTTTTTTGATCCAAATATAAACTTAATTTTTTTATCTTTTTTTATAAGTTCATCAATAAGATAAAAAACCGGAGCACATCCTATCCCTCCGGCCACAATCAATGCTTCCTGAAAATCACCGTCAATAATAAAGCTGTTACCCAGAGGACCAACTATATCAACGAGATCATTTTTTTTATAATAAGTCATTAATTCAGTGCCTTGTCCAACCACCTTATAAAGGATGTCAATGATGCCATGTTTCTTATCTACTCTGCTTATACTAAAGGGGCGTCTTAAAAAAGGATCTAAATTTTCAGTTATCCGTATTTGTAGAAATTGACCGGGAAGAGAATTTAATGCAATGTCCGGACTTTTAAATCTCAGTTTATAGATATCATTTACAATAGGTATATTTTCTATTATCAAACACTTATGAACTAATATTTTTTTCATAATTAAATTTCAGATACGTATTAATTTTTTGAAATGATTTTATTTTTCTTTTGTTTTGATTTTTTTCTCAACGTGTTCTGTGATCTCTTTTTTGTTTATTTTTTCTTTTCCCTCTTTATCATTTTTTCTATTCAATAATAGCTGATTATTATTTTTTAAGTCTGAAGTATCTTTTGCGGAAATAGTTGTATCAGATTCAGAAATTTCATTAATTTCTTTTTGAGTAGAATCAGCTGATACTTCGGTTTCCGATTCGGTATTTTTTTCTTGTTCCTTTAGTGATTTTTTCACTTGTTGAATTTTTGGTTGAATTTTTTTTGAATATTTCGAATCAGGATATTTACTAAGCAGTGAATCATATACAACGTAAGCAGTATTTAAAGAATCTAGTTTATTTTCATAACACCATCCCAGGGAATAGTATATTTTCGGTATTAAATCAGAGTCATGATATTTTTTTATTATATTCTTATAAATTTTACAGGCTTTTTGAGGATTATTTTTATCTAACATAAATTCTTCTGCTTGTTTATACTGTTCCATGATGATTTCATCTTCAGATTTCGGGACAGCTTTTCCCAATTTTATTTGTACACGCATGGCAGCTTCTGAATCTGGATATTTATCAACAATAAGGTTATATAAACTATCAGCCTTTAAGCTGTCATTTTTAATGGTTTTGTAGATATAGGCACTGTTAAAGTATGCTTTGGGAGTGTATTCACTTTCAGGTATATTATCAATTATATAGTTGTATTTGGCTAAAGCAGAATCCGGCTTGTTAAAATTCAGCATAAAAATTTCACCAAGTAAAAATAAATTCTTATCCAGTTTATTAATATCCAACTTATTTATTTCCGGATTGACAACTTCTTCAGGCTTCTGAGATTCTTCTTTATCTCTATTCTGGCTTAGATCAGATTGATGTGGAAGATTTCTGTCACGGGTCTCTTCTTCTCTGCTCACATCTTCTTGTTGATCTACTTGAGCATCCTTATCCTCACGTTTAACCAGGGATACGGTGCTTGTATCTTCAAAAAAGTAAGTATCATCTCTTTCAGGAAAGACTATTTTATTACTGATTTGTTTGGTTTCAGAAGTGTCATGTAAACTAACATAGATAACTTTTTTTAAGGCGAATAACTTAAACAAAGCATTCTGACGGATTTTTGCAGAATCTGCATACTGTGATTTTGAAAACTCTTTTTCTACCTGAATATAATTTTGTAAAGCTTTCTTATATTTCATTCTTTGTTCAAAAAAATTACCTAATTTATAATATGCAATTGCAGATTCTTCTGTACGGGGGTAATTTGCAATTATATCTTCATATTCACGCAAAGCAGTCTGAAAATTTTCCTGCAGCATTAGACAATCAGCAATTTGAAGACGGACTTTTGCTTCTTGTTGTTTATCAATATCTTTTAATAACAATTCATCGAAATTGTCTAAAGCCAAATCAATTTCATTTTGTTTTTTCAGAGCAATTCCGTATTTCAGTTGAGAAGTAAAGTTATAGGGTTCACCCGGATTGGATTTAAAAACTTTTTTAAAATAAATAGCTGATTGATGATAATTGTTAAGTGAATCATATATTGAACCGATTGCAAATAATGCTTCCGGTCGTAATGTTTTATCAACTTGTATTGATTTATTATAATAATTTATTGCTTCCTGATAGTTATTATTTCTAATGTATAATCTTGCTCTGAGAAAGTAAATTTCTGCTTTAATATTATCTGGTATATTTGTATTTAGGAAATTAGTTATTTGTATCTCAGCATTATGATATTTTTCATCCTGAATATCGACTTTAATTAACCAGAGTTTAGCTTGGGGTACTAATTCACTTTGTGGGTAAATATCGAGTAACTGATATAAATAATCCCGTGCTCGGATAAAATTATTTTGATAATAATAACACTTGCCTAATAGTAATTGAGCATCATCTACATATTTACTATTAGGATACAATTCTAATAATTTAAGTGATTTATCAATTGATACTTCTAAATTTTGACGTGCTTTATTGCTTAATTCACCTGATTTTTGTTTTTTGATATCCTGATAAGCAGTATTATAATATTTTTTTGCATTATAAAACGTATTATAATAAGCACAAAAAATATTTAAACATATTGATATTATGATAATAAAAAAAATAATTTTATTGTGATTTTGCATAATTTCCAGGTCGAATTTTTAATTTTTCATCAATTATATATGTAATGATACCAATAATAGCTCCAGTAATCAAAGAAACTATCATGAAAACCGGTATCAGTGAAAAAATAGATATATTTTTTATAAATAGCAAGTAAGCAGTACATAATTGGGTTATATTTTTTATTACTGCACCAATAATACTTACTCCAATAATACTGAAAATCTGATGACAGTATAGTATCAGCAATCCCATACCAATTGCAGAAGAAATGCTTCCAGATAATGAGATAATAAATATTGGATTAAACAGTTTACCTGATAATAATCCGCCTAAAAATACTCTCATTGTTACTACAATAAGTGATTCTTTGATTCCCCACCATTTTAAAACTAAAAGGGTGATTATATTGGAAAAACCTAATCTGAACCATGGTAATGGTGTCGGGATCATATTTTCTAGTGTAAAAAGTATGGATGCAATAGCGATTAAAAGTGATATTGTTGTAATCTTGTTTTTCATTATTCTATAATATTACATTGTTACCTGGATACCCCATCAAATTCAAAATTATTTCCTGTAATCCGTATTAACATTCTGTTGGGGATACAGATTATTATTTCTCCCTTATTCATGATAGGCCCCATCTGCTTACAAGTTTTATGGGGACAACTGGCTTTTAAAACCCATACTTTTCTTTTTTTTATTCGAATTTCTGTTGTTCCGTAAGGACCAGGAACAGCAACTTTATAATTACCACTGATCGGATAATGGTACACATCATTTTTATAATCAATAATTTCAACTATTTTTTCTTGGTCAGGTGAGATAAATACCGGAAAATAATGGATAATAACAAAAAATATAATTATAAAACATACTACAACATCACCGGGTTTTAATATCTCAGAAAATTTTACAATCATCTAAGTTAAATCTTTTATTTCTTTTAAAACTTCTTCTGGTTTAATTAATTCCATACATGGCTTGTCACATGTATTCTTAAAACAACCTTTACAATCAACCGGAGGTTCAATTATTTTACCTCTTCCGTAAAGTTCAAACTCATGGCGATTAAAAATATTATTAAATAAAAGGATTCGTTTTTTTAATGCCAGGGCTATATGTAAAGCCATGGTTACAGGGGTAACGATTAATTGACACTGATTCATTAAATCAATAAATCTAGTTAGATTACCATGACCAAGATATCTTGCACCTGTAGCTTCAGATATTCGTTTATTTTTTGCATCTTCCTGCTCTCCACCCAGCAGTAAAACATAATATCCATTTTTTATTAATAATGTAGCGAGTTGTTTCCAATGCTCTTCAGGCCATAAACGGGTTGTCCATCTTTTACCACAACCGGTATTTAATCCGATTATATCCTGATCACTGGGAAGATTAAATTTATATTTTTGTTTCGCATCAAGTATATATTCTTCACCATCAAATGTAAATCCACAAATTTCAAAAATTTCTTCTACATAACTTTTATAATTTTCTTTATTTGAATCATCAAATAAACCAGTTAACCATTTTGAAATTGCCTTTTTGTCAATTGGATGACAGTTACCGTGCAGCAGATAAAAACCACATTTTTTGACAGCATTGATTTGATTTTGAAGAGCACATGCTTCCCGGTCCTTGTCAAGATTAATTGATATATCAAACTCGATAGTATGTAAAATTTCAATGTTCTCTAGATTATATGTATATATCCTATCAATATATGAAGCAGGTAAAATGTCAGGAGAACGGGTGATCCAATGAATCTGTGACTGAGGGTATTCTTTTCTTAATCTATGAAGTAGAGGTGTAGTTCTGATTACATCGCCAATTGCTCCTAGTTTAATAATCAGTATCTTTTTATCTATTTTCTTATAATACTGACAATCTGTACAGTGTACTCCGTATTTTTTATGATATACACATGGTATATCACCCTTATAGTATTTACAGTCAATATTAATTTTTTCTGTCATTATATTTCTCAGGTTGTTAAAATGGATAAAGCAATTGAATTTAATTTTGTTTCAGCATTATCAGACCTGGAAAGCAGAATTATTGGTTTTTTTGCACCTGCAATCAAACCTCCAATTTTTGCATGGGCAAAATGCCACAAACCTTTTGCAAAAATATTTCCAGAGGCAATATCCGGTACTAAAAATATATCAACATCTTCTGATATCTTACTATCTACTCCCTTAACTTTGGCAGCTTCTTTTGACATTGCTATATCCACTGCCATTGGGCCTTCGATAATAACATCTGAAAATTCACCTTTATTAGATAATTCAGCCAATTTCTGTGCATCCACTGTTTCCGGCATCTCAGAATTAACTTTCTCTATGGCTGCTAACACAGCAACTTTCAGCTTTTTTAGTCCTAAATTGCGGAAAACATTAACACCATTCCTGAGTATTTCCTTTTTTTGCTGAAATGTTGGTTTTATAACCATACCACCATCAGTTATCATAATTAGCTTGTGATACGACGGAACTTCTAATACAGCAATATGGCTGAGCAGATTTTTAGTTCTTAAATTAAACTTTTTATTCAATACTGATTTTAATATAACCGGAGTGCTGACTTTTCCCTTCATCAACCCCCCACATATATTACTATCAACCAGTTCAACACTTTTTTGAGCAATGTTATTTTCGTCAGTTTCATTGATGATTTTTACAGAACTTACATCAAAATTTACTTTTTGAGCAATTTTTTTTATTTTTTCTTCATTTCCTATTAAAATTGGATCGATTATTTTATTTTCAGAGGCTTTTTTTACAGATTCTAATACAGCTTCACCCTCAGCTCCTGCTACAGCAATTTTTGCTCCACCTTTCTGAATAACCTGATTTTTTATATCCTCGAAACTCCTAATCATTACTGGATCTCCTTTTGTTTAATCTTCTTGAAAACTCTTTAACTTTTGTAACAACGTTAGTTGAGGTAAAAATAGAAGAAATCAGAGCAATACCATCAGCACCGTTATTAATAACATCAAGAAAATTTCCACTGTTGATACCTCCGATCCCTATTAATGGTTTACTGGTTTTTTTTCTTATTCTTTTAAGAAATTCTAAACCGCATACATTCACACTTTTTTTGGTTTTACTTGGAAAAATACTTCCTATCCCTAAATAATCAGCTTCCTGAGAGCTATTGAATTCATCCATATTATGAACGGAAAAACCAATAATCTTATCTTTTCCAAAAATTTTCCTTGCCTCAGTAAGAGAAATATCTGATGCTCCTAAATGGACACCCTCTGTCCCTATCTCTGAAGCTATATGAATTCTATCATTAACTATTAAAGGTATATTGTTATCTTTCGTTATATCGTAAATTAAACGAGTATTCTTAAAAAATTTTTTATCACTGGCTGATTTATCCCGGTATTGAATAATATCAACACCTCCTGTAATAATATCAAGGCATGTTCTTAATAAATCCCTTTGACCAATAAAGTGCGGATCAAGGATAATGTATAAAGAGAATTTAAATTTATCAAGTAGATAATCTCTCATGGTTTTATTATTTCTCCGGACCAGAATTTTTGAATGTGATTGGATGTTTTGATTTTTAAACGTCCCTGATCATCAATACCCTGATAGGTTCCTTGTACAAAGTGATTATCAATCTTCAATCTCAAGTTATCATTGATTGTATAATAATCGTGCTTTCTGAGTATGTTTATAAAATAAATGCTTCCGTCAGAATTAATTTTATTTAAATTTTCTTTTAATATTACAATCAAATTCAATAGTAGACTTTTGAGCTTAAAGGTTTTGTTTTTTAGAACATAAAGAGAATTTATGGATTGCCTGACAGGTAACGAATTGATTTGAGCATTGGTTAAATTAACATTTATACCTATTCCTGCAATAACAATACTCCTTTTTTGTATAAAATTGGCTATAATACCCGCAATTTTCTTTTTATCAACAAAGATATCGTTCGGCCATTTATACAAATAAGCAATTTTCTGTAATTCCAGTAATTTTCCAACAGTTACAGCTAAAATGTGACACAAGATTACATTTAAATCATTATCAGTATATGACGGTAAGATTAAACTAAAAGTTAAACAGGTTTCAGGAAGAGCAAACCATTTTTTATGTAATCGCCCTATACCAGCAGTTTGATTTTTTGTCCAGATCACATCACCTATTCTCAGTTGAGGCAGATGTTCAATTGCCCATTTCTGAGTTGAAGGTATTGTTTTAAAATGGAGAATTCTGCCTTCTGCTATCCCCGATTTCCCAATATTTTCAAAATCCTGATTCAACTATAATAAAGATAAACGTTTTAAAATCAATTCAGCTGCTTTTTCACCGCTGGTTAACATACCCCCAAAAATTGGTCCCATGCGTGGCCCTCCATATACAGCCCCCACACACATTCCAGCCACATAAACATTAGGAAAAATTTCATCAACTTTTTCAACCACAAATTTTTCTCCATCTTCAGCAAACATGGATCGCTCTCCTATAACAGATTTTTTCTCTGTTTTTAAGGAACCAACTTTTTCTGAGATGATATTTGCTACTTCAGCCGGATGTCCGGTTGCATCAATGACAAATTTACTTTGTATGGTAATAGGATCTATATGCAAATGAGCCATTTCAATAGGGCTTCTGTTTAGAACCAGCCCACAGATTTTTCCCTGTTTTGCCACTACATCTTCAACACTGGTTAAATTAAATATTTCTGCACCATTATCTTTTGCAAAGGAGATTAATTTTGATACACTTTCGATAGAATCAGCAGTATAATACCCCTCTTCAAATTTTTTATAATTTATTTTCAATGTATCAAGTATATATTTTGCCTTTTCCTGCACCACTATTACATTATATCCTATGCCACCACCCCACATTCCACCCCCTATACTTAATTTTCTTTCAAATAAAGCAGTTTTAGCGCCATTCTCAGCTAAAACAGCAGCAGCCATCAGACCTGCAGGACCACCTCCGACAATTGCTACATCCAGATCAATTGAATTTAAAAGTCGTTCTGTATAGGTTTTGACTATTGCTTCTGTTACTTTTATCTCTTTTATAGGCATACTACACTCACCTCCGTGATATTATGTAAAATATTGAAAATCAATTTAGTAAATTTAGTATATAAATGCAAGTTTTATTTATCTATCCGGTTCATATAGAAATCCAACTGCTCTGTTAATATCTGCATTCATTAAAATACGTAGCAAAGACCCATTATTCGATTTCGGAACATCAATAATATGAACTGTATCTGCAAAAGAAGAATATTCAGGCAACAATTCAGAAATTATATTTCTGGATTGTAATAAAAACTCTTCATTAAAAATCGTTCCTTCTTCATCAGGATAAAGGGGTAAATAACGAATCGATGATTCAACAAGATCCTGAAAAAAATGAGTGCCGAAAGAAAGTTCCGGGACATAATGCCCCTTTTTCCTGGCTATTTCGATAAGCATGGCTGAATTATTGATATCTGCATAGGTTACATTTACACCTAATTTTATATCCCCCCTGCTTCCCCATCGTCCCGGACCCATAAGAATAAATCTACGTTTTGGCAACATTTTATTTATCTTGCCTATAATACTGCCAATCTTTCTCAATTCATTTAAGCTTGATAGTTGTCTATAACCCTCAACATTAACATACACAATATACTGGATATTTGGAATGGATGCATTTGATACATATCTGTCTGCAGAAAAAATAATATGTTCCTCAGGTATATTTTTCGGAATAGAACAAGGTTCTGCCTCTAATAAATAACTTTGCGGACGACATTGTAAAAGATATAAATTCTTGCCATCATGAGCAAATTCAATATCGATCGGATTGCCTATTTTCTCCCTGAGGAGATTTAGGAGAGTTTTTATTTGTTTTATTAATGGTGTTCTGCGAATTAATCCATCAAAGGTAACAACTAAATTATTTCTTTCAAAATCCAGATTATACAGAGCAGAAGGACATTGTATACATCCATCTTTATAAAGAGAGACAATATTATGAATATCTGGAAACTGATCCCCATACTGCATGAGCAATTCTGATATTTCGATAGTCTCAAAGCAGTTCTTGGTCAGATTGATAACATCCATTTTTTTGGGGGAATAAAGACAGACTTCATCCGGGGTAACATTTACTCTTAACTCAGGCTTGCCTGGAGCAATCAAAATTGGATAGTCATCAGCAATCCGGTCCACAGCACGGGTACCAAGTCCAGGGACAGCACGAATCAGGCCATCATGACGGCTTATCCGGGGTGACCAGAGAAATTCATTATTACTGAATGCAACTCCTGCAAAATTCGGGATAAAATAATCTCCAATCCTGTTACCGACTACTTCCTGGATCATTATCCCCATTTCTTCATAAAAATCCAATAGGCCCCTTTCTGACCGATATTCTATAGGATCTGGAGCAAATGTAGAAGCATACACCTCCGCAATAGCATCCATAAGAGCTTCCAAACGATCCTCTTTACTGCCCTGATTTGCTAAAAATAAACTTTTGTATTTACCGGAAAAAACAGCACCAACTCGATCTTCTAATAAACTCGAGCTTCGTACAATTATTGGTTTATTCCCAAAATCATCTACTGCTGTGGATAATCCTTTGATAATCTCAGGCGGAAAATATGAATTCTTAAATATCTGAATAAGATTTGGATATTCAATTCGAATTTCTTCTTTATCTTTATATTTTTGTTCAATAACTTCATCTAAATTATTAAAATGAATAAAGCTGGTCAGTCCATCAGACGTAATATACCAGGTTTTGGGAACTTTTATGTCCTTTAATAATTCCTCAGATTCACGGGATTTATCAATTATTTGTTTTGCTAAAATAATACCCGCACTTTTACCCCCTAACTTACCCTGACTTCCAGCAGGAAATATTATGCGCTGAACAAGATCAAAATAATCATGAACATCAATATAATTTTTTGCAACATTCATGAACCTGAGATCATCTGACAGGAACCGGCGTACTAAAGAGACGGATAAACCTTTCATAATAAACGGAGAGAGCGATATATCTTTTGATTCTACATAACGAAAACGCATAATAGCATCTATCAATTCTGATAGAAGAGAACTTTGATTTTCTATTGCTCTCACTAAAAATCGTGATTTATCTTCCTGCATCCATTTTTGAATACAATCAACAATTTGATCATCTTTTAAATTTCTGGAAGCAACATGAAATATTTCAGTACTAATATTTGAAATGTGTCCCCAGGTTTGTTTTTTGCTGGGGAAATTCACACCCTCAAGGATTTCTTTTTTTCTGACCTTTTTGACTGATCCAAATTGCTCAAGCAGTGCTTTTGCTTCGTCAATACCCCTCCAGCATAGATAATTTAACATCTTTCGGGAAATATAAATATAAAGTTTTTTATCTGATTTCTGAAGTATATCAATTATAGGTTGCCATTTCCCTGTATTTTTAATTAAAAAATTTTCTTTAATTTGTTCCCATTTGTTTAAATCTTGTTGCAGTTTTTTATGGGATATCATTTGACCAATGCGATCTGCAACAGTATTCAGCAATTTTGTTTCTTCTTTAAGAAAATATTTCCCCTTGATAAGTGGTACTTCTTCTCTGTATGATACATATATTTTCCCAATAGTTTTATTATGTACAACAATATCTGTATTTTGCACAAAAGGAGTTTTTTTATAGTCAGGGGGTTTAAATTTTTTATTTTTATAAATGATTTTAACCTGACAAATCTCTGGATATTGCCAGCCACAGGGAATAATATCTATCACATCTTGGAATAGCTGCTCCAAAGAAATATCAGTATTATTAAGCAATTCCTCAATTTTATATAAACAATTAAGTTCTTTAGCTCTTTCTTTAAGCTTTGAGTGCTGTTTATATTGTTGAGTTTTCTTTTTCATTATCATTTAAAATATAATATATAATATATAATAATACAATAGTAAAAAAGGGCGAAATATTTTAAATTTCGCCCTTTTATTGCTGTATTTTTTTTAATTAATCAGATCAGATTATACCCACCCGCGTTTTTTACAGGCCTGAGCAACACGATCAATAGAAATAACATAGGCTGCATCACGCATATATAAATCTTTCTTCTTTGCTACATCATTTACTGCATGGAATGCATTTGTCATAGTAGTATCAAGTTTTTCCAGAACTTCTTTCTTATCCCAGAAATAATTCATATTACACTGTACCTGTTCGAAATAACTACAGGTAACACCGCCTGCATTTGCTAAGAAGTCAGGAATCATATATATACCACGTTTATGGATTGCTGTATCTGCCTCAATAGAAGTTGGACCATTTGCTCCCTCAGCAATAATTTTAACTTTTTTACTGATTTTGTCTACATTCTCAGCATTAATTTGATTTTCCAGTGCAGCAGGAACCAGAATTTCGACATCCTGAGTAAGCCATGCTTCTCCATCCAGAATTTCATAACCTAATTTCTTGGCTTTTTCTTTATCAATACTTCCAAAAATATCCGTTATTGGTAAAAGCTCATCTAAATCCAAACCGGAATCTTTCTTAAAAGTGTATGCTTTTTGATCATCCTGGTCCCAGAATGATGCTGCAATTGCCTTACCACCGAGCTGTTGATATAATTCAATAGCATATTGGGATACATTTCCAAATCCCTGAAAACTTGCAGTAGTTTTTTCTGGTTTGATATTCATTTCTTTTAAAGCTTCACGAACTGTATAGATTACACCATATCCTGTTGCTTCAGTTCTTCCCAGTGAGCCTCCTGAACCGACTGGTTTACCAGTAATAACTCCTGGATAACGACCACCCTGAATTGCTTCATATTCATCCATCATCCACAACATATGCTGTGCATTAGTCATCACATCTGGTGCTGGTACATCTTGTACCGGACCAATCACTTTTGCTAATTGACGTATCCAGCCTCGACAAAGCTGTTCCTGTTCGCGTGAACTTAAATTATGAGGATCACATATTACTCCTCCTTTTCCTCCGCCAAGAGGAATATCAACAACAGCACATTTCCATGTCATCCACATGGATAATGCCCGAACTGTATCAATCGTTTCGTGAGGATGAAAACGAATACCACCCTTACATGGTCCTCTTGCATCATTGTGCTGAACTCTGAATCCTCTGAAAACTTTTACTGTTCCATCATCCATGCGGACAGGTATATTAAAATGATATTCGCGCATGGTATTCCTTAACAAATCTCTGGCTCCCTGTTCAAGTTCAAGTATTTCTGACACCTTATCAAATTGAGTTTGTGCAGTTCTAAATGGATTGTACGATTCATCATTCATGAAACTCTCCTTTCAAAATAAATTATAATATTAAAATTTAATTATTTATATAATATAGTTAAAACTATATTCATTAGTACTTTTTATACAATATTTAAAACTTTTCTGCTTCATCAATCAACATAATAGGAATATCATCTTTTACAGGATATTTTAATTTACATTTATAGCATATCAGCTTATTATTATCAGTATCATATTCTAAATCACCTTTACATTTTGGACATGCTAATATATCAAGCAACTCTTTTTTAAGCATACTTTCTCCTTTAACTATATATATTAACCCATTCTCTCACTACCTACTACGAGGATATAATCGTTTACTACTTCACCTCCCATGATATGCTTTTTGAATATTTCCCTCATTTTCTCAGGAGTGAGATTTCCATACTTAACTGGCGGATGATCCTGTAATTCTACGGTAATCATAGGTTCTTTACTACAAAAACCGGCGCAACCGGAGGTTTTAATGAGAATATCATCTATTCCAGTTTTGTCGATTTCATCTAATAGAGTACTCATAATCTCTCTGGCACCAGAAGCAATACCACAAGTTCCCATATGAACAGTGATTTTACCTCTACCGGCACCTTCACGTATGTTTGTCATCTTTCTGGTTTTATTTTTTATCTTTTCAAGATCTTCAACTTTCAACTTTGCCATCACATACTCCTATTTTAATGCAGTGATCTAAAAAAACCTACAAGTTCCTGGGTAGCTCTTACGGGTTTTCCCTTTTGGTTCATATAACAATGAATAGTATACCCCTCTGCTTTTGGAAAATCATGATTCTCAATATATACTTCATATGCCAGCCAGATCTTAGCTTTTGTAAAACTCTGGAGGGTTGTTTTCACTGTTACCAGCTCATCATACAAAATAGGTTGAAAATATTTACAATTTGCTTCAATCACTGGAAGCAGTATACCTGATGTTTCAATTTTTTGATAAGGATAACCTGCATCTCTTAACATTTCTGTTCTTGCTGCCTCAAACCATTCAAAATATCTCCCATGGTATACAACACCCATTTTATCTGTGTCTGCATACCGTACTCTGTGTTTGTAAAAATGAACTTTATCAGACATATTCTATTCCTTATAAAATCCCATTTTACTATATTTATCAATCCTTAAATTAATTAATTCTTCTGCATTTAATTGTGAGAGATGATTAAGATAATATTTAATTCTTTTTTTTAATATGGTTGCAGCGGCAGCTGGATCACGGTGTGCACCTCCGAGAGGTTCTTTTATAATTTCATCAATAATATTTAATTCGATTAAATCTTCAGCAGTTAATTTTAAGGCCTCAGCAGCAAGATTACTCTTGGATGTATCGCGCCATAAAATTGCTGCACAACCTTCCGGAGATATAACGGAATACCAGGTATTTTCCATCATTAATGTTTTATCTCCTAATCCAACCCCTAATGCACCTCCTGAAGCTCCCTCTCCAATAATAATTATCAGTATAGGTACAGGTAAATGTGACATTTCAAACAAATTACGTGCAATAGCTTCTCCCTGTCCTCTCTCTTCTGCCCCAATTCCAGGATATGCACCTGGTGTGTCTATTAACACCACAATCGGACGTTTAAACTTAGCTGCAAGCTTCATTAATCTGATTGCTTTTCTATACCCCTCAGGATTCATCATTCCAAAATTCCTATGTAGTTTTTCTTTTGTAGTTCTTCCCTTTTGCTGCCCCATAACCATTACTGGCTTACCATCTAATTTAGACAATCCAGCTACTAAGGCTGGGTCATCCTTAAAATATCTGTCACCATGGAGTTCAATAAAATCAGTAAAAATTTTGTCTATATAGTCAAGAGAGTAAGGTCTCTGAGGATGTCTGGCTAACTGAACCCTCTGCCAGCGATCTAAATTTGAATACGTCTGCTCCATTAAGACTTTAAGTTTTTTTTCCAAACGGTCTATTTCGTCAGAGAGTTCAACATTTTCCTCATTAGAATAAGTTTTCATTTCATTAATTTTTTCTTCAAGTTTTATAATTGGTTTTTCAAATTCTAGAATGAACTTGGCCATAAATATCTCCAAATAATCCAGCTATATTAATTTTTTTACTACTGATTTAAATAATATTTCCAGATCCAGCATCAAAGAATAATTTCTTAAATAATATTCATTTAATCTGAATTTTTCCTTGTCTGTTTTTGTATTGTAAAGTTGTACAATACTGGTTAAACCAGGTTTAAAACCATATTCATTTACATGGGAACCACAAAAATTCAATTCAGTCCCGATAAAAGTAAGTTTACCTCTCATAACCTCAAATAACAGTGTCACCATTCCCAGGTTATGCAATAATTTTTTTCCATTTCTGTATACAACCAATATTTTCTCTCTTCCTCCCGTGCCATCTGAAATATAAGTTCGGTTTATACTATATTTCAATGACACTAAAATATACAAAAAAAATGGAATTAATAAAGGAAAAAATAAAAAGCTTAAAATTAAATCAAATGTTCTTTTTAAAATAAGATTGGATATACGATAAATTTTGTAATCAAATTCCACTAAAGGTATGTCATCAAAATTTTCAATATCTGTATTAGCAATAATCATGTCATCACTTTCCGGTACGATTTTAAAGTCAATGTTTAATTTCTTTGTATCAACTATAATGTTTAATAAATCTTTACTTTCCATTGATTCTGGTGAAAAAATTATTTCGTTAATTTTATGTGCAATAATGAGTCTTTTTAAATCTCGTAAACTTCCCAGTACAGGTTTATTACTAATCTCTGTTTTTAATAAATCGTCTTTTTCTGAGGTTACAAATCCAACAATATTATATTTGTGAGTGGTTCTGTTAGAAATCCTTTTCATAATACGTTTTGCCAGAGTATCAGTACCAACAATAAGTACTCTCTTCTGAAACATGTAACTGCTGATAAAATTAAAAAATCTATTGTGAGAGGAACTTGTTGCTAAAAATAATAATATTCGCCAGCCTGGAATGAAAAGAGAATTCAATAGAGCTGCTACAATAAAAACTTGACGGGAAAATGCATATTGAGGAAGAAAAAATGTTATTGAAGCATTTATGACAAAACCAGCAAGAACTCCTTCCAGCGCTTTAAATAAATTTTTTACTCCCCTGGAATACAAGCCAACAAATGAAAAAGAAACTAACCAAACAAAAGAATAAATACAATTAATAGAAGCATAAGAATACCAAACATTAGCATTATTAAATTTCATTATTATTGATAATAATAAAGAAATCTGTATAAATAATAGATCAATACCTGGAACTGAAATCATCTTTAATGATTTTATCAGAAAAGAAAACCCGCCTCTTATCCAGATACCCATCAAGAGAAACCAGCTAGGAATTAAAGAAAAACCTTTTTGATAATGTTTTCTAACAAAGATCTGCATTGCCTGATAAAATACTTTTATACTGTCAAATCCTGCCTTTTGAGTACTACTTCCTTTATAATGTATTATCTTTGTAAGTGGTAGATAAACAATTTTCCACCCCCCTTCTTTAATTCGGTAGCACCAATCAAGATCTTCACCAAATAAAAAGAAAGACTCATCAAGATAACCAACCTCATCAATTGTTTTTTTTCTCACCATCATAAATGATCCTGAAATAGCATCCACTTCTATTGTTTTATCCGGGTCATGATAGGACAGATTATATTTACTGAATAATTTACTGTTCGGAAATAATCTGGCCAATCCAATTATTTTACTAAAAGCTACCCAAGGAGTAGGAAAACTTCGTCTGCAGGCAGGCTGTATTGTACCATCTGGATTTATTATTTTACACCCCAGAGCACCAACGTCATCATTATTTTTAAAATAGGTAAGACAGGTAGTGAAGGTGTCACCCTGAACGATCGTATCAGGATTTATTAAACAAATAAAACTTCCTTTTGCTAATTTAAGAGCCTGATTATTTGCTTTAGAAAATCCTAGATTTTCCTTATTTGATATTAGTTGTACATCTGGAAAATGTTCCTTAATCATTATATCACTGCCATCACTTGAGTTATTATCCACAACAAATATTTCAGATTGTATACCCTTAACTGCTTTTCTGATAGAAATTAAAGCCTGTTCGAGTAGTTTTCTGACATTATAATTAACAATTATAATTGAAAGTTCTGTCATTATTTCACTTTACCCAATAAGCTTAATATTCTTAATTTCCATACCATAAAAATTGCTTCTCGAATAACCCCGGTATTCATTTTAGATTCTCCATGGTATCGGTCTTTGAAAATTATTGGGATTTCAATAATTTTAAAGCCTTTTTTCCAGGTTTTAAAATGCATCTCTATCTGAAAACTATATCCATCAGAATTTATTAAATCCAAATCTATGGATTCTAAAACTTTACGTCTAAAACATTTAAAGCCACTTGTAGAATCTTTAACTGGCAGACCTGTAATTACTCTGGTATATAAATTGGCAAACCATGATAGCAGAAGTCTAGATAAAGGCCAATTTATTACATTAACTCCTCTAATATACCGTGATCCGATAACAAGATCACATTTTTTGATAGTTTTCAAAAATTCAGGAATACTATTAGGATCATGTGAAAAATCAGCATCCATTTCAAATATTAAATCATATGTATGTTTCAAGGCATAACGAAAACCCTCAACATAGGCAGTACCCAAACCCATTTTTGAAGGACGTTCTATCAAATGGATTGATTTATTGATTTCCATCATATTCTCTACTATTGAGGCAGTATTATCCGAAGAATTATCATCAATAACAAGTATTTCAATATTTGAATGTTGCTTTAAAATTTCGGGTATGAGCCTTTTAATATTATATGCTTCATTGTAAGTTGGAATGATAATCAGTATTTTGTTATCTTTTTCTATATTTATTTTTGTTCCGCTCATAGAAACATTCTCCTCATTAGTTCTGGCTGCCTTTAATGCAGAGATGTTGGAGTTAATAATTCACTCTTATTTTTTAATTTTACTCCCGTTTTTACGAAAATCGATCAGTTTATTTCTCAATTTATTATCCTGTAGTGCAAGGATTTCTACTGCAAGTATTGCTGCATTTTTTGCACCAGCAGAACCAATTGCTACTGTTGCAACAGGAATACCAGGCGGCATCTGAACTATTGAATATAACGCATCTACTCCCGATAAGGGAGAGCTATCCAAAGGAACTCCGATAACAGGTATGCATACTTTGGATGCGATGACACCAGGCAAGGCAGCAGCCATACCTGCACCTGCAATTATTACTTCTGTACCTTTTGATTCAATGTTTTTTATATAAGCATCCAGGTCATCTGGGTTTCTATGAGCAGATAATATTTTTGTTTCATAGGAAACATTAAAATAATCAAGGTACTCCAAACATTTATTCATTATATCCTTATCAGAACTACTTCCCATAATAACTGCTATTTGTTTATCAGCCATTTATTTCTCCTTTTTATCAAAAATAGTTCTGAATGTCTTTGCTATAACATCCATTCGGTGTAAATATGGTAACTTATCTTTTTGAGGAGCATACATTGCTAAATCTATCATAAAAATCCGGCGTGAAAGAGGATCATAAAAAGTATAATTTTTAAATGGTCCTCCTTTTACTTTTCCCTCATTTTCCCAAAGACCTCTGGTTATTTGTGCTTCCCGGCCTAAAAATTCACCTTCTCTGGAATACAAATACTTATTTACTACCTGATCCCCTCCATAATATTTTGCTCCGATTTTATTTCTTTCTCTGATAATCCATCCTGGTCTGAGCATTCCCATATCTCCTCCTTCTATCCACCGTACAAAAATCCATCTTTCCGGCAGTAAACGTCTGAACCAGATAAATCCCTCAGAAGGATATTCCTGTACAACAAAATAATCTCTTTGAAGCAGTAATGTCCAATCATATTTTTCCAAAAGTTTCTCTTCTAATTTGTGATTGGCTCTGTTTTCTTCAATAGTAGAATGAACATAATCCTCATAATCGGATTTGAATATATTATATAAAAATTCACTGTTGCTGATTATTTTCTCTTTTAAGGTTTGAATATCTTTAGCAACCAAAACAGCAATTAACTGCTCTTTTGCCCATTGATCCCGCAGAGGAAAAACATAGTATTCTCCTTCAAGAACACCTTGTTTTATCAGTGAATCCTGCAGCTGTTCCTGAACAATCTGACCGACATGTCCCTTTGAATCCATTGTTGATGCAATAATTAGAAATTTAAATCGGGTATATAATTCAAACTGTTCCATTGGTACATGTTTAATTCTGAACGTTGATTCTGTCTGAGGAGTACGGATTATTCGTTCATAAACATCTCGCAGATCTACTTTAATTCTCTGCCAATCAGCAGAATCTGCCATTACTCCTATAACTCCTTCATCCCACCAATTATTCGGTTTAAATGTACATGAGACCAAAAAGGACGGGATATTATTTTTTCCATTAATATTTATACTTATAGCGAGTAATATTACTACAAAAAATAAAAACAATATTATTCTTTTTTTCATGATTAATCTCCTTTTTAGAATATTACACTTCTTTGTTAATAATTTTTCTTCTTATAATAAAAATTAGTCCTCCTGGTATACTTGAAAATATTGCTATTAAATACGCCAAAAATTCAATTGATACAGCAATATCATTTTGTATGCCAGCTATTGCATTAAAAAGGATCATCCCAATTGATTCCCTGATGCCTATTCCACCAATACTAATTGGTAAACTCGACATTATGGCAATAAAAGGTATTATGAAAAAGAAATATTTAAAAGAAACATTAACTCCCATAGATCTGCTAACCAAGTAATGCATAGAAATTCTTAATGATTGAATTACTATAGATATCAAAATAAGTTTCAAAAACAAAGAGCGGGAACGACCAAACGTATGGATTTTTCTATAAATCTCTCTGGTTTTTAAATGAATACCTTCAGGTGCTAATTTTTCATATATCCAGGCAAATGGCTTAGCAAATTTTTTATTAAAAAATAAAAAAAGTATAAAAATCCATATTCCAATGAAAACAATAAAATACATTATATACTGCCGATACATTAAATTTTCAATAATTATCATCGGAAACGCCAGAACCGCAAAACAGGATAATACAAAAAATCCCATAAATCTATCAATTATAACACTGGATACAGCGCTTGTTCCCTTACTGGAATATTTATTAATATCAAACATTCTGAACAAATCACCGCCCAAACTGCTGGGCAAAAAATTGTTGAAAAATAGACCAACAAAATAAAAACCAACAGCCTTAGATAATTTGATTGCAATATCTTCATATCTTAAAAGCAGCCACCATTGATAACTGCCAATAAAATGACTGATTAGAAAAATCAATAATGCAAAACAAATCCATAGTATAGATACAGAACTGATCTCTTCAATTATACTGGAGATACCAATACGTTTGATTAGAAAGGCAACAAGAGCAAAGCTGATTATAAGTTTTATAAAAGTATTTAGACTTTTTTTAATCAAATATTCCTACTTATGTGTGTAAATCCTTAAATGTAGTTTTCTTTTTCATAAAATAATCTATAGCAATACTGCTCCGATACATTTTTTTAAATATTTTATTATCATCCATAACACGAATGGACTCTACGACCCTTCTTCCTTTTAATACTGTTCTGTAATTCATTATGAGGCCGATTAATCCTACTAATACGGCTATAGACCTTTTAGGATTAAATTTAATTAAAAAACCAATTATAGTAAGAATCTCCAGACAAAACCGGATGGGAAGCAGCCATAATAATGTTATCAATGAATAATTACGTACAATCATCAGAAGGTTATTACGATGATTTAATACCATCTTATAAAATTTATCCTCTCCAAGTGTTCCTCCGGTTTGATGGTAAACAATTGCTTTGGGTTCGGAAACAACTTTATACCCTGCTAAATGCATTCGCCAGTTTAGATCTATTTCTTCCATGTGAGCGAAAAAATCTTCTTCCAGCAAACCAATTTTGTCTAAAACTGATTTTCTCATTAAAACCGCAGCACCGGTTGCCCAGAATATCTTTTCAGAATTGTCATACTGTCCAAAATCATTCTCCATGGTATAAAAAATCCTTCCCTTTGCAAAAGGATAGCCGAAAATGTCTATTTCACCTCCGGCTGCACCGCAATAATCAAATCGTTTCGGATGCTGCAGAGAACGAATTTTTGGCTGAACAGCTGCAATACAGTCATTTTCTTCGATTTTGTTCAGTAATAATGTTAACCAGTCAGGTTCAACTTCTGTATCATTATTGAGGAGGACTATGTACTTACTTTCAGATGACAAGATACCAAGATTACATCCACCTGCAAACCCAAGATTTTCTTTACTGTGTATGATATCTACTTCAGGAAATTCTGATCTTACCATATTTAGACTGTTATCAAAGGAACCGTTATCAATAATCAAAATTCTAAAGTCTTTAAATCTGGTTTTTTCCAATGATTGAAGACATTGTCTTAAAATTTCCTCACCATTGAAATGTGGTATAATAACTGTTACTTTTGAAGCTACCATAAACAAATCACTATTCTGACTGCAGTTTCTTTACAGCCTCAAGTTTTTCTTTCAGTACAGGTGAATTTGGATATCTTTTAATTACTTCATTTAACAATTCAATCTCTTTTGTATATTGTTTTGAAAGTTCATAGAGTCTCAGGAGTTCACTGATAATTTCTACATTATTTGGTTGTTTATTATATACATCCAGTAATATTTTTTCTGCTTTTTCCCAGTCATTCATCTCACGAGCTGTCTGACTGCGGATTATCGCTCTTTCTGATTCAGAGATCTTTACATCCTCTCTGAAATGAAGTAATTGCTGTTCAGCTTCGGGATCCATTCCTACTTTACGATACAGCTCTGCAGCTCTTAATGCAAGTGCTTTATGGGTATAGGGTATTACTTTTGCCGGAAGCACTCTTGTCATTGTTTCAAGTGCTTCTTTTACCTTTTCATCTTTTCCCTCAGATAAATATGCATAGCCCAACTGAATAAATGCAGACCTATAATTCTGCAGCAGATTTATGGTATCATGATTATAGTACACATCCGGATTATTCAAGTTCCTGTATTGAAATTTATCTAAAAGATTTTTAGAAAGGATTTCTGTATTAATAGTGTTTCTTATTCTGAAAGGAACCACTTTGTATGCCAGACCATCCATACGGAGGAAACGTTCTAATCCAAGCAAGTTTTCCCGTGCGACAGTCACAGCAAAATATATGGGTCGTTTCCAGTTAACTTTATCTAATATTCTCAATACCATAAGATCCTGTATTCTTAAAACCTGAGGTTGATTTTCAGGAAAAGTTGGAGAAAGAGTAAACACCATTTTTTTAGCTATATCAGATAGCTCTATATCTTCTTTGTTTACCTGACGCCTTTTCAGCTCTTCTTTTCTGGTTTTATCATTGATTGATATAGAAAACTGTGAGGTTTCCCAGGCAATATAGGAAATATTTTCAATTCTTTCCTCACTCAGATCTATGGGGATTTTCGGTTCGTAATTCTTAAGTTGCTTAATATACCAGGGGGTATTTAATAAGGAAAGATTCACCACTCTTACGTCTTTTCGAATACCTTCTACTTCCTGTAAATACCAAAGAGGAAAGGTATCATTATCGCCGTTTGTAAATATAATTGCATCCGGTTGACAGGATTGTAAAAGATTGTAGGAGTAATCCCAGGCTACATAATTACCTTTTCTGCTGTGGGAATGATGATTGAACGCATATAAATTTATGGGCACTGCTGCAAAAAGTATAACTGAAATTATGACAATACTAATCTTTTTAAATTTCTGTTTGTCGGAAAACAGATTTTCCAATGCTTCACAAAATCCTGCGAACCCAATTCCGATCCATATAGAAAAAGCAAAAAATGCTCCTACATAAGAATAGTCTCTCTCTCTGGGCTGAGGATTGGGTTGATTTAAATAAATTATTATAGCATACCCCATAATGAAAAATAGAACCAGCACTGCAATTGCCCGCTTTTTATCTTTGAAAAAATGATGAATTGCTCCCCAAAGCCCCACAAAAAAGGGCAGACCATATAATCCTCTGAAACTTATAACTTCAACAATTCTGTTATGATAATCAAGAGTAGTGCCTTTACCAATAAACTGCCAGGCAAAATATCTGTTAAACATAAAATTTATCTGATAACTCCAGAAATCAGCTTTCCGGTGTAAAAATGTCAATAACATACTCTGCTCACCATATTGTTTTCTGCCCAGATAATCCCCCATTGCCTTCAGGGTAGTAGGTGAATTTTCGTTGATGGGTGGATGCAGATTAGATCGAATATAAATTACTAAATACAATGAATAACCAATTAAAATTAATGCAGGAACCGTCCACCATATTTTAAAAACTTTAATATCTTTATTGTACATATAAATCATAGTTATAACTACCCAGATAACTCCAAACCACATCAGAAAACTGTTAGCTGTTTCCTGATGCGCAATCATTTCATTATATCCTCTTATTTGAGCTGGATCATAATGATAAAATATTACGTATAATAATAATGGTACTCCTGCTTGTACTGTGAGTAAAAGAAGCAGCCTCTTAACTATTTCGTTTTCATGAAAAAAGGCAATTAATAATACAAACGGAAATGCCAGTATGTTTAATAGATGTACCCCGGTAGCAAGAGAAAACAAATAGAAAATGAATAAAATGATAAGTATACTGCCGCTTTTTTCTGATCTTTCCTCCCAGTACATTGCCAGCCATATAACCAGAGCAGTAAAAAACATGGAAAAAGCATACACTTCAGCTTCTACTGCATTAAACCAGAAACTGTCTGTAAAGGCAAAAGCAAGACTGCCGAAAATTCCACTGAGATAAATCACAACTCTGTCTTCCCAGCTCTTTGCTTCTCCTCTCCATCTTTTTATGATTTTTACGATTATTAAGTAAGTAAAAAGTACAGTGACAGCACTCACTATAACAGAAAAAAGATTTACTTTTAATCCTGTATCAGAAACAAAAGGAAACATGGTCATTATTCTTCCAATCAGAAGATATAATGGTGCTCCCGGGGGGTGCATAACTCCCAGGATTTTGGAACAGGCAATAAATTCTCCACAATCCCAAAAAGAAGTAGTTGGTGCCACAGTCCGCAAATAGGTAATGAGAGAAATAATAAATACAAACACTGCACTGAATGTATGGATTTTTTTATTTATTGACCATTGCATAATTTTTAAATTCATCTATAAAATCTCCCTATAATTTTATATCGTACTTGACTTCGTAAGTTCTATTCAATAACATTACTCTTCTCTGCAATGTTTTTTATACGTTCAATTTCTTTTTTCGCATAGGTGTCATTAGGATGACGGACAACCCATTTATTTAAAATATTTAAAGCGTCATCATAATTTTTCTCTTGTACATAATATTGAACAAGTATCATATATAATTGTCCATCATCAGGATATGTATCCAGAAGTGGATAGATCAATTCCTCAGCTCTTTCCGGACTATCTAAAACATACATATAGAAACTCGCAAGTCGTAATTTTTCTTTTTTACTTTGATGAATCCCTGGTATGACATTATTAATATAGTTTGCATATTCCACTTTCTTTCCAGCTTTGAGATAGGTATCAACAACCATCATAGCTGCAGTTTCTGATGAAAAAGGGATAGTTTGAGGAGGAATGATGGTATTCATGCTGTCCAGTATTGCAATTGCTTTTTCATTTTTATCCTGTTTAATATAGTTACCAGCAAGCTGGTTAAATGCAGTCCTGTAATTTTGCATTAGTTTTTTTATTCTGATGTTATGGTAAACATCGGGATTGTCTAAATTTCTGTATATATATTTCTGGAATAAATTTTCATACATAATCTCTGGGTTTAAGAGGTTGACTTTATAGGGAACCAGCTTAAACACTATTCCGTCCATACGCAGACAATTATCCAGTTCCAATCTGTTTTTATTTGAAACAGTTAAAGAAAAATAGATCGGTCTTTGCCACTCTACCACCTGGATGATGCGCAGAATCATCATATCCTGAACTCTGAGGCCTTTAATATTGCCACTGGTTATTGTTGGTTTAATAGTAAATTTGATTTTATTGGTTAGACTGTCATATTCTTCAGGATCTACCTGCTCTCTGATTTTTTCTATAAGGTTATCCGGCACTGATATTTCAATATCCTGAGTTTTCCATTGCATAGGGTGTAAGTTGCTTATCTGATCTTCGGATAATTTAAGCGGTATTTTAGGCTCAAAATTCTGGAGCTGTCTGATATACCAATCCGCATTGAGAAGAGAAAGATTTACTACCCGTACATCTTTTCGTATATTTTCGACTTCCTGTAAATACCATAAAGGAAAAGTATCATTGTCACCGTTAGTAAATAAAATTGCATTGGGTTCACAGGATTGTAAAATATTATAAGAATAATCTGATGCAACATAATTGCCTGAACGGTCATGACTTTCAAAATTGAAGGCAAACATATTCAGCGGTATTGCAACAAAACATATTATACCGGTTATAGCAATAACAATATATTTTAGTTTTGATTTATTCTGGAATTTCTGTGTGATACTTTCTAAAAGACCTGCTATGCCAATACCGATCCATAAAGTGAAGGCAAAAAAAGCTCCTATATAGGAATAATCTCTCTCTCGGGGTTGGGGATCAGGCTGATTCAGATATATAACTATACCGTACCCCATGATAAAAAATAATATAGCTACAGCCAGAGCTCTCTTCCAGTCACGGAAAAAATGATGCACAGCGCCTAACAATCCAAATAAAAAGGGTAAACCATAGAGACCTCTTAAACTGATTACTTCTTTAATCCTGTCCTGAGCATCTAAGGAGACTCCTTTACCGATAAACTGCCATCCAAAATAGCGGTTGAACATAAAATCCACCTGATAATTCCAGAAATCAGCTACCCGATAAAAAAAGGTCAGAATCATACTCTGTTGGCCATATTGTTTACGCGATAGATAATCCTGCATAGCTTGCCAGTTTGAAGGGTTGTTTTCATTAATAGGAGGATTAAGACCAGCTCTGATATATATTAACATATACATGGAATAGGCAATAACAATCAACAGAGCAATGACTCCCCAGTAATAGAAGATTTTTTTGTCTTTATAAAAAATAAATATGAGTGTGAGTGCAATCCAGATTAAACCGAACCATATAAGAAAGTTCCCTGCTCTTGCCTGATATTCAATCATTTCATTATAGGAAAAACGAGCAGGATTATACTGATAGAAAACAAAATAGACAATAAGCGGAACAACTGCTTGTATGGTTATAAGTAAAAACAGTTTTCTTACCACCGGATTATCATGGAAATATACAATTAATAATACAAAAGGAAACGCAAGGATATTCAAAAGATGCAAACCCGCAGCCAGTCCAAATAGATAAAAAATAAAAAATATTATAAGAATGCTTGCCTTCTTTTCTGAATATCTCCCCCATCGAAGAGCCAGCCATACTACCAGAGAAGTAAACAACATAGAGCCGGAATATACTTCTGCTTCAACCGCATTAAACCAGAAACTGTCTGTAAAAGCAAATGCCAGCGCACCAAAAAAACTACTGATATAAAGGATAATACGGTCATCTGTATTTTTTGGTTCACCGCGCCATCGTTTAATTAATTCCATAATAACCAAAAAAGTAAAAAGCACAGTCGCTGCACTGACCAAAACTGATATCATATTAACTCTGAGACCGATATCCTGTGCAAAGGGAATCATACTGAATATACGACCGATAAGCATATAAAGAGGAGCTCCGGGAGGATGCATAACTGATAGTGTGTAGGAACAAGCGATAAATTCACCGCAGTCCCAGAAAGAAGTAGTGGGAGCTACGGTAATATAGTATACAATAAATGATATCAAGAATACTAAACTGCCTGTAATAATTTGTATACGATAATCCAAGGATTTTTTCATAAATCCCATTGATTCCTCCAGATATAATTTTAGTAACTAAGTTACTATTATTTTGATATTAAATCAAGAAATTTCAAAAATAATTTTTGGAATTCAATAATGTATTGTATGAAAAAATGTATACAATTTTAGAATAAAAAATTATCAAGAGAAAAAACAAAGGAATAGTGAAATGGTGGTTTACTGGATTGATGGGATATTGGGATATCGGATAATGAAGAGATAATGAAACTGGTAAAATAAATAAGATTTTAACGGTTTAGAGTGACTAATTCTTCCCGAGTCTCAAATCGTTAATCGTTGATTTTAAATTAATTGAAAGAAACGGCTGGAACAGAATCAAAACCCCGGGTGTCTGATTTTTAAGACCCCGGGTGTTTTGAATACTGATGTAAAAGTACTATGCTTTTATTAATGGAATAACCCTGCCCAACACCCGGGGTCCTGCGGACACCCGGGGTTGGGGGAATCATTACTTCTTCCTTTATCTTTTATCTTTTATCTTTTTTTCTTTCCATTCTCCTTTCTTCCATTTTCCATTTTCCATTTTCCATTATACATTATTAATTATTAATTATTAATTATACATTAACCCTCATCCCACTCTGATCAAATCATACTTCCCCTTATACCGTTTCTGATACGTCTGCTTGATTACAGTATTATCTTTTTTGGAAAGTGTATGATCTTCTTCCACTAACAAGAATGCTTCCTGACGTGCCTGTTCCAGAATATGCTGATCAGTCATAAGATTGGCGATCCTGAGATTCAGGGCTCCATGCTGTTTGGTGCCGAAAAGCTCACCTGGTCCTCTGATCTGCAGATCCTCTTCAGCAATTTTAAACCCATCGTTTGTTTTTGTCATAACATCTATTCGCTTCATTGCTGTGTCAGTGAGATATCCATAAGTCACCAGTATACACATTGATTTCTGTTGTCCGCGTCCTACCCGTCCTCGTAGCTGATGAAGCTGAGTAAGACCGAATCGTTCTGCATGTTCTATCAGCATAATGGTCGCATTTTTAACATCAATACCAACTTCAATGACTGTCGTTGATACCAGTATCTGGATATTACCTGCTTTGAAATCCTGCATTATTTTTTCTTTCTCTTCTCCCTTCATTCTGCCGTGCAGCAGTCCTATAGTAAATTCAGGAAAAATTCTCTCTGACAGTTCATTATATCCATTGGTTGCTGCCTGTAAATCAAGTTTTTCGGATTCCTCTACCAATGGATATACAATGTACACCTGTTTCTCCTGATTTACTTCATCCCTGATATAATTATATATTGCCTGTTTTTTATCTTCCCGTCTCCAAATTGTCCTTATGGGAAGTCTTCCCTCTGGCATCTCATCTAAAACTGAAATATCCAGATCTCCATAGAGAGTTAAGGCTAATGTACGTGGAATAGGTGTAGCAGTCATTACCAACACGTCCGGATTATTACCTTTTTCCCCTAATACAGCTCTCTGCATTACCCCAAAACGGTGCTGTTCATCAATGACAGCAAATCCAAGGGATTTAAATTCGACCCCTTTTTGCACCAGAGCATGAGTCCCAACGGCAATATCTATTTCTCCTCGTGAGAGTCTTTCCAGAGCATCTTTTTTGAATGAACTTTTTTTAGAACCTTTGAATAATTCAACCTTTACTCCCAGTTCTTCCAGTAATGAATGAATGGTAATATAATGCTGCTCAGCTAATATTTCAGTAGGGGCCATTAAAGCAGCCTGATAACCATTCTCCACTGCAATCAGCATTGCAATAAGAGAAACAATAGTTTTTCCTGATCCCACATCTCCCTGCAGTAAACGGCTCATCTGTTCTTTTGATTTCATATCCTGACGTATTTCCCGCATAACCCTTTTTTGTGCTTCCGTAAGTTCAAATGGTATATTTTCAACTAGTTGACTGGTGAGATCGCCCACTTTGGTAAATTCAATACCCTGACCGGAAATTCTTGTTTTTTTCCTCTGTAAAGCAAGATACAGCTGTATATAAAATAATTCTTCAAATTTCAGTCTTTTTCTGGCTTGCTTCAGTTTATTCCAGCTCTCAGGAAAATGTATATTATGGATTGCTTCAGAATAACTCATCAATGAATGTTTTTTTATAATGAATTGTGTCAGTGTTTCACCTATCTTACTATCCAGAGCCTGAATAGCACGCTGAATAATTCTTCTGAACCCGCGGCTGTCAAACCCTTTTCGTCTTAATTTATCAGTTGAATGATAGAGAGGAACGATACATCCGGTATGAAGGGGATCAGTTTCTCCCTCTTCGGAAATTTTATCATATTCCGGATGGATCAACTGAGGTCCATGGTAATAGGTAATTTTACCACTGAAAGCAATTATTTCACCAACCTTAAAAGCATTCTGTATATAATGTATTCCTTGAAACCACACACATTGTAAGATACCGGTTCCGTCCCCTACCATTACAATAAAACGTTTTTTTCTTCCCAATACCTTTTCCCGGGAAAGAACTTTTCCTATTACTGTTACCTGCTGATCTTTTTTAAGAGAATTTATTTTTACCAGATTACTGCGGTCCAGATACTTTCTGGGATAGTACCTGATCAAATCCTCAACATTTTCAATATTAACTTCAACCAGAATTTCAGCACGTTTCGGTCCTATCCCTTTGATATACTGTACGGATGTATCAAGATTTAGATATTTTGATGACATTATTATTATACATTATATAATTATAAAGATCACAGACCACACTATTTTTGCTGTCTGCCGTCCGCAGTCTGCGGTTCATTCACGCTTCTGACCAATTATATTCCCAAGTTCTAAAGTTCCTAATACTAACTCACCACTTCAACCTTACTGTAAACTCCACCTCAACCTCACCGTCTTCCGGAACAATAACCACTGCTTCTGCAGTATAGGCATCCTTTCTGGTAAATGAATGGGATTTCTGAATGATCTCCCAGTCACCCCAGAAATGCTCAACCACTACAATGTCAACTGCATTTTCTTTATGATTACGCAGATTGATCCGATATTTCTCTTCCCGCACTCTGCTTGTTATCTTTTCACTGGATATTTTTTTCCGTTCACCTACAATATCAAAAGCATTACCAAGATAAATACGGACAACTTCATCAGAGGGAGTATGGTCGATCTGATCTTCTCCGATAAATTCCTGGGCACCATCAACATCTTTTTTATATACTCTTACTTTACCCTTTGGCAAGGGCATACCTAAACCACTGTTTTTACTGTTTTGAAATTCCAGGTTTACCCTGATTTTGTCATTATACCGCTGACCATCATAAATATAAATTTTTTCAGTTTCAGCAGTTGTCTGAGGGAATAAGCTGAGTTGTTTAGTCTGATTATTCTTAAGCGTTGTCTGTCTGTTAAGCGTATAGAGATGATATTCAAAAAAAGCCTTCTCTTCAAACTGAGGTTCTGCAGCCAGAGCTTCCATAGTGGCAGATTTGGGCAATACATATCTTTTTGGTTTCTCGATTGTATGTACATCACCAGCTACCAATTTCAACTGAGCATTATCAAAAGTATTACCGCAGTCATTTTGTATAGAAACCCATCCTGAAAATTCCATGGTCTTATCATCTTTATCTACCACACCCACATATTCTGCATGCCATTTCATACCATTGGTAAGATAACTGATTTCTGTTTTATGATTTTTATCTCCCTGATTTTTAACCAGCCACACTAAGGTAGGACGAGTTATTAATCCTTCCGGAAGTTCAGGAAAATCAAAATACTGTATTATATCATCTGATATAATTTTGATTTTACCGGATGGATTCTGTAAAATAATATGAGAACTTTCTGCACTGAGCAATACGCCTTCAAATACATCACCCTGTTTGGTTACAATCTGAATGGTCTGATCCAGGTATTTTTTCATTATCTTTGCAGAACTTACCAGGTCATATTCAAAATTTTGTTCAAGCACTGTCAGCTTTTCAGGAGAGGTTAAGGATTTAAAATGTACAGATGTTGGTTTTATCTTAGCTGCTACATCAATATAGGACAAATCTGATATTCCGGATTTAATCTGAAGATTACGTATTTCACGTACTAACGCAAGATCATTATTATAAACAGTAAGAGAAATATTCTGTGAAAACAAAAGAACAGGTATAAAACATACTATATAAATTAACTTATGTAAAATTTTCATGATTATTTCTCCTTATAATAAATAATCAACTGATCATCTTTAAACTTTTTTGCAGTTTATTAAATTTTTCCTGAAAATTTTTCTGTTTGTTTGTTTCTTTTTCTACGACATGTTCAGGTGCTTTATCCATAAATTGTTTATTCTGAAGTTTTTTATTTATTCCATTTAATAACTTCTCCAATCTGTTCATCTCTTTTTTGATACGCTCTTTTTCAACATCCAGATCAATAACATCTTTTAAAGGAATAAATATTTCAAAATCATGTACAACAGCTGTTGCGGCATGATCTGGTTTTTTAATATCCTGTTTTATCTCTATATTATCTGCTTTCGTAAGTTTAGCTATATCATTGTTACATTTTTTAAGAATTTCCACTGTATTGCCGTGTCCCCGGATAAAAAGTGTAACTTCTTTATTTGGTGGTATATTCATTTCACCTCTTATTTCTCTGACTGCACTGACAGTATTCTTCAATACCTTTATATCAAACTCGATATTTTCATTTTTTAAACTGTTGTCAACTTCAGGGTAAGGTTCATACATAATTGATTGAAAATGTTTATCTTCCGGCGAATAATTCTTTAATGCCTGCCATATTTCTTCCGAAATAAAAGGCATAAAGGGATGAAGTAGTTTTAATACTTGTTTTAAGGTGTATACGAGTACTTTCCGGGCAGATTGTTGAATGGCAGGATTGTTGTTGTCATAAAGTCGGAATTTGGTTAATTCCAGATACCAGTCACAAAAATCACCCCATACAAACTCGTATAATACTCTGGTTGCATCATTAAACCGAAAAAAATCCAATCCTGTTTTTACTTCCGAAACTGCATACTGCAGTCTGCTTAGTATCCATTTATCATATATATGCAAATTATGTATGTCTGACATTTTCATTGATTCAACTTTACCATTGTCAAGGTTCATAAAAACAAAACGGGAAGCATTCCAAAGCTTATTACAGAATTTTTGACCAAATTCCACCAGAGTATGATCGAAATTAATATCACCTCCAAGAGGAGTGAGGTATACCATTGTCATTCTGACTGCATCAGCGCCATAGGCAGGAACTCCGCTTTTATACGTAGGATTATCCTGAGCAAAATCTTTAACTTCATCTTTGCTGCACCCATTAATAAGCCAGAGAGGATTAGGAGAGTTACCAAGTGATTTTGACATCTTTCTGCCGTTCATATCACGGATCATTCCGTTAAAATAAACTTTATTAAAAGGAATATCTCCCATAAATTCAAGAGAAGACATAATCATACGGGCCACCCAGAAAAAAATTATATCCGGTCCTGTAACTAATGTATCTGTGGGAAAAAACTTTTTCAGATCCTCAGTCTCCTCCGGCCAGCCTAGAGTGCTGAACGGCCAGAGCCAGGATGAAAACCAGGTATCCAGTACATCTTCATCCTGTACAAGATGTTCATCACCGCATTCCGGACATGCATCAGGAGTTTCACGACTCACAAATGTGTGCTTATTCTTACACGTCCAGACCGGTATCCTGTGTCCCCACCAGATCTGACGACTGATACACCAATCCTGAATATTCTCCATCCAATGAAAATACGTTTCTTCCCAGTGTTTAGGATAAAATTTTATGGCCCCGGACTTAACTGCTTTTATGGCTGGTTCTGCTAAAGGTTTCATTTTAACAAACCATTGCTTGGAAAGAAATGGTTCGACTACTGTATTACATCTGTAACAGTGAGGTATCGGTGTGACTCTATCTTCTTCTTTACGCAATACTCCCAGTTCTTGGAGATCTTCCAAAATTTTTTTCCGTGCCGTAAATCTATCTAACCCTTTATATACTCCACCGTTTTTGTTTATATGTCCATCTTCATCTATAACTGATATTTGTTTAAGATTATGCCGTTCCCCAACTTCAAAATCATCAAAATCATGGGCAGGAGTTATTTTTACTGCACCACTTCCCTTGTCCGGATCAGCATGTTCATCTGCAATAACAGGAATTGGTCTGTTCATTAAGGGAAGAATTGCCGTTTTACCAACTATATTTTTGTACCGCTCATCATCCGGATGAACAGCAACAGCAGTATCACCCAGCATGGTTTCCGGTCTGGTTGTTGAAACTATTATATACTGATCACTTCCCTGAATGGGATAGGCAATGTCCCAAAATTTTCCCTGTTTATCAATATAATTAACCTCTTCATTTGCAAGAGCAGTCTTACAACGTGGACACCAGTTAATAAGCCGTCTTCCCCGGTAAATTAATCCTTTCTCAAAAAGACGGATAAATACTTCTTTTACAGCATTGCTGAGCCCTTCATCCATAGTAAATCGTTCCCGGCTCCAGTCACAGGAAGCTCCTAATTCACGTAACTGCTGCAGAATGATTCCACCGTATTTTTCTTTCCATTCCCATACTTTTTCTATCAGTTTTTTCCTTCCCAAATCATATCGTGATAATCCCTGTTCTTGTAAGGCTGCTTCAACCTTGTTTTGGGTTGCTATTCCTGCATGATCAGTACCAGGGAGCCATAATGCTTCATATCCATCCATGCGTTTCCATCGGATGAGTAAATCCTGTATGGTATTATTAAGAATATGTCCCATAGTGAGCATACCGGTTACGTTCGGGGGGGGGATAACTATTGTATATTTTGGTTTTTTACTGTTCGGATCAACAACAAATTGTCCACTTTCTTCCCATTTTTTATACCATTTATCTTCAACTTTTACTGGATCATACACTTTCGCAAGTAATATTTTTGTCATATCACCTCTCTTAATAAAATTACTATGGAATCACATAGGTCTATCTTTATAACATAATTTTAATAATGTAAAGAATATTTTATATATTGTCAAATGTAATATAAATTTTAAAAGCTTAAAAAATAAGTTAAATTACATTAGTAAAGAAAGTTAATTTTTAAACTCTATTGTTTTAAATTGAACACTTTTATATAACTTTGTATATTAAGTTAATAAAAAAAATTGTTCTAAGATCTTAAAAATCAATCATACAAAACAAAAGTCTGAATTATCTACTAATATGACATATAATATGGCATACTTTTTGTATTTATAAAATAAACAAAATGTTATTGTAATATTTTAAACTTATTTATGAGGTAAAAAAATGATTCGATTTCACTACCGGGATCTCAGCATTGGATTGAAATTAATTATAGGGTTCTCTGCTATGATTTTGTTTTGTGTTATAATTGGTTTAGTTGGATTATCAAGCTCAAGAAACATACAAAATGATATGAAAGATATTTTAAATAACCGCCTAATGGCAATGGATTATTTAATAGAAGCAGACCGAGATCTACAACAGCTTCTGGTTGCGGAACGGTCTATGATTTTTGCTGATATGATTGTAAAAAATTCAGAATCTGATCTTTTCAAAAATTTATTGGCTGATTACCAAGAAAATGCACGTCAATCTGTTGAACGGTGGGAAAAATACAAGAAATTAAACCCTTTTCCAGAAGAAAAGTCATTGTTTAATAAATATGAAAATGCTCGTATTGAATGGGAAAAAATTTCCCATAAAATTGTTGAGTACTGCAAGTCAGATATCAGACAGGATAGAATACGAGCAATGACCTTAAGTCTTGGACAGGGAAAACAAAAATTTGAAGAAATGAGAGAATATATAAATCAACTTGAAGAAATAAACCTTGATATTGCTAATCAATTAGAAAAACAAAGCGAAAAAAGTTATCTCAAACAAACTCTACTTTCTATAACAGTTATAATTATTGGAATTCTATTTGGTGTTTTTCTTATTTGGTTAATCAGTGACAGTGTCACCAAACCAGTAAAAAATGTAGTGGATATTATAAAAAATATTGCGGAAGGAGACGGGGATCTAACCAGCCGCATCAATATACAGTCCAAAGATGAGATTGGTGATATGGCTCAATGGTTTAATACATTTGTCGATAAACTTCATGAAATAGTCAGTAGTGTAAAATATACCAGTGAACAAGTTGCAACCTCTACAAATGAAATAAATACTACTTCTGCACAATTTGCTGCTGGAGCAGAAGAACAGATGGAACAAACAGAAGAAGTAGCTGCCAGTATTCAGGAGATGACTACCGCAATTGTCACAAATACAGAAAAAGCCAAAGAAACATATGATTTAGCGGAACAATCAACAAACACTGTCAATAAAGGCCAACAGATAATGCAGGAGACAATGACAGGAATGAATGAAATTGTCGACTCAGTTACACATATAGGAACCAGTGTAGACTCATTTATCGATCATGCAACTATGATAGAAGGAATAATTCAAGTAATCAATGATATTGCAACCCAAACAAATATGCTGGCGCTTAATGCTTCTATCGAAGCTGTTAAAGCAGGAGAGTCAGGTAAAGGATTCAGCGTAGTAGCCAATGAAGTGCAACTACTGGTTGATCAGACGAAAAATTCAACTAAAAAAATAGAAGAAATAATCTCCTCTATTCAAAATGATGTTGAAAACATCTCTACTTCTATGAATGATGTGTATAAAGTAGTGGAAAAAGGAAAAAACAAAACTATGGATACTGCAAAAGCTTTTCAGGAAATCAATCAATTTGTATCTAAAACCCGTGAAAAAGTTGAATTGATTACTGAAATTTCAGAAGAACAGACTATGGGTGCCCGAGAAATTTCTACTGCAGTAACCTCAATTAGTACAGTCAATAAACAATCTGCCAGCGGATCTGAACATCTAGCACAAGCTACGGAAAATCTAAATAACCAAACTAAGAAATTAAAGGATTTGGTGGAAAGATTTAAACTGGAAGATAACAGCTGAAGTATTTAATACCCTTATTTAAATCGAATTTTTATTCATTTTATTGAACTTTTACATTTTCACAGAAGCTGATAAATAGTAAAAAATACTTGACAATTCTAATTTATTTAATTATATTTCGTTAAAAAACGAAATGAAAATGGATAAACTCATAAAAATACTCAAAGCACTTTCTGATATTAACCGAATCCGGATTTTAAAAATGCTCGAAGTTAAACCCTTATGTGTTTGTGAAATAACCAAAATTCTGGGATTAGCGGCATCCACTGTTTCACAGCATCTTTCTATTCTGAAAAAAGCCGGTTTTATATTTGATTTAAAGGAAAATAAGTATGTAAATTACTATTTAAATGAAAGAAGTCAGCAAATGTATCTGAAAGATCTGATACCCCTTATTCAAAAATGGCTCCCTGATGAAAAAATCATTATACAAGATAAGGAGCAGGTAAAAGTTATTGACCGGGATAACATTTGCGGAATATAATTTTTTTATTAATTCAATTCGTTTTCTAACGAAATAAAAGGGTTACTATATGAACTGGAAGGAAGAATACAAAAAGTTGTTAGCTATAGCAGGTGTTTTTTTGGTTGTCTATTTTTTACCAGTGGAAAAGAATCGTTTTATCCAGGCAGTTCATGAATCGCTGACTCTGGCAAAATGGTATGCCCGTGAGCATGTACTTTTGTGTCTTATTCCGGCATTTTTTATCGCGGGCGTTATCAGTGTATTTGTAAGTCAGGCAGCAGTGATCAAATATTTTGGTGCAAATGCAAAGAAATGGATTGCCTATTTGGTGGCTTCCATTTCTGGGACAGTTCTAGCAGTCTGTTCGTGTACAATCCTGCCTCTGTTTTCTGGTATTCATAAAAGAGGTGCAGGACTCGGTCCAGCTATTGCATTCCTCTACTCCGGACCAGCTATAAACATACTGGCCATTATTCTGACAGCCCGAATCCTGGGACCGGAACTTGGTATCGCCCGTATTCTCGGAGCTGTTGTATTCAGTGTGGTCATTGGTCTCATCATGCATTTCATTTATATAAAAGAAGAAAAACAAAAAGCCGAATCCCAGCTTACCCTGCCGGAACCGGAACAAACTCGTCCAATATGGCAGACAGCTTTCCATTTTTTTGTGCTGGTGGCAATACTTGTATTTGCCAATTGGGGAAAACCTTCAGAAAGTACCGGTCTTTGGCATACGATCTGGTCTGCCAAATGGGGAATCACCAGTTTTTTTGGTGTTTTGTTCGGTTTATCTCTAATAACGATTCTGAAAATCAAATGGCAGAGTGTCATCATCGCAGGGGTTCCGGTTGTTCTAGCAGCTATCCTTTTTAAAAGCAATCCGCTCATTCCCTTCTCATTGGCTGTTCTCGGAACTTCTGTGATCATCAGCCGGAAAAAGGGTGAACCACAGGAATGGATGGCCTCCACCTGGGGATTTGCCAAACAGATCCTGCCGCTCTTGGCTGCGGGCGTTCTGGTGGCCGGTTTTCTTCTTGGATCCCCTGAAGGAGGACAGGGCATTATCCCGTCACAATGGATTTCAGGGCTCGTGGGAGGCAATTCGGTTTTTTCAAACTTTTTTGCCTCCATCGTGGGCGCTTTTATGTATTTTGCCACACTGACAGAGGTCCCCATTCTTCAGGGTCTCATCGCTAACGGCATGGGCAAAGGCCCGGCTCTGGCGCTGCTTCTGGCAGGCCCGGCTTTGAGTCTGCCCAATATGCTGGTCATTCGAAGTGTGATTGGAACCCAAAAAACAATCGTGTTTGTGATACTGGTGGTGATAATGGCTACAAT
>Ga0180433_10001217_pt1 | contig 43382 bp, 65 predicted proteins | sample SS_ome_8_FD_132980 | JGI IMG/M metagenome (GOLD analysis project Ga0180433, IMG submission 132980) | Hypersaline lake sediment archaeal communities from the Salton Sea, California, USA - SS_1_D_1 metaG | ecosystem: Environmental > Aquatic > Non-marine Saline and Alkaline > Hypersaline >...
ACACAGGGTTGATCGATATAACCCTCCATATAATTACTTGTAGTATTTCGACTTCCTACCGTAAACAAGTTACCAGCATGATAATTCGGTCCAGCATGCGTACCAGAATTTTCAAACGTACCATCATCAATATAAAGCTTAGCACTATCATCAGCTGCATTATAAGTACCAACAACTAAATGCCAGTTACCATCATTTAATGTCGTACTACCATCAAGAGTTAAAAATGTTCCACCATCTCGCCTTAAATCCCAATATGCTGTATTTTGATATGCCCCAAGATCCCATCCATAGCCGGTATAATAATAATTACATATAATACCATCAAACACACCACTTGCCGTAGTTTTCACCCAAGCAGCAACAGAGAAAGATTCGTTAAGAAATTCATAATCTGTATCAATTCCACCAAGATAACCATTTCCGGAAGAAGTAAATTGATAGCAATCATCTAATTTACCAGTTTGTCCTTGAGTAACAGTACCACTTTTTACCAAATCGTGATTACCAATTTCATCAATAGCATTGCCACTCGACTCATCTAAAGTCCATAAACCAAATAAACCCTCTTGCAATTCATGCTCTACTGAGGCACTCCCGCTAATATAGCTAATCTCTTCATACTGCAAAGTATCGGGTCTAGGAGATGGACTTACTAAAAAGGTATCCACATTCGGCTCCGGGGTCCACTCGTCTTGTTTCCAAGACCAAAGCCTAGCGTAATACATAGTATTTTCACCAGGTACATTGGGAACATAAAATATTAGATCTTTAAAATCATTACTATCACTAGAAGCTAATATAGATATTGGACTCAACCAACTATGAGGAAGAACAGTATCAATATTAAATCTAAACGAATCAGCTTCAGGGTCAAATTGCAAAGCAGTTTTTATATATCCAGAATCTAAATCCCATTCTTCTACTTCAAAAACTCCCAAAGTATCAGGATGAAATATTGTAGGAGAATCAGCTATTGCAGTATCCCGTACAGTAGAAAGCCAACCATACCCGGATTTATGAACACACATCGTCCAATAAACAGGAACCCCTTGTAATCCATCATAATAGAAAAGAGTATCATGATATAAAGCGGTATCCTCAACTGGAAATGCAAATTGAATTACGCCATTACTGGGGGAGGTAGAATAACCATCATATTTTCTAACAATTACAATACTATCTATACTAGGATCATAACCCAAAGTTTGCATGCGCATTGTATCATAACAACACACATCTGCAGAAAATGGATAAGATATTCCATCATCACCATGTGCTTTAAGGTTTACAACTTCGACATCAGTCAACGCTTGTTGTGCGATATATACTTCATCAATAAACCCATTAAAATACCGGTCATTATTCCAACGCCCACCAACAGTAAACCATATGTACGAACCGTATTCTACATTGGTGCAATAATCAGTATCTTCATTAATACCGTCAACAAACACTTTAACTTCATCAGTTGCAGTATTATAAGTACCAGCTATATGATGCCAATTGCCATCATTAATTGTTGTAGTAGAATAAGTAACAGCACTAGATGCAGAACTACGACATGCCCAACTAACACGTCCATCTGAATACAACCCTAAATCATATCCGTAACCAGTTTTATAATTAGAAATTATTCCGTCATAAGATCCACTTGCTGTAGTTTTTACCCAACAAGCCACCGTAAATGATCCACCAAATTTAAAATTATTCTCATTCCAACCTAAACTACCAGAATTAGGAAAATAATAACAAGAATCAACTTTACCAGTAGTATCTTGTATAATACCACTTCCCTGACCATTTAAAGTTAAATCAACCGAACCGGCAGAATTTATAGCACTTCCAGATGCTTCTTCAAGTGGATAATAGGCAGCTATATTATCAAGCAATGTCGAATTATCACCACACACAGTAATACCATCTACAGAAAACAAATTAGTCTGTTCGGGAGCAGATACCTTAGCGGTAGTATTTTCATCCTTAAAATAAAAAACTTTGCCTTGTGCATCTCGCATCATTACTTGCGAATACGACACCAAAGATGATAATAAAAATAATATACTTAAAAGCTTTCTCATTCTTCCCATGGATAATATTTACCTGCACCACTATTATATAAAAATGCTACATCGTCATCAGTCAATTCGTAATCTTCAAATATAAACAATTCATCTATATAACCACGAAACCAATTAGTAGTGTGCCTCCGACCAACGTTTAAACGACATTGTGAGGTATACGAAATACCTGAACGAGTACCGGAGTCCTCAAAAGTACCACTGTCTGTCCAAACTTTTAACGAATCATCGCCAGCACCATCATATGAAACACATACCAAATGCCAATTACCATCATTAATTGTTGTAGTTCCATCAACAATTGTCGATCCGCTGCCGCCATTTCTAATCGCAAAAGTTGCTACATTATTATAATTTCCTAAATCCCATCCATTATCAGTATAATAATTTGCCACAATTCCATCGTAAGCTGTCGAAACCGTTGTTTTGACCCACACAGCAATCGAAAATGTACCAGTGAACTCAAAATCAGTATCTATATCCCCACCAAAATATTCGTCTCCAGCATCAGGACCGTCTGGATTATCAAAAAAGCAACAATAATCTATGATACCAGTTTCTTGTTGATTCACTGAACCATTGTTAGTTAAATCATAACCGTTTACCAAATCTAAAGCGTTTCCTGAACTTTCCTCAAACGACCACCCTGCTTTTAATTCATCCACTAATGGGGATAAATTTGATGGAGAACCACCGGATACCGTAGTACCAATATACTGAGCATTAAGACTCGAAGTCAATAAAAACAATATACTAATAAAAAATTGTTTCATATCCTAAATTATTCCCATCCAGACGATGGTAAAGCCTCCCAATATCCAGGTCGACCAAGTAATACTATATATCTTCCTCGCGTACCATCTGATACCACAGATGTCCCCGCCCCCGCAGACACACCGTTAACAACAATATATTCACTGCCATTTGGATCAAGTGTCATTGCTCCTCCAGCTCCATCAAAAAAACCTGTACACAATCCATAAGCTCCAGCAGGAAGATCGAATTCAATAGCATCAGCATCAGCATTTGTGTGAACAATATTCCTACAACTATCTGCAGTTAAAGCAACGGTCGCAGACGAATTAAAAACTTCTTTTAAATTACCTGTAATAGTTCCAGATGCTTCAATGGTAACAGCAATTAAGGAATCAATATAACCTTTCGTTAGATGCTCTTGAGAAAATATATTCCCGACAACAGCAGTTACAAAAACTGCAACTAAAAATAACTTCTTCATCATCCGTTTGTATGTATTGAATATTTAACATAAATATACGCTTGACCATTAGCAGCGTCTGATCCACTATCTGAATATTGAAAAATAACATGGGTATTTGCACTGGATATTCGATCAGCCAGATTAGCTAACTGCCAAAACTTATCTCCCTGAGATAAATCAAGGTCGTTTTCATATTTATCAGCGTCACCAATTATTCCAACATCCAATAAATCAGTACCAGACCCATCAAAAGCAGTTTCTACATAAACATGTATTTCCCAAATAACTGCTCCCTCTGGAAGAGTTACCACAGTATCTACTGTAGTATTTGAATATAATATAGTATCATGCTTAACTAATACTACACCAGCAGCAGAATCAGCTGGTATAACTTCAGAAACATCAAATTCTTGACTCAACGAATCATAGGTAATAACCCAACCATGTTCAGAAGCAGACACATTCTTAAGTAAAGTACTTACCGAGACTCCCCCAATTTGATTAGAACTGGTGTCAACTACAGCTTGATAAGTTGGAACCCACAAAGGATTTGCAACACCAGCAGTAGCATAATTAGCATAATAGACTATACCCATGGAATTGTCGTCATCCCTAATTGCCATAGTCGACGGAGTAATATAAAAGGATTTTATTGAGGAACCATCATATTGTCCTAACGACAAAGCTCCATTATCAACAGAAAAAAATGAAGAATCCCCAGTGAAATCTGCACCATCATAACCTCTTAAAGTAAAACCATCCGAATCGTGGTACAAAAACTTTGCTGAATGAGACGAAGTTGCATCTGTCATTCGAAAATATATGGGATTAATATCTGTCCCAGTAATTATTGCTGGAGAAGTTAGCGTTCCACCTAAATCAAGATTACTCCCGTTTTCTGTCAAACCAGAACCACCACCAAACCCAGTAGGCTGATCATACCAGCCCTTTGTACCACTACCATTTGTTCCATATAACTTACTATTACCCGGAGTATCCTCATCATTCACTAAATTAACTATATCACTAGATTCAGTTAATGAGTATCTAAATGTATAATTGGTACCAATTGGTTCCGCAAAAGTACCGTCAGCACGCAAAAAATTTATCGTTCCACCTCCACTAGCGGGAACTAAACCAGGTGTGGTTGATGTAAATCGCCTAGTAGCATAAGATCTAGCAATAAGTTTATCGCCAGATAAAAATACTGTATCACCAAGTACCGCATTATAGCCAACAAAACTAATAGTTCGAACATTGATATCTTCATATGTCCCAATCGTTGTAATATCAACTCCAGACCTATGTCTATGAGGAGTTTGTGAAAACACAGCAACCGAAAACAATAAACCTAAAAATAATAGTCCTAATTTTTTCATTTTAACTTACCCAATCTGTACCATTACTATATGCCATAACACCTTCATCACTAATATAAATTAATTGCCCTGCAGGATCTGCATCAGGCAAATTATCAGATGTATAACTTTCTAATTGTGAAAAACCTGTCAACAACAAATTTAATTGACTCAAGGTTATATAATATGGATTTCCGTCACTATCTCTAATTGACATTATATCAGATAATTCTGGGGAACTTTTATTATTATCGGGAAATATCGCCTTATATACACGACTAATTCTATGAGCCAAATTAGTTATACTTATCCTATTTTTAGTGGGACTTATTGGCATTTTTATATCTTTATAATTCTAACTAAAATCGAAATAATACTCAGTACCCATTATTTTATTGACGTGGGTAATAACATCTTGAATTTCTTCCTCGGTAAAAAAATTATCGTCCCCAGAAATAGTATCACGAAAATAGTATTCTAATATCTCCATAAAATGAGCTAAAAGTACAATCTTCAATTCACGCATTGACAAATCACGATTGTAACTTAATTTTAATACTTCACTTTCATTACCACAATATTCCGTAAAAGACATATTGAGCAATACCATAAATTGTTCGCCAGTCATTATATATCCCTAACTTTAAGATCCTCATATATCATTTTGACATTTGTAGCATCAGGAAACGTTTGACCTGAACTAGTATGATCACCAATGAATACAAAAAACTTTTCATCATCCAAAAAATGAGCATTATGAGTAGCAGCTCTAGATAAACCAAATGGTTCATCAGATCTGATACTAGCCACTTCATGCCAATTAGTGCCAGAATCAAATGTACGCATAACTTTAGTTGCTAATCGTACAGGTTTAACCCTATTAGTTGCATTCAATGTACCATTACCATCACCATATGAAGAACCGGTGCCCGAATGGCCAAGATGACTATAAATATACCCAGCAGTATGTGTTGTACTATTCCAAGGAATACCAGCTGAATAATCGTTATCTACAACAAGATATCTACAACCGGTAAATACACTAGTCTGTGTTGATTCCATTTCACCAACCATTTCACCAGCATCTTTTACATTTGCATCATCTAACGGTAAACCTAGTCCATCCGGTATATAACTTACTACAAAATCCCAACAGGTATCGCTATAAGGTACGATCGCATGTACTTTTGCTATACTACCTTCTGGACGACACAAACTTTCATGCCCCCAAATATCTGTAGTTATTTCCTTCTGCGTCCAAGATGAACCAGACCAATAAGCAAGATATACATTATCAATTCTATTATCACCTGAATAATCCTCATAAACGTATACCACAACAGGCATACCGGTTTTTGTAATGACACCAGCCCTAAAATTCCATTTTTTATTACTAGGATCGGGTGATGTTGCAGGAACTTTACAGTTAGTATCAAGTTCAGAATTAGTTATATATCCACTAGAAACAACATTTTTAGAAAATTCATCACTACCAGTACTTTTCCAAGACTGTATGTTTTCCCAAGTGATTCCATCTTCACTATGCAAAAAATAAATATTATCAATACTATGACTATCTCCTGCATCATAATCTAAAACCAATATATTTATACCCTGGGATTTTGGACCAGCTAGTTGCATGTGATAAGCATAACCATCAGTTGCATCACCCAATCTCAAAACTTCAGTATCAGAATTAGCAGTACCACTCATATCCTTAAATGTATCACCGTCATCATCAGAATAAGCGGTATATACACTATCATATGAACCAGCGCGCCAAGTACAATGAAAATTACCGTTACTCAATTCCCAAATATGCGGATAAGATCTACCACTTGATGTTATATCACCTATAGTAGTAAATGACGAAATACTTTCTGTAGCATTGGCTTTTTTATGGACCATTTCAGTATTATGCTGAGAATTAGCATCCCATGTCGTGCCAGTTTTGCCTTTTTCATGTAAAACATGTACATACCCACTAGAATCAACAAATGGAAACGCCATAACATGTGGGTCCGTCAAAGTAGCAATATCAACCCCCAAATCAACTGGGGCAGCAAATTCACCTGTATCTACATCATAATACGATATATAATTAGTAGAATACACAATAGTAGGATTCCAATTACACCTACCGTGAAAAGTAAAATACACACGTCTGTATGTACCCTCATAGTACCAAGCCTGCATACCCAACGTTTGATAATTAAAAGGCAATTGCTGATGTCCTTTGAACGAAGTATCTAAGGTACGTACAAAATTATAATCGCACAGTGTAGTTTTGTTGGGGTATCCAACTGGTTGCCATCTTCCAGTATACAAACTAGCACTTTCCGTTAATTCCGAAGTACTAACACGTATAGCAAAATACCTTTTATCTAAACTAAAAGTTGTCGTGTACCCATTACCAAGTTCATCATCGGCCCAAGCTATATATACATAGTGACCTGTAGTATCGGTAAGATTAAGAGTATCTAAACATCTTGTAAAAATCGTATGAGCCATGTTTAATCATTTAAAGTTAATCTCTCAAGTATATCCAATAGATTAAGAACGTCATCAGTAGCCGAATGAGCTACACCGGCTATCATGCTATCAAATAACCCCTTTTTTAACAAAGTCCTTAATATATCCTTAAAATCATGATGATAAATTGGTACAAATGTTTCCGTACTATCATAAATTGTAGATATTTGCCTTAACTGATTGTATACTTTTACACGAACATTTCCATCAAGCAAAATAGATTTGCTTAAAGTTGCCTTCACATCTGAATGATCGCTGTTCGACACTAGCTGATAAACAAAATCATATTTACCATCCAACAGAGTATCATCACTTTCACCCATTGCAGTACCACTGGCAGAAAAATGTGATGGATCAAAAGTCCAAACCAAATCTGATGTATCAACAAAAGCTGCACCATTGTGATCATACAAATTAATTTGATCATATGTAGTCGTAACTCCATCCGATCCTGTATAATCTGTACTTAACAAAAGGTGATATTTACCTGCAGTAGTCGTATCTGTAGACACAACAATATCAGTTACTGCTTCATTAGGTGTACCCCAACCAGTAGGATTATCAACTGCATGATATGTACCAGAATCATCAGTTATCTGCAAAGTCTCATTATCATTACTTTGCAAAAAACTTAAACTTAAACTTAATGCCATTTTATTTTATTTTAAACAGGTACAATGTAATCTACATAATAATTATACGAGGCAGTGGCTGAAGAAACAGAACTCGCTTGGCAGCTCACATTAAACTCACCACTACTAGCCAAATAAATACCGGCATCATTCGGATACGCTCTAACCAAATTAATGGTAGATGCCTCAGAAACAGCCGGCAATGTAGAAATAGATTGTGTTACGCCAATAGGTGTACTACCAATCCTAGGTTGGACAGTAGCAGCGGCATCAGTAATAGTAACTGCACTAGGAGCTGAAATAGTAAGACCTGTTATAATAGCTCCAGCAGGAAAATACACACTAGAACCAACACTACCAGCACTATTTGCCAAAGTAACACTACATTGAGCATGTCTGCCTACGCTAAATGTATTAGCCATAATTATTTTCTTTTAGTCAATTCAACTTTAAGGTCTAAAATACTATCCCAATCCTCTTTGAAAGCTTTTGACCTTACCTCATCTGATTTAAGAATTAACGATTCATCTATATGATAACTAAATACCATATCAAAATCGCAATTAATATCATAATGTTTAATCCCCTCATTACCAGGCAAATCACGCCACTCCTTATTAAAATAATAAAATGACCAATCCAACATATACCTAACATGAGTTGGATCACCATAAGCCCTAGAATGTTTAGCATGAGGCACTTGAATATGTGCCTTTCCACCTGGTTCCAATATTCTATAAAGTTCGTCCATGAACTTCAGTACCCCATCTATATACGGCTCAGAGGCTTTTGCCTTAAATTCTTCAAACGTTTCACAACTTTTAGCCACCACACGCCAACTATCGTGTGGAATATGTTCCATATAATGATGACAATGTATTTCCTTAACACTATTACTTTCAATAGGCCACGGATATACATTTAAATCATGAACGAGATCAATACCTTCTGCAGCAACAACATCAATACCAAAAAATCCCTCCATTTTATTGCTGCCACACGCCAAATCAATTTTTGTCTTATCAACCATTTTACCACACTTTATCGTTCTTGCTGTCATAATGACCCACAAGAATTCTATTATCTACAGCAAATTTATATCCTTTTTGAGCAGCTTTTCTAAAAAAATAAAAATCTTGAGTCATTTTCCTTTCTACTCCTCTTTCATCAACACCTTCGACTGTTTCAAACCACGGTTCCTCAATATCACGAAATATTTCAGTTTTAAATAATGTAAAACCCATGCCCAAAGCATTGCATCTTTGTACTTCCCCCGTTTTAGGGGTCTGAGCAGCAGAATCTAAATACCCATTCTCAGGATTACCAAATATCATGGGAAAGCCATCTTCATATTTTCCCCAATATAACCCACCAACAACATCATACTCATCCATACTTTCATATAGTCTAAGTAATCCATCAACAGGTGGAAGATTATCTTCCTCCATTGTGAGAATATACTTACACCTGCCCAGCAACTTACTGTTTACAACATAATTTACTAACGCATTGTAAGCCTTATCAACCTGCATACTCTCTGCAAAAATAGGACCATATACATTGTGATTCAATGGTCTTTGTAATTTCATCCATGATTGGACAACTCTTGTTGGAAACGTTCCCCTAGTTGGGCAAATAATCACAGTAGACAAATCTTTGTACATACCTGATTTCTTGACCCGCTCAATTGATTCCTCTAAATGTTCATTATGCCCACCGATATCTACAGTATCTCCTGTAACTCCAATTATCTGTGGTTTCATAATATAAATATATGAAAATTTTAAGGAGGGGGAAAACATGTTCCCCCCATCCCTATAATATTTAACTTACAATGTAGAGATAATCTACATAATAGTCATACGTTCCTGCGGCAGTCGATGTAGCACTGGCACCAATAACTAGATTCAACTCACCATCAGCTGTAATATACTTACCAGCGGCTGCAGTTACTTCAGTAGTAGCAACAACAGTTTGTGCTGGAAGACCAGACATATTAACCGTAGCACACAACGCTTCTGTACCAACTTTAGGTACAACAGTTGCAGATGCATTAGTCAATGTTACAGCATCAGGCGAACAAATCCTAATGCCAGTGATAATAGCCCCAGCAGGAATATACACACCAGACGTAACAGTAGCAGCCGCATTTGACAAAGCAAAACTAGCTACAGCCGTCCTTTGTACTACATGTTCATTAGCCATGATTAATTCCTCCTAAAATTTATTAAACACTAACATTAGCAAAAGCGCCGGGACACGATGCCATCCACGGATTAAGCTGCGCCAGCAGTGAGGCCATTTGAGTACCAGAACTCGGCACGGGAATTGCGACAACAGTTGTCAAAGGAGTCTGTTTTACATATTGATTATCAGGTGATTGATACGACTTATCGTGTTCAATTACAACCAAATCATATGTTGCATCTTTCACTGTCCTAAAGTCAGGTTTGACAATCGGGAAGTGAATTCTGTTAAACACACCTTTGTAACCTTGTGCAAATTTCTCCATATCTCGTACTTGTTCCCAAGTACCATTACCATAACTACGTGCAGTATCAGTAATACTAGTATTGAATTCCTGCCAGTTGCCATTACTATCAACATAAATCAAAAATGCTGAAAAATGAACCATACTGAATTCATCAGTATCATTCACAGAAGTAGTACAATCAGGAATTGGCCTAGCGGCAAGTGTTATAATATCCGTATCCGTAGCATAAGAAGCATTTACCCTGCGGCCTTTATGAGCCTGAACCTTAGCAACAATAGCTGCCATATCGGTATCCAAAGTACCTGTACCTACAACACGATAACTGTGGACAAACTGTCCTGGATGCTCGCTTATATCTTTATAAACAATTCTGAGTATATACTCAGTACCAGAAGTTGTAGTTTTTCCACTCACACTAATAGCTGTGGACTGCTCTGACTTAGCGGAATACGAATTACCATTCCAAGTTTTCACTTTAGCACCCTCTATAGGATCGGAAAAGATAATTTTACGAGCACTCGTTACCGTAGTACCCGATTCATTCGTATAATCATAAGTCGTACCAGTACCTTCGCACAAGAAAATCGTATCAGTATCAGCAACAGTTGAACCTGCTGTCAATACAGCCTTATTCTCATCCAAAGCAACTATTTCGCCTTCTACTATATTACCAATAACAGTAGCAATAGTAGCACCGCCAACGAGAGCTGCAGTTCGATCAACATCTTTGCCAATCAAAACTTTATTCACCCTTGTTAACATAATTTACAAAAAATTTAAAAAACACAAAATATAAATAATTACTCCATAGTACCCAACTCAATAGAATGAGTTTGATACCTAGGCTGCTCGATATTTTCGAGGAGCATATTTGCAGCCATTTTAACTATTTCATCATGGACAAATTCTGGTAAATCTGTATTAGAAGTTGTTTTACTGACAGTTGGAACCCCAATATTAACCGTCCACGTTTTCACTTCATTCACACCAACAAAACTAGAACCTGAAGAATAAGTACTGCCATTATATATTATATTGCCAGCACCACCAACTAAATACGTAAAACCAGGTTCAATATCGCCAGATGACACCTCTTCTGAAAGAGAACATATGAACAGGGGTACTTTCAAATACCTCAGGTGATATGAAGTAATAGTATAATTACCATCCCCTATTAATTCTACAGCTCTGCTGTAAAATAAACGTAAAGGATTAGCTTCATTATAATGTAATATATGTGGACTATAAGGATCCTCTATTTGTTGTGAATATTTGTCAGTATCAATTTGGTGAATGCTTGTACGTAATGTTGACCCATTAACAGTTATAGTTACATCTTCACCCAATGCAATCCAATAATCATCGGGTAAAACAGCAATCCTTGAATTAGGTTTATACAAAGTTGAATCAGCCGGATCAGTACAAGAAATCGTAACTTCTTTGATCAACTTACGCAAATCTTCAATACGTTTCTGACTCTGTTCAGCCGCTTCACCTTTTACATTTAATCCACTATATCTAGTTTTAACAAACTTAATAATGGCATAATTAACCCAAAAATCCAACTCTTCAGGACGAAAAGCAGGCAACTCAAGACTAGAAGTCTTATCTAAATGTAACTTAATTGCTGTATGAAACTGGGTATAATTCATTACTTAGCATTCATTTCTTTTATAATTGCCATCTTAATATCTTGATTTTTCACATCTTCTAAGAAAGCAATTGCTTCATCTTTAGATCGACCAATTATCTCAGTACCGTATTGATATAAATTTCTATTCTTGCGAATTACATTTTTACTAACTGCATCCTCAAGTTGAAATTCAACAACACGAAACTTATTGTCGACCCATTTATCCAAGAATCTTTGTGGATTCTCGTCAATCAATTCATTCATTTTTTGTTCGACAAGTTCATTACTCAAACTATCCGAAGCATGTCCAAACAAACGCAGACATTTGCGCATATCTGACAATGATAACTTATCAAACTCTCTAAACGCTTCACGTTTAACCTTGTTACGCTTATTAATTTCTTTGGCTTGTTCGTCATCATTTATTAAAACGAAATTAGCGCCAGGTTTTGTTCTATCAGATAAACCATTTGCAACACGCTTATGGTTTTTCAGAAATAAATACTTTAACTCCCCCTCAGGAGTATTAGTGTCAATAACTACATCAGAATCACTGACCCTAATGAAAAAAGTATCCCAATATTCAGAACTAGGGCTTAAATCTACCCTCAACGCTTCGCCCAATTTTGTCTCATCTTCACGACTCAGACCAGTATACCTACCGCCTGATCGGGTGAGATACGGAGCTAAATAAACGCTACAATTTTTATAGCGCCTTACCCCGGACCACGAATCACGGCTTGTTTGCCGGAGAGTTACTATCATAATTTATATATTTTAAAGTGACTGGGGGGCCATTATGACCCCCCTATGCCATCATAACCTTATATTACTCTGCATCACAAATGAGTTCTCCAGAGGTTGTTGGATCTTTAAGCATCAGACCTTGTTCAGACAAGAAATGCACACTATATCCATCCTTAGCGTTCGACCGCAAAGTACTAATAGATTTAGCATGACCTGAACCAGGAGCCACAGACCCACCAGTATGCCACATGACCAAACCGCGATCTTTACGGATCACTTTAATGAGGTTGGGCTCACCATCCCTCATACCATAATCAATAAAGGTCATACGATAAGACTCAAGAGGCTTACCAGTAATAGGATGCAACTTCCTGTTATAGACGGTATTGTCGTAAAACGGAAAATGCTTGATATCCAATTGAATGCCATTCAGACCTTTGTACGTCACAAATTGACCTTGCAAAGTCAAATCTTGACCACTACCTGTTACAAAATGTGTATCAACCAGACTGTATCCAGTTGCCTTAGCACGCAGTACTCGGTCAAGTTCCCGCATACCCATTTCACCAGTAAGGGCCACGAATTTACGTTCGCCTTTACCAAGGATGTTGTAAGACAGATCTGACAAGAATTCATCAAGTATATCTAAAGTCAGGGTCGTATAATACCGCTTATTAGCTGGAGCGATCTGCTGAAGCAGACCAGCGCCAATATAAACAGGACGACCATTAGTACCCGCCAAATCGGTGGTACCATCAGCGTTAGCATTATACTTGGAGTAGACAAGCCACCTATCCATGGTTTCATACCACTGACGGAGGGCTCTCCACTCTTGGAAGTCAGACCACAAGAAAGACTTCTTACCTGACTGGGGATCCCGCATAGCAATAACCATAACGGTACTTACAGCAGATCCGGTAATATCGTAACTCAAACGCATCGTAGTAAGCTGATTGCGCAGCTTAAAGGGCGTCGGATAGTTAACGATATCAGCTTCTTCACTGTATTCCTCGTAGGCAGAACCTTCTCTACTAACCTTTGATCCTGCGGACAAAAGCGAAGGCAGTATGAAAGAATCAGCTTGACCATCGGCTACCAACAGAGTATAAACCCAGTACTCACCATCTTGATATGGTGCACCGGTTACCCTAGCTTGGTATTCCCTATCATCAAATGCCAAAACAGCACCAGGACCAAACCATTTATCACGAACCCAAATCTGGATCGGTGTTTGGTTAAGTCCGGGAGTATCACCAGAAGAAATACTGGATCCCTGCCATTTGGCTTGTATGATATCAACAGCCTTGTCGAATTCAATCATTAACGGCCATTCATACTGTCGACTTTCAATCTCAATAGTTTTACCAAGACCCATCGTCAGGAAATCTATCGTATTACCTTCATAGCGACCAAACACATACGAAAGTACTGTAGACACCTCATGAGGCTTAGTCATAAGAGCATTCGACAGTTTCGACTCGTCAACCAAATCGGAAAACCACTTGGATTTATACAGAACTAGACTATTGAGAACATTGTTCTCCATTGTATTAAAACTTGCCATCTTAGTACTGTTTAAATTTAGTAGTTAAAAAATAATTAATTTTAACGCTTACTTAAAAACTTACTTGCCTTGCTGAAAACATCCAAATCTGAAACACGTTCTCCTTGGCCTCTTGCGCTTTTACCACGTTTGCCTTTACTCTCGAGTTTCGTCTTTATGTTTCTAACAGCATTGGAGTTTGCCTTGTTTTGTATTTTATTTATTAGGGCATCACCTTTCATAGTAAAATAGGCAGACTCAATCAGATTATTAACATCTTTAGCATAATCCTTTTGATACTGTGTCAGTCCATCAGAATCAGGCGTAAAAATATAATCCAATAATTGTCTTTTTTCATTTTCTGAAACAGGTATACCCCTGACATTTTTAAGAGCTTTTATATTAGATTGTACGTTAGATATAACTTTTTGTTGCTGCTTTCTATGTTCCTCAGCTAGATTTTGTTGCTCTTCTAATAGCTTTTTTGAATTCTTCTCTCGATACTCTGAAAGCAATTCTTTAGCATCCTCAGCTTCTTCTTCAAGAGTACCAGCTTCCTCATATCTTTCAATGCGCCTCTTAATACGCTCTTCAGAATAACCTTCTGTTTTCAACAATTCACCAATCACCGCTTTTTGAGTGGACTCAGAAGACAGATCAGCTGAATCCAAATCAAATTCACCAAAAGACTGCTTAAAGTAATCTTTTATATCTCCACCATCTTCAACAAATTGATTAAGCTTCTGGATATCTTCGTTGGCAAACTCAGGTACCGAACTTTCTTCTAAAAGCTCAACCATAAAATCAACAACATCTTCAGCTTTCTCAAATTTTTCATCATCACCAATATCTACACCTAAAGCACTAGCAAGTTTTTCTGTAAAATACTGTGAAATATCAGCTTCAACTTTTGATAAATCTTCTTCTTCATCACCTTCGTCTACTGGCTCTTTTGCCTTCTCCTCTTTTTTTCTTTTCTCGCTCTTTTTAGATCCTTTCTCCTCGTCTTCTTCCTCGTCTTCTCCAATTTCATCAGACTCTTCTTCCTCTTCTTCATTTTCATTCTCGTCTTCTAATTCGCTCTCTTCTTCCTCTTCTTCATGGGCCCCCTCTTCATCGCCCGTATCTGTGGGGGTTTTGGTAGTTTCCTCCTTTTCTTCTTTAGCCTCGTCCTCTTTCGTTAACTCCTCTGGATCAACTGACATGACACCTTTGCTACCAGTATCAGTAACAATTCCATCGTCACCCAAATCCATTGGACCACCACTTATGTGTGGAGAGATCTCACCGGCTATATCAGCAAAACCACCAAAGAAATCATCATTATTACTCATAATTATTTATTATTAGTTGTAGCCGGCTTGTTCGCCTGCTTACGCTTTATTTCTATTTCTTTACTACGCAAAGATTCTTCAGCACGATTACTACGTTCTTCTTCACGTTGTTGTCTCTTCTTAAGCTCAGCCTCAGTAGACTGCTCCTCTCGTTGCAAATCCAGTTTTGCTTGCTCAATCGTATCATCATCACCAGTCATTTTACTTTCAGCACCAATCAACGCAACTTTAATTTGAGTATCAGCTTTTCTCATAGAATCTTCTTCAGTAATTCTACGATCCTCAGCTTTGTCCTCTGCTTGCATTTGCTGTATTTGCATTTGTACCTGTTGCTCGCGCTCAGCAGCTTCACGCTCCATACGCTCCCTACGCTTATCAAGTTCAGCTAATCTTCGTTTAATTTGTGTCATATTATCTGACGTCAATATATTAGCCATATCCATGAGCGTCGCACCATTCTGCATAGCTGGTTGTAACAAGGTTTTAAGGGTTTCAATATCCCTATTTTCCTTAGTTGAATCAGTAACAAATACCGCAGTATCAGAATATAGAAAATCATCATCAAGATCTATAAGTGCTCTTGATAAATCTCCCATAATATAATGCAACTTACGTTTGCCACTATTAGACCACACAGATTTAGCACAATCCAACAATAAAGTCAAAGCTCGTTGTTTCGCCTGATTATGCAACCAAAATAATGGTTCAGTGATGTGTGACGATTGTATAACAGCTCGTTCGACATTACCAACTAATTCACGTTGTTCAATAGCTCCTTGACGCTGTTTAGAAACACCAGAAAGCTCGCCCACCATCTCTTCAATCTTGTTCATCAACTCAATATACTCAGCTATAGCAGCTGTCATACTTAAATCTTGTGACGACATCTGATTGAACGCAGCAGGCCTACCACCCTCACGTCCAGGTACATCCCAACCTTCCTCGTAGGGATTAATTAAGTTAACCCCCATTGCAGTCAAATAGTGGGCCCATTTATTAAAATCAACTCCCATTGATTTAGGAATCTGAGTAACATCCATATTAAGAACTTTACCCTTATCCCTCGAAAGAGCCAACTCTAATCTATACCACACTACAATATACATATATTGGAGGGGTTTCATTATATCAACTAACGATTTGCTACGTGTGTTGGTATTACTATATGCAACACCTGTATAAGGCAATTTTTGAGAATTCGGATTGTCTATTGATATATGCTGATAATCCAAAGGTTGTATACCAACATATATATCTTCACCTATCCTATATCCTTCCCAAATTTCAGTAACCCAATCCCAAGTAATCTCTTCACCTTCATCAGGCTTATAAGTTTCATCAACAAGCATTTCTTGTTCTTCACCATCCGGATCAATGAAACGTAAAAATCCAACCTTTTTAAATGAACGCCATACACCATGCCATACTGTTAGCAAAGTACCTTCCAATCGATCCTGTCTTTCCAAATCACTAAATACACGATCTCGATAAAATATAGTCGTAGTATTAACACTACTACCAACATTACTGTACTTGGTTTCACTTTGACCAGCCATTTCAAGCACCTTATCCAAATCAGCTGGTGTCATAATATCACTAAACCGATCATAAATATTTGATGGTGACATGTACATACGCCTTACAGCCCACTCACCATCTTCTATAAATTCAAGATCAGGATCTGCATCATATGTAAACAGTATTGGATTTACCCGTTCCAAAATTGGTTCACCATAAGCTGCACCAACGTAATAAACTTCCTCACCTGCAACCAACGCATCCTTCCAACCTTTAATAAATTCGTGCCTCAATTTAAGTTTTTCACGTAAATACTCTAGTGAATGAAAAGCTTGTTTTTCAACCAAATCATTATAATCATATAATATATATGATTGAATATCATTTAGTAACTCTTCATCAGATGCTTCCGGCATACCACCACCAAGCATTCCAAGTACTTTATCACTAACATACGACATAAGTAAGTTCCTACGTTCTTGCTGAACACCAGAAACTGCTTCATCATTTACCTGTATAACACGAATATTATCAGGTCGTTTACTTTCTTCACCAAGCAGCAAATCAATTTTTGGCTTAATAATATTAAAATTCTGCAAAGATGCGGGAAATCCATCTTCAACTTTAAATGGATCTGTTACATACTTAAGGTCTTTTTCATCAAAAACACTGTTATACAAATCATAGGCAATTTGCATTCTATCAGTACGTGTTTGACCACCAACCACGCCTGTGTGTCCTTCACGAGCAATTACAGCATCCAAACTTTGCTCCCTCCACTCCTTGTTCTTTTTTGACATTGGTAGCTTCTGGATGGGAAAAGCAACCACTGTATTTGGTTTAACTGTTGCCATAATTAAACATGTTTAAATTATAACCACGACTGTGGTTTTTGTTTATAATCTTTAAATAATCCTTCATCTGGTATTAATCTTCTATTTTTCTCAATTCCTTCTTTCTTTTGTACATGAAGGTAATGCAATTGTGTTTTATAGATCATAACCATCATAAGAGCTATGACCCTATCAAAGTTACCTTCATCATTATAGGCTATTAACTCTTCCAATAACGGTTCGGATAATATCCTAGTTAAATTCTTTTTCCCTGGTTCATACTCCTCAATAAGCCAATCACGTATTTGTATTTCAGCCCAATCTTTAATCCCCTGCACCATATGCACGCCTTTACGGCGCTGAACCTTGCTGTCTTTTATAATTTCACTAATATAATCTGGCTGATCAGCTAATAAATAATCTTGATTTTTTGATTGAAAATATGGATATATACCTTTACGTTCATTCTCAAATAAAACAGTAGCCCTGTAATATACCATCAACTTACGAACATTCTCATAATATTCCTCAGCTGTTTCAGGCCTACCAGTATATTCTGCCACAATAACATCAAAATAAGACTCAAAATCTTGAAACCGCTTATAAATAAATGTTGAACCTAATGAATCAGTCCCCGATTTATCATGATCATAAGGGTCACAACCCGCTATATACAAACCATATGGGGGATCTGTTATTGGGTGTTCCCAAATAACAATTTGCCCCGACGGATCATCATTCCTAGTTAACCTGTATTTCGTTAAATCATTGGGTGTCTTAGCAGGAACCCAATTTAACTCACCATCAGCACTAAATATTAAATCACCTACTTGCTTGTAATTCGCCACATCCTCATGCGTTCGTATGTACGCAAGATGTCTAGCGAGCTCTGTTTTGGGAAATATATTGCCCGACAACTGGAGCGTCGCCTCCATGGGCGTGAACGGCCTTTCCGCAATGTATCTATCAACTGCTCTTCTGTCACTGGCTGTTTCAATTACAACTTGACGCTTAGATAACGCATATGCTTTGGCAGCCTCTACGTCAGAATTTCCATCTTCATCCATGAGAGGTTTACCGTCATCATCTGACACCGTCATATTAACATACTCAGGAACAAAAAAACCACAAGGCTTAGTTGCCCCCTCATCCCAACTATTTTCTAACGGCAACGCATTATAAGCGCCAGGCTCATAAAATAAATCCTTTAAACCCTCATAATCAGCATCTTCTGTACCACCAGTACCAAATGCTATCATAAGTCCAAACGCAACGCCATCTTCTTCAACTGATGGTTGAGCAATCTGCCACGCTTGCTTAAGACCAGGAAACTTACCGGCTTCTTCCCAAAGTATGAGTTTCCCCCTCTTCCCACGTGCTTTTTGAGGATCGTTTTTGAGCGTGATCCCCATAATTTCAGATTTATACCCAATCTCCGTTTTTACACCATCAGAATCTATTACTATTGAAGCTCGTTTATGAATTTTTGTATCAACTTTTTGACGCTTTTTATACCACGCAGTATTAGCATCAACAAAATCCATAAAATCCCAAGCCTTAGTCAATATCCCATCTTTCAACAAAAACTCCGCTTCAGCTGCAACAGCATACGACTTGCTATCAGGAACTAAATAAAAATTACGACATAACATAGAAGCACACTTAAAAGAGTACCCCTTGCCTCTAGCTTTTAAAACTACAAGATGTTTACCTTCCTTTTCGGCTTGTTCAATTGCATTAAAAAAATAATAGTCCCAATCATAAAATCTAGGGAAATCACGACGTCTAACCTTTACTTTTTTCTTTTTACCATTCCCTAAAATTACCTCTTTTTCTTTGACCAAAATGATTTGACAGTAGTTGAGATAAAAATAATTATAGCCAGTAATATGATCACCATCGCTAGCGGTATACCCCTCAACACATCTACGACTCTCCTCATCCCAGTATTCACGGTATGCCGTCGTTCCTCGTGGAGCAGCGGTATAGAACCCCATTCTCTGAAAATTAATCGCCGGCTGTCTGAATTTATCACTGTTCTTGATCTTCTTGTAATCCTTCATCTCCCCCTAAAATTTCAATATCTGGATATTGTCGTTTAAAAGATTCAACATACTCATCAAAATTAAACCCCCAAAATTCACAAATTTTCTTTAACTCATTAACATGTATAGTATCAATTAACGCCATCACATTACGGTTTTAAGTTCCTCCACTACTTAATCGTTTTCATCTGGTATCTCATAATCCCCAATATCGCTACCACCACGAGCCCTACTTTGTTCAAGTTGCTCTTTCTGAACTTGTCTTTCTAACATATCCAAAGACTTTACAATACCCCCTATCTCTTTCAGATTAGCACTAATTTCCTTAGCCGTATATAATGGACGACCATCCCTATCACGGGCATCCATATCTATACCAAAAAACCAATCAGTCAACTTTTCAGCACCAAACTTCGCAGCACGCAAAAGGCGAGTATTAGTCGTCTCACGAAATTCTTTATACCGCTCAATAGCAGCTTCTAAGAACCCGTCAGGTTCGTAATCCTCGCCTCCCAAAAAATCTTTCTTGAGAACTTTTATCCGCTGATCTTCCGGATATGCCTCAAAATACGGAGAGTTATAATCACACAGAAAGGCCACAAAGGATATTTCCCTCGTCGCCCGCTCCTTGGATTTAGTCTTGTCTCTATCCCACAACGCCTTAAACGGTGGGATCGCTAGGGATTCCTCATTAATGGTAATTTTCCCAGCTTGTATATCAAAGAGTTTTGCCATTCGAAAAATTGTGACATGGTCCTCACCTGTTGGACCTCAACAAAACCCCTTAGTTCCTCTATAATATTTTTTCTATCAAGATAAACAAAATCAATGGCTTTATCAATACCATTAATATAATTTAAATGATCAAATAATTTATCTTTTAATTCGCCCCCCAAAACTAAAGTCGCCAACAACTTATTGTAAGCTATTTCCCACGACTCCGGCTTAAATCTATTCTTTTTAACTATAAACCAATGGCCGGTTTCCACCCTGATATCTATTTTATTGGAGCCCCCCAGCATCCAATTTTTAATAGAAATATAAGGCTCAAGACACCCCCAATGGTAATGACCTTTAAAACCTTTTATATATTTATACCATTGTTTATTAACTGCATATACCGCACCAAGTATACACGGCACTTCGTATACTGACTCCGCTGACAAAGTCTCAGCAAGCCATTTGGTACGCAACACTGTAGTCTCAGGTACAAAGTCTTCAATAAATGCACCATAACCTTTAACAATACCTGAGTCATCAACACTTAAAGCATGTTCATGTAAATTTAAACATGTACTACAGTATAACGCTTTAGAATCCTCCCGTAAATCTGAAAGAAAATGATCTAACCAATCACCCCCTTTGAATACAATATCGCCACCACAAAGAATAATATTATCAGTATTAGCCCGGTCAACACCTGCATCAAAGGCGGCTCCAATTCCTTGCCTTTCTCCGAATTGAAAACGCCTAATTTCTTGGTCATAAGTATATGTATAAGTTTCTGTAGACGCATCATCAATTAATAATATTTCAACTCGTTCACGTATACTAGGATGTATAGAATCCAGCAACAGTTGTACAAGACCAGCTTCATTGTGGTAACCTATAACAATTGATGCCTCTATTACTCCCATACGTAATTTTACCTAAAAAGGTTACAAAAATCGTTATTTTTCTTTTATAACATTAGGATTTTTTGGTAAAAAAGCCCCAAAATACCTGATTCGAATAGGTCTCCAGTCATTTTCATCCACAATTTTACGCTTAGTAAACAATATCGGATGATAAACAATCGCACGAATAATACGCTTGTCCTTCCTATATTTTAAGTACAACTCGTGTATTATATGCCTGTCAACACCTTCTCTCATCACTTGTAAATTGGATAGTCGAAAGGGGTGCCTTAGATTTAATATCATTAGGACACCCCCACGACCGGGAACCAAGGGAGGGGGATTAGGTGAAATCTTTCTGTTTATCCCTTGAATCAAGAATAAATACTACCTCAAGTAAATCACCCGTTAATTTTGGAATAAACATCTCCCTTACTTCGTAACCATCATCAGTCTTAATTAAAACACCCTTCTCTCTCAGCACAGCGATATACTTACTAAGATTATTCTTATTAATCCTAGTTTCCCGCATAATGGCTCTACGAATGTCAGTACTTAGAATGTTCTTAGGTTCCCCCAATTTAGATTCCCACTCACAATCAACCTTAAGTAACAATGCAAATAATTCTGCCTCTCGATCTGATAGCTGCAACAATCCGTTTAATATGCGAACATACTCTTTATACAGATTTTTATGCTCAATATGTTTACCAAATTCATTCATAATGTTCAATTGATACCCCCACGCAAGGTTTCTGGTTCACCGTACCCCGGGTCTTAACCCGTTTCCTCTTTTTCCGCGGTCTTGTTCAACTACTACAAACCCTTTTTCATCAAACTGAGTCTCACCTCAGATACGGATATACTACAGCTGGACTTCCGGTAGTCACTTTAAGCAGAAGCACGCATCAGACTAAAATGCCGTTACCTGGGTCTTGTGGGACTATCAATTTTATTATAGTTAAAGCGTAATTGTTTCCCGATCCGGTTCCGCTTCTTTCTCTCCTTCTTCCGGTTCCTTGTCTTCTTCCTGATCTTCTTCTGCTTTTTCTTCAGCCTCAGGCTCATCTGTCACATCTTCTTCCTGCGTCTCATCTTGAGCCTCAAGAAATTCAGCCTCCGATTCTGCCGCTTCAGTTTTTTCTTCTTCAGTCAATTCTTCAGCAGCAACTTCTTTAAGCTTAGCCTCTTTAGCTTCAGCTTGTACAGCTTCCTGTTCTTGTTTCAATGCTTCTTCCATAGCTTCTTTTTTAATATTATATTCAACATCACGATCATCAGACATACCTGTGAATGTTAGATTTAATTCATTCCCACATTCACCACATTTCAATTTTATCTCAGCATTTTCAACAGTAGCTAAAATAAAACTTATGCCACCAGGTATATCCTCCTGTAAGATCTCTTCATTCCCACATTGTCCACATTTAAGGGTAAGATCCCCTATTTCATGGTGAACAACCTTATGGTTTTCAATAGTACTTTCCTGTTTTTTTTCCGTTGTTTTATCACTCATTACGATATAAAATTAGGTTCGCCTTCCCTAGCTTCCCAGTATACATGAGTAAATCCAGGCACAACATAGTGAGACATATTATTTAAATCATATATCCTATGCCCACCATTAGAACCTACGTGCAAAAGCAAAGGCTCATAAATCGTAACCTCAGATCCATCCGGATATTCATAAACCCTGTACAATTCACTAGAAACATCCATAAACTTAAGACCAGATGTATTGATAAAACTTTCAATACCATCATCTATCTGTTCATAGAGATTCTGCATTAATGTTTCTTGTGGCAAACTCATATTAAAATTATTAACATTCAACATAAATAATCCCATCAGGATCACATTCATAAATATCAACCACCCGAATAACCTTAACTTCTTTCCTTTTCGGAAAAACAATTTTTTTAGGTTTCGGTTTAGTTTCATTTACCCTATAACATCTCCAAGTTTCCATAATTCCCTTGTTTAATTAATCTTCTTCCTTTGGCAAAATGCCTGCATCAACCATAATATCATAGAGCTCCATCTGACTATCAACATCACCCTTATATGTCACATGATCTGGCACGGCGCGTACTATTACAACACTGTCGTCTACCTTACGCAAAGACCAGTACATATGTATATCATCAGATGACTCAAACAAAAACGTCCCATCATCCGCTAGTGATTTAGCCCAACCAAGCTCCTCTATTTGTTGATCACTTAACACCCTGCTTAACCTTCTTTTTACTTCTATTTTTATTATAATGCTGTTGTCTTGCCTGCAACTTCTCTTCAAGCTTAACAATATAATCATTAAGCTCCCCCAAATTTTGTTCAAGCAATTCAACATGCCGTTCCAGTCGACGCTCATATCTCATCAACAGCAAGTCTCTAACCCACTGTTTGAATGTCTTCCGTTCTTTCCTTCTTTTCCCCAAAAACTTCATCTTCTTCTATACTAACATTACTAGCTAAACTATTAACCAACCCAAACAAATCAGGTTTTATAAGTTCAGACTTAATACCTTTTATTTTTGCAATCGTAAAATAATCGCAACTATCTTGATGATGGTACCAAAAAATATTATAATCCGAACGATCACGATAATACTTCAACGAAACAGGTCCTAAAAATTTTCCATCTGGACCAGAGGCATCATCAACCCCCAAGTATTCCTTTGTAACAGTAACGCCATTCGGATAATACCTAGTTACCCAAAAGCTACCATCCTTATAGTACCACCCACGCTTTTCCTCCTCATTCATACGCGACGTAAATAACCATACGTATTAAACGTAGAATTAACACCAAACATATCACACCAGCGAAAATCTATGTGAAAATCCTTGTTCTTACTTAAAAATTCAAATATAGCCCGTAACGGACCACCATCCATCCATTCCCTACGTTCTTTATCATCACAAACTTCTAACGCATTACCATCTTCAATAATTAAATATGAACCTGAGGATATTAAATCCTTAAATTTTTCCGCGGCTGCAAGCACATCTGAATACACGTGAGACCCATCATCAATAACCATTATACGTTTAAATCCAGCACAGTTGGATAAATCATAATCCTCCCAACCACCACTAAAAGTCTTAACATGTGGATGACTAACTACTATCTCAGGGTAATTTGTGGCTTCAGCGGGATTAAGTTTATCCCCCTGTTCAGCATGATATTCCCTACGTTGAAATGGATCAATCAAATCAATTGTATGCACTTCCGCACCTTCAATACCAAACAAAACTAACAAATCAGCAAGATATAAAGCTGAGCCACCATGCATAGTCCCTATCTCAATAATAAGATCTGGGCGTACTTCATGTATAATCATCTGGTACATAAAGTAATCAATGGGAAATTTCTGTATTGACACCCCACGATAAAGTGCCCTAGCCAAACCTTTGTGTATTGCTTGTACATCTAAATGTGCCATCACTCGTTGCAAATTTCTGCCGCACGATTCAACCAACCCCTGATATTCGAAAACCGCCTTTCCTCAGCTGCTTTCTCAGAACGATGTGAAACTATATCCGCTAAAGCGTTATTGTACATTTCACAAATATCTACCGAATCAATTTCACCAACCTTTTTAATTTCAAAAAGATTTACAAGCGATACACCATCACCACCATTCCACAAAGCAAAATCTACACCAGTAAAAGTCCAACGAGAGTCTACCCCACGTAACTCAATACTAGTAGTATCACCGCCAGAAGAACCAACAGTATCATCATTTACAGTAGACCATTCATAAACTTCAATGGATCGCCGATCAGACCCTAAACATGTTTCATTTTTATACCATGCAGATACAGTTACAAACTCATCATCAACGCTAGCGACAATACTATAAGGACCATCTTTATAAATCTTCTTATCAATAATATACCTATCATCAGTTGACCTTTGAATATACCCTGTAATTACCATAACCATAGTACCAACCAACAAAAGCCCAACAATAGCTAAATTAAACCACCTTTTCATTTTCACCTTAGCCCCCACGTTTTACCCTATTTATTTCTTTTAATAATGGACATGTGTCTGGTGCACAAAACATAGGTCCAGCGGGGTTGTCACACCCATCTATAGCCAATGACCCATAACTATTAACATCTTTAAACCTTACCCTATCCGGGCATTCCTTGTTTGAAAACCGCACTACCCAATTCATAATCTATCACCTAAACCTTTATTTATTATTGCCCCCATTAAAATGAAGAACAATATCCAAAGCAAATAACATTATAATCAGCCCTAAGTAAATATCCATGGCCCCTTTAGCCACAGCTATTATCGCTAAAACAAATATAATTGGCTTTGATATATTTACTTTATTCCACTGCATACACTATAGTATACGTAAAAAACAAAAAAAGGTTACACTTTTGTATAACCTTTTTGCTATTTTTATTATATAACTATTATTTAACTTTAAGCAAATCCAACGCAGCCCAAACAAAAGCCAACACTACGCAGAAAATAATCAACACCTTAATTGTCATTATACAATCTCTTTAGTACACCTACCTCCAACACACCATCAGCATAAACCAAGTGACGACTAGTAGACCAATTCAAAAACACGCCCCAACGCCAACTACTCATATGTCTGTAGCCCATAACTTCAGCTTGGGTAACATGGGCCCCAAACAAAAGCTTAAGCACATAATTACAGCAATTTTTAGGTAAATACCCCCTTAGCACTTTTTGTAAACTACTTTTATGTTTACTAGCGGGCAGATGATATAACTGCCACCCTTTTATGTGCAAACTATAAGTAGGTACCATAAATTGACGTAACCATTTTTGATAGCTACTAAGCTGTGACTGATAGGTAACCCCATTAGTAGCCCACCAATCATTAGGGTATTCAACAAACGGTTGACCAGCCAACAAGTACACAAACCTATTCCACTTGGTCCCCACATGTGCCCCAATAATTTGCGTTTTGTACCATAGCCAAGCACAAAACTTATTGCCACACAATGCCCTAGACCATAGAAATAAACCCCGCTTATTAACAATCTGCGGCTTATACATTACATAATAAGCCCAATGATCCCTTGAGGATAACTCCCCATGAGCCGGGTGACGGTACAATTTACCGCCCCTATAACAGTCCCCTAAACCTGTTTCAGCGGGCCCATAAGCGTATAGGTACATTACTGTACGCCCAATAGCATCCCGCCAAGAAATATCATCACCTTTAATCACACACATACCATACTCATCAAAGTATTGATATGTACCCCCAATACTTGGTACCATAAACAATAAAATAATTAGTGTTTTGAACACTTAAGATATTTCAACTAGAGTAACTTTTACTACCCCAATACCCTTACAAGTTTCACATTTCACCCATTTTTCGCCTTGAATGGCATACTTCCCTTTTGGCACAAGATTACCACCATGCCCATGACAATCTGAGCATTTCACTATCGCCTTTCCTTCATCCTTTAGGTAACGCAAAACCTTACTTGTTATTTCCTTCCCCATGCCGCTTTATTTATAATAAATTAAACCTATTAACCCCCCTTTTTATAACCAAACTTATACACTACTTTAGACATAAACCATTCAGGCATATAAACCCATACTGTATTAGTGTCTTTAATAATATCCTTATCATAGAAACATATAGACTTGGGAAACCACTGTGTACGTTTGGTCACACGCCCAATTTTAGCTAAAAATGCTTTATCAGTCTCCCTTAACAATATCCCTTTCCTAATTATCAGTTTATTGCTGTTCCTAAACTTCTTTTCCCCCCGTAACATAATCCTTGATTTAAACAGACCTCGGGTTAGGCTATTCTTTACATATTAACCATATTAACCATATTAACCAAATAATACGGTTATAACGGTATTGAAGTCCTAAGCCAAATTAAACGGTATCCTAAATAAAAGACCTTCCCGCCCCTTTAAAAACATATTTTCTGTTTTTTGTGTGTTTATACTCAATTAAGAGTGGATCACCACTCACCGTTTCTATTCGGCCTGTCCCGTACAGTAAAGATATTTGCCTGATCCAACAGTCGTTGCTGACTGAAGTTGGTGGCGGTTCATATGAACACTTTCGTAAGCCCAACTTAACCTAGGAAGTCCCTAACTAACTAGGTGTTTACCATAGTATACGTAAGAAATTATAAAAGGTTACAAAAAAATGGTTATTTTTTTTCTATAACCCAAAAAAATTTATTTTCTTTTGTTGTCCAGATATGTCAGCAATTGGGCAGTTCTCAATTGTACACTCCTCGTTTAGGTACGTACAAGTATAACCCCCATTAGAATTTGCCCGCCTAAAATCACAAGCAGAGCTAAAAGTAATGGGGTGTGCCCCATCAACATTCCAGATGCCCCAGTCTTTATCAGCCATAATTACAAAAAGGTTAACGTCAAAAAATAACCCATAACAGCTAATGCAGCCAGACCAATTGCTATAGCTGCATACAAACCATATTTAACTTTCTCATTCATTACTATTACCAGGTGTTAAAATAAGTAATAACTAAATTTAACATGCTCAACACTACAACAATCATAGTCGCTATAGCAGTTAAATTAACATTTCGTTGTATTGCTGATAAATCATTTTTTGCCACATTACTATTATATACAATATCCTCAAGCTTGGCTACTCTGTCAAATAACTGTTGAGTTGCTTTATCCTCAATTAATGCCATTACTATTTTCTATTTTTTTTTAAATTTTCTTATTAGTTAGTTTTGGTCCCAACGACCCAAAACTTCGAATACCCTAACTAACTTGGTACCCTTGATAAGGTCAAAATCAATACCTCTGCCAGAGTAAACAATTGTATCACCTACCTCCCAAACGGCCCTATTACCACTCGGCTTAACCAATACTTCAGCTAATTGCTGATTAGCCGGTACACGTTTCTTTTCCTCCTTAGTCTGCTTAACACCTTGTTCATCTACTTCGTCTGTTTCAACCAACACCTTTTTTGTAAGTTTGATCTCTCTTAGGGGTTTAACCAAATAAAAGTCTTCCCCGCTTATAAATTTTCCCTTAACCATATCAACATGTTTTAACATTAACCTATTTTTAACGGGCAATTTTCTTTTGTACAATCTGTATCATCTTTTTAACCATTTTTCCATAACCCGTTAATATGTTTTAACAACTTATTAAAAACAACTTTATGTTGTTTGTGTACATATTTATGTTCCGCATACAACTTTAACAACTCCCTGGCTGTCCTAAGGTCCTTTTTAGTCATTTTCTCCATAATTACTATTCTAACCTATCAAGTAATTTCTCAAGTTCATGTATAGCCCTATCACAAGCCATACGCTCCATTACATTATTACGCTTATTAAAATGAGCTGATTCATACTCAATTTGGTTAATCCGTTGTCGAATTAATGTTTTGACGTCTCCTTTCATATTTTTATCCTATAAAAATTGCACACACATAATAATTAATTAAGTTGAGTTGTATATAGAGTTACCACATATATAGTATCCCTAGCGTTGCACAACGGACACTGTGCCTCAGTGGCATACAAAGGTTCAAACATTTTACCATCTCTCTGTTCCGTATGTGTAAAATTGCTGTTACAATGATTACAGTGTACAGTAACAGGTTGTTGGTAAAATCTCTCTTCTTTTCTCTGTTTCCCCATATTTATGTATACGTAACTTAGCCCAAAAGGTTACATTATTTATGGATTTTTTGCAAAATTTTTTTAAATTTTCATTTTAATTTATATTTAGCTAAACGTGTAGGACCACAGTCAAGGAGCCCCATTGCTTTCCCGGGCGAAAAGTCCCCCCAGGTAAAATTATGGTATTAACCTTTAAATCCAGGTACTATGAAAACTCGTCGTTTCGGTTTAGATCTTTATGGTGACGTATTTGTCATCGAAATCAGGTCTTATCTGTCCAAGCCAACGCGTTATTTCGCAGACGGTCAGGAACTTTTTGAAAAGAATGGCAAGTCGCCAGAGCAACGTATTATTGATGCTTTCCATCGCGGCAAGAAAGTCCGAATCTAAGACCAGGGGGATACTTCCCCCTTTTGGCAACTCATATAGCTCTTAGCTCTCATACACTTTTATACACACATCAGTTAAATGACACTTGTGTTAATACAAGGCAATCTCATACCAATTGAAGAATTGCCTGGTTGGGATTCAGAATAACATTTACCAACCATTAACCAAAACAATCCCATGCATCCTTGTAACAGAGGATGCTTTTTATTGAACATCACTATTAACTATTGTATAACCAACAAAATTCAAGTAAAATGAACACAGAAGATGTTGCAAAAATCGTTGACGCTGTACTAAATCAAAAGAAAAATGTCAGTGCCAACTCTCCAAGCAGTAGTACAGGCAAAGCACCATCCCAAGCTCATGACGTTGTAGCAGTTGACTTTGCCAAAGCAAAACAACCAGACGGATCAGAACGCCAATTCTGGTCACTACGCTTGGAAAAGAAAAATGCCAAACTTGGTCAACAATCCAGGCTGTATGGCAAAGCAATCTTTGAAGACACCCACTCAGTGCTCTACACAAAGATCCTGCAAATGTATGACAAACTCAGGGAAAAAGACAATCCCATGGAAGAACTGGCAAAAACCATCAATCAACAAGGCGGGATTTACGGTTCAGAAAACACAGTCTTCCTGAAAGACCAGCATGGTCAAGACATGTTCTATTGGCCCTGGGATCGTGAAAATGATCGTCCACTCAGACCTGATCCTGATGATCCCAACAAACCAGCAGAATCAAGCAAAACAAACAAATTGACATTCTTTTTGCTGGAAGATGAAGACATCCCAACAGCAACAAGGAATGCATTGAGGCGAATCAGTGAACATTTGGTTGACGAAAGCCAATCATTTGAAGGTGCCCAAATCGATGCTGCATCAGGCGATATACTCGATGATGCCAATGAACCAGACAAATCAGAGAAAAGCAACGAACCACCGGCACCGCCCAAAGTCAAGTAAATACCATAAACCTGGTCAGCAGGGTCGCGGGGCTTAATGCCCTGCCCCTGTTTTTTCATCAAGGGTTCAAGCGGTATTAAGTCCAGGAATTACAGAACACAAACATTCAAACATACAGTCATCATGAAAGAAAAAATATTGAGGCCTATCATTGTTGATAGCAACGCAGAATTACTTACCGGGAAACTGGGTGTAACTGAAGAAAGGTTTAACAAAATCCAGGAAATTGTTGATAACCTGGTTGTCAACAAGAGTCATCAGGAATTCTTCAATACAATTGAGGACATAGGGGAAAAGTTTTGTCGGAACCCAAATGAAATGACAATTGCTCTTATGCGCCTTGGGGCAATCAGGTCCATGAATGCGGTAATAGGGGGCCTAATTGAAATAGGCAATCCTTTTGTACCCATTGTAATGGATATATTTGATGGAACTGGTGTACCCTGGAGAGGAGAAAGCAAACAAGAAAATAGCTAGTACAATTGCCCTCTTGATGAGATCATGACATCAATGGAGTTACTACCAATCGGTAATGTAACAACTAGCTTATCTGGGTTACAATTAGGCGATAGTTTCCGCTGCCTGCCTAGTTGTAATTTATGATCAAAAAACAAAGAGGCTAAGTTATGTATTTATATTGTATATAATAAATACAGCCATTCTAACGAGGAAACATACATCATGAAAGTAAGACCTGGTAAATAGATTACATAATTTCCAGACCATAACAGGGAACTGGCTAATGGTCATGTAATAGTACTAGGCTGATCGACAGAGGCACTGCATAAAGCACTGAATGGCGTGTTTTATGTTAGTGTTTTAATTCAACGTTCTAACAAAAAACAATTATGAGTTGGTCCGATTGTATTACGTCAACAGGGGAAATTTATGACCGATCAATATTACTCAAACACATTAGGGGTCACTGGCGCAATGAAGAATACAAAAAACGGGAGACATTAAAAGTATTCTGCTTAAATATTGAGAATGAATTAATTGGCATGTATTTAGTACGTGGTGCTGCTGACACAATAAGGAAACCACCATTAAGTGTGCTACGGGAGACACTTAAATTATTTCTTAGCGATGGTATGGTTAAATTGATAGTTGTACATAATCACCCAGTAGGTTGGTTTTGGCCAGAAAGACTGTGTGTTTGGCCGAGTCCGGACGATATACGCTATACAATGCATCTTGCAGAATTATGTATAATAGCTAAGGTGAAATTAGTAGCAAGTATAATAATAACCGAAAATAAGTCAACTTTCATAAAATATACTGACGATGAAAACATTTAAAATACATTGGTATACAGGCGGTGAGACTGTTGTGCACGGTAATACAATAGGTGAAGCATTGATGTTGGCAGGTTATGGCGGAGGTATTGCACGTGTGATTGATTATTGGGAGGAGGTAGTCGACGACTGTGAAGATAACAATTAAAATCAAAAATTAAAACTAAATCAAAATGTGTTTTATAATTTCTCAACGAGTAGAAAAAAAGTATCCACGCATAGCTAAGAAACGTATACCTGTATTTAAAATAGTTGAGTGCCGTAATAATAAAATAATCTCCTCAGTTATGAAATACCCTTATACTCGTGGTTTGCAGAAACATATAAAAATTCGGCCTCATAATGTGTGTTTTATAAATAGGAGGATTTCTAAAGGTTATCATTCATATAATAGCGATAATGAGGGATTGATACTGCAAAGAATATCCTTATTCTCTGAAACTTTAGAAAACAACAGAAGAATAGCAAATTGTTGGATACCTAAAGGTACTCTTTATTGGTATAACTCATTTTTAAAAGAATATGTTTCAGAAAATATTGAAATTGGGAGGGTAAATGATGAATGACATAACATTTCGGTACATTTTTTCCATACTTTTTGGTCTTACAATAGTTTTATCTTTGATTTTCTTTTTAATACTTTTAAAAAAATTAAAAGAGGCAAAAGAAAATAGTTCGATATATTATTGGGAAGAGCGTCATTCTCCAAAATATAGTTTAGGAACTATGGTTCCAGCCAGTGGTTACGATAATGAAGAAAACTTTGGCCTTGTTATAGACATAAAATTCCGTCCGGAAGAATCAAGATGGGAAAACATAAATGGGGCTGATAGCTATGTAATTTATCCTTCAACTTGGATATATAAAGTAGCGTACAAAATTAAAGTCCAACCTTTTACTGATGAACCATATATAAACTACTTTGAGGAGCGTGTTCTAGATGATTGGAAAGATAAACTACTTCCATATGATCCACACAAATAAAATTAAATATTATGTCAGAGGAATTAGGTCAATTTATAGTTTTTGGGTTACCGGGTGTAATTATGGTAACTGCTGCAATCATTCTCCTAGCGTATCAAGTTATTAAGGGGAAAGAAGAGGAATAATAGGGTTACTTAACTAGTCATAAAGTTAAAGTATGAAAAGAGCAATAAATGTTTCATTGCGAATATTGCATATTTACAATGAAAGAGATGGAAAATACAAAGTTGGACACTTTGATGCAGTGATACATAACAAGAATCATTCAACAGCAATTAAGTTGTTATTCAAATCAGCAGTGTTGTATATGGTGAAAGTGGATATGAAGGCACTTAAAGATGGTTCTTGTTCTGTGAGTAAGTCGGACAGGTTCAATGATGAAAGTGTGTTTGAGGAAATTGCTTGGGCGAGTGGATTATCGTCACATATTGGTCCTCATCATACAGGTAAACTACGTGGTAAAGGGCGCTTTTACATGCCTTATGTACTACGATTTGATACACCAGAAGAAAAGAGTGTATATATGGTTGAATTCGGTATAAACATTGAAGTACCAATTGGGGTGTTTGGTTTGCGTAAGCGAGTTATAAAACACTCTGATCGTGTGTTTATGTTTGCTGATGGTAAAAAGCAACATCAATTGGGGTATAGAGAACCTTAAAACTATGAAATTACGTGAATTTCTAAGGAGGAAAAATATTTACCGCAGATTCAAACATAACTTCAATGAACAACGCTTGCATGGCAGTATGTCATTTCATGAATATTTAGGTATATGGCATGATGATCCGGTAGCCATAAGGCATGCATTTAATTGGGGCGAGTGTTTGAATGAATCGGCTGACTTTTGGGCAATGATAGATCAACAATGGCGTGATCATTTGCTGGATGCTGAAGATTATGGTAAGGAAAATATAAGTTAATTATGTGTGGTGAAAATCCTAAAGCACGTATTAACAGGCTAAGAGCTTGTGGACGTAACACAACTTATTTCCCTTGTCTCTCCGCTTGCGAAGTGGAGGCAATTGAACAGGGTGGATACAAAATATCATTTCAGCAGAGAATGAATGGCACAAACTTCTACACCGGTGTAACCGTACACTTGAAAACCAGTAACAAAGAATTAGTCTTGTAAAACTGAAATGATATGAAAAGATTCATGATACCAAGAACAGCCCACTGTGACAGTGGCTGCTGACAATAAAAAGGGTAACGGAAGTTGCAGCTAACCCTATGCTTTGGGGTGTAGTCAAAACTAGAAGGTCGGCCACAGCTAAAGGTACCATGCTGTGGCAAAAAGCACAAACATGCACTAATGCAACCTTGGAATAGTTGGTAAATAGGTATTTCTACCTAATCGTAAACCCTGCAGAGTTTAATAACTACCAGCTGATAGCCGTAACCTTAAGCTACTTAAATTTGTAGCCGCTTCCGTCCCTTTACAAACACATTAAAATCAGATCAAAATGAAAACAAACAGAGATTTCAAAGCAGGTCAAAGAGTGGTAATATGTCAAGAGGTTAAACCCGTGGCAGATCGTATAGATTTGCGGTGGATTGAAGGATGGGATACAGCCCTAAACGATTTACCGTTGCACGTTATTGCTACTACGCGGGAAGAACCTATGCTAATGCTGGACAGAATACAGGTGAGGTTACCCTTTGATGTATCTTCTAAGCACTCATTCGGGGGTCTTTATCAAAAACGTACACTCGTTGTACCAGTGGAATGCATAAAGCCATTCAGGGCAAAAAGCAAATCAACGGGTATCAGACCTGAGCAGATTACAGAAGGGTGTAAGGTACGCTTAAAGCGCAAAAAAGGAGGTTTTGGCGGATGTACGGCAGAAGATTGTACAGTCTGCAAAAACTTGAGTGGACGTGTAGTACGAATCAGAAGAGCATACTACAAACAGGCAGCAGCAATTGGGCTCTATTTTGCTGTAACTACTAATGGTCCGCGTGAAATGAACGCAATGAGCGCTATACGTCTAGAAGATATTGATCCAGCTTATGGTGTGAAAGCATGAATAACAAGGACAACATATCAGCTTGGGTAGGTGCTGTATTAATTGTTATAATACTAGCCCTATTAATATACTTGGGTACTTCATGTGTACCTATGGTGTATGAGGAAACTCCACATGTCTATTATGGTCGTGCAGATACGATATTTACTATCAATACGGCGACTGGCATGCGCACAATGGTGTATGTGTATGGTGAAGACTATTCATTACACCCAAAAATTATTGAAATCGATCACCCTAATCCAGGGATAGAAATTGGGGATGAAGTGATTATACATATGCCATATCACACAAGTTTTGCTTTAACAAATCGCAAATATGTCATCATCGGCGGTAAGAAGTTTTATATCATTGAATAACGCGGTAACAAGTATTGTTGGTGAAAGATGACTGATGTGTTTGTGCCAACAGGGGGTGTGGAACCTGGTCTATACCCCCTTTCTTATTTATTAATCCATAAAATCAAATCAAAATGAGTGAATTTTGTGAAGAAATTATAGCAGAATTGGCGCTGGGCGAAGAAAAGCCCAAACCCATGTACACGAAACGTGATGCCGCAAGGCCCGTACCGAAAGTTATAGAACAATTCGAGTACGTGTAGTCATGTTGGCTCATCATTTACTCGTTAGTTTGGGCATAGTAGGCATATTGTTACTCTATCAATATGCTCAAAAGCCCGGTCATCTGCTACATTGGTGGCGTAAGGTATTCACCAAATACCTACCGAAGTGGTGTGAATTCCTCCGTGATTATATTCGGCACTTTTCAGAAAGATTGTCGGATATTGAGACATTTAAAGTCGACGACCTATGGCTTGGCGCTCATACCAGGGCAGGAGCTATACTGTATATTATTATTTGGTATTTATTAATAATACCAATCATAATGATAGGTGGCTTGGTCCTGTTCACAGCGATATGGTTAACGCTATCTTTTATTTACAGCTTACGTAAAATAATAGCATTGTGTCCATTTTGCCAAGCGCCATGGGTTGCAATACTGATTTATTTATGTACATCAGAATTTGAACCAATAAGTATGATCATATTTGTTGGATTTACGTTCAATTTGATGTTAATAATCACATCTGTACCACGATTAAAAAAAGAATTCAAATGAAAAAAATAATTCGAATCCTATTGCTGTTTTCATTAGCAATATTTGGGTTAAATCTTTATTCATGTGAGAAAGACACAACTCAATTGCCAACAGAGGGGGAAGTTTCACTTGCGGCAGATGTATCCATATGGGATATTGACACAGTAAAAATCTACGACTTGTACACGGGAAGTCAACTCAAATTGGAATCACCAGATAGCACCTTGTTAATCTTGGAGCTATACAAAGACAACGAAATAGCCGAGGCTTTGGTAACAATCACTGGGAAATACAAACGATACTATTTACTGACACATAAAATAGATTCAGCAAATTATGGAGGTTATATACAAGCTCAGTATCGCGCATTTGATAACGGTGAGAGAATATGCAAAGCCTTTATATTATTTTATTGGTCTCAATATATACCAGATATGCCCAGGATAAGCTTCTTTGCTGATAGCCAGAATGCAATATATTCTTGGAGTGGCGATTTATTACAATCTAGGTCGTCCACCCGGTTAAAATCGTTAATGTCAAAAACAATAAATTATGGATCCTACTTCAAAACTACGGACGATGACCAAAATAATTGGTTATCAGGACAAGAGGCAAAGCTTTGTACTAAACTTCGGCTTTAAAGACGAAAGTTCATTCGGTAAACCTATTGAATTTCTTTTGGTAACAAAAGAGGAACTGCATAAGCTTTTCAATGTCGTACCTGCTGAGAATGGTGGTTACGTGAGCGATCATGCAACAAAATCTATTTCTTGTCACGAGAATAAGGACATTGACTTTGCTACATAAGAAATTCTTACGTTAGATATATATCGTGCTGTATTGGACCGGGGTTTGACTCCCCGCAGCTCCACATGAAGGTAGTGATGTTGGGTCGTGCCGCGTTGTGCCCATTGAAACATGCTACTGAAGGGGTTTAGGCCAGAGGCGGCCGTGACTGCCTAGCCCCGTTTTAACATATCTGCCAATTGGTGTAGAGTAACGCCTGGTTATGCTTAGCCTTGACGATCCATCGGATGTACTGGTGAGGATAGCATAACAAAAGATGCATATGTCGCAGGTTGCAAGACTATGCCCGTTACTTGTTATTGGTCCCATCGTCTAATGGCTAGGACGCTTTACTCTTGCGAGGAAGAGACAGTGGTTCGAATCCGCTTGGGACTACTTTATGGGGCTGATGGAATTTTGACAGTATAGAATTCGGTATATATTGATGATGCGTAAGATGTGCTAATAACCGGCGATAATGGTTATAACAGGGCCTTAGGCCGCTCATTAGATTGGGCCGCTTAAGGAGGAAGATCAGGTCATGGGGGAACGGGGGACGCTTGACGACCCCTAGGCCCCCGGGCCGCTATCCTTGACACTAGTAATTCAAAATAGTAATGTCATGAGAACTTTATACAGGACTTACAAACTGTTTCGTCGGGTATCACCAGACTTCAAGGGAAGGTTTAACACTTTCCTTGCTTATTTATGGTGCGAATATTTTGTGCCCAATGTAGATGTATTCCTATTACCGGTTCGTGAAAACCTGCTAATTGAAGATATAGCCTACATTATAGTCAAAAAAGACAAAATTCGACGTGAGGTCGAGATACTCGATGTGTTTGTGTTGCCTATTTTTCGTCTACGTGGTTATGCCACAGATGGTATAAGAATGGTTATGCAAGCGTATGAAACAGAGGGATTTTTGCGTGTAAATGTGATTATAAGGGAAGATGATACAAGAGCCCGTTCTCTGTTCTACAATTTGGGCTTTGAAATGGATCAAGCCCGTACCAACAAACTCTTGTTAGAGGATATTGGTACTGAAAAACCTAACGAAGGTCATTGGTCCGGTAGTATTAGTTTCCCACAAAAAATTGCTTATTACACTCTATTAAACTAATTGTCTCTAGTCAAGAGGGGGAAAATATGAATTCGCATGCAGGACGAGAAAAAAGGAGACAAAACCCAGCAACAATACTGGGAAACTATTCCTAAGAAATATGACAGCCTTGAAAAATTCAAGCAGTTACCACCACGGGAACAGCTTGCAAGACTGTACTGGTATTTTATGGAACGTCAAAACAATGAAAAGATGTTTCTGCGTTGTGTTATTCGATATGGTCTAGAACCGTATTACATGCGGGATGCTAGGCTACTATAAGGATAGCATGCGCTAAGCAATAGGGTAGGGGTTATAGTTAATCCTTACCCTTACTACTTAACGCACAATCAAAAATGCTAACAAATGTCGATATCTTGGTATATTTTATTTACCTTATCCTTGCTTTTGTCATTATTTACGGTATTGATATTATCAACCGTAATAATGTCGGAAAGTATTGAAATACGGAATTCTGCACCGGGTGATTTATATGTTATACAAATAGTCATTAAGAAGTATAAAGGCTATAAGACTATAAGTATAGCTATCTTACCCAATAAGTCTTCTAGAAAGAAACTCGGCTGGCCGAACTGGTTGAGATCTTTTGTTTTTTATTATGAGCAGTAACAACAAATTATAAAACTTTTAAGTCAAAATGGAAACAAACAAAGTAAATGTTGAACTGTTAGATGTTGCGCTACGCTCATTTGAGTTTTTCAACGAACAAATCTTAAGAAAGTATGCAACAAATAACATTTTAATTGGGTCCGATCCTCATGCGGAAAAAGAAGCCGCACGAATACGAATGACTCAGTTATATAAGTTTATCACTCATCAGGTTGATAATTTAACCGAAGATGAGAGGGAGGAGGTAATGAAAGATCTCGCTAGGCGAGCGGTCACACCTTCTCATGGAAATGGTAAACGCGACGACGTTACCCGCGAAGACTCGGCTACTGAGGCTGCTGAGAAAACGGAGAAAACAGACTCTAAGAGTAATTCCACATTAAAATCTCGAGACATTAAAAAAGTTATCAAAAAAACAGAAAAGGAGATAAATGATGAGGAGGCTCAAGAAACTGCGGAAACCCAACAAAAAGATGGGACAAGCTCGGAGAAAGAGAAATCTGAAAACGCACCTGAAAAAGGCCATTACACTCGAGCCGAAAGTTCCAAAGAAGGTGAAACACAAGAAATTGAAACTTTTGAAAACCGCTTGTCTGAAGAGAAAGATGAGCATGGTCGAGTAAAAATTCCCGCTTCAAGAATTATTGCCTTTGATGAGGAATTGAAAGGAATTCTTAAAAAGGGCAATGAAGAAAAAGGTGGAACAAGGACTGCAATGACAACCTGTCAGCAAAAAATTGGTGAGTTCTACCGTGGTTCAACTGAAGTTCAGCTGAGCGATGAGACCGGAAACCACAAACATAGGAATGTGTATATTTCCAATTTGCGTAAAATTATGCAGAATGAACGAGGCGAATTCAAGGCTCGTGTAAAAGACATTAAACGTAAATTACGTGACAAAGTGGTTAAAACCGGTAAAGTGGTAACCCCCCAACTCGATGCCCAGTTGACCGCTCAAGCTAAAGCGGAAGCCGGCAGAATTATGGAAGAGAAAAAGAAAAAGTTGTTGGAAGAGGCTGAACAAATGGTCAAAGAGAAGAAGCTCAAAGAAATTCCCAAAAGTATCAGGGAAACTGCAGCAGAAGCTGAGGGAAAGCAAAATCAGTCCTCCAAGCCTGACGAAGGAAACGAGGCTGATGCAGAGACAGCAGGAAAACTTGCCAAAGACAAAACCTCATTAATCAAAGGAGATGGATTAGAGGGAATTGTACCGGACGCTGAATCCGTTGCTGATAAAGAAGAGAATGAAGAGGAAAAAAGTGACTTCGACAGAGCAGTCGAAAACGGGGCGAAAGAGCTAAAAGAGGAGCTTGAAAACCAAGGGAACGAGGAAAATGAGGTATCGGATGAAGAGGAAACTCCGGAAGAATTGCAGGAAGAGTATGCCGGTGAAAGTGAAGAGGACGAAGGTGAAGTTCAAGCAGACGGTAAGACTAAAGTTCTTACACCCGAGGAAATTCAAGCTGCTTCCGAAAAAAGTGATGTGGTAGTTCCTCCTATCCCCCCACCAGACGAAGATGAAGAAGAAGATGATAATGGGGGAAAATCTTTGGCTGAAATGACCTTTGAAACAGACAAAGAATTAGTGATGGAACTTGAGAAGTATATCACCAAGAAAGGAAATCACTATGGTTTTCATGAATACAGAGACGAAGCGGTATTGGCAGTTGTTGTCCACTTTGGTGCTGATAGTTGGGCTAAAAATAAAGGTTCGGTTCACAAGTGGTTGGACGAAGTGGTGAGCAATTACAACGCGCGAGTTCGTGCAGAGGAAAAAGCTGATAAAATACCAGCATAAGCGGTAAAGATATTCATCCCAGTTATCTAGAGAACTCAAATGAGACTTAAGGAAAAATTTGAGATGTTACCGGCTCAAATTCCCTTCTGTTGTCCTGGTGATGGCAAAGCTAGGTTAGACTATCTTGCAAATTTTCTCAACTTTGTCAGAATATAGTCAGTAATTTGGGGGGCCGTCCAACTAATAAGGCCGGATTACCGGAATAGTATTTCGCACCTAACGGTAGCGGACTTAAGCAGGTATGCCTGTTCATGCTGAAAAACACAGGGAACTGTTGTTAGTACAGTTATAACTCTCGGGTTAGTATGCTATTTACCTGAAAAATGGTACATGAGGTTGGGGATAACTGGGTTTGCTTTTTAATAAAATAATCACATTAATAATATATTATGGGAAAGTTACGCAATCCCATGGATGACAGTGAACATATTCCTAGGGAAAAGATGCGTCGTACTAAACCACGCAAAAATGCAAAGAACATACGTAGCAAAATGCGTGAACATAACAGAAGAGTACAACGAAAATCAAAAGGACGAGGAAGATAGAGACATGTCAAAATTTGTTTCGCAAGAGAAGAAAATGAGCTCTGTAATTAGAGCTTCAAAGGAGATAATTAATTTAAAATTATCTCTTGGAGAACTAAGAAAAGCGGTGGTTCGCTTGGAAAAAACCAACGTTGATGCTGTTATCAGGCTAAGAGTAATTGAGAATGAGGTACATGCGCGTATACTCGCTGTTCAAAATTACATAGCCGCGGTAATGAAAGATGTAACAGCTAATATTCCCTTTTTCCCAGCTATTACACACTTTACTCAGGTTGAATTAGATAATGGTTATGCAATAGTCGAAATATCAATGAGTGAAGATGGGCCAGAGTACTTTGATGATGAAGGCGATTTCGTAGAAAGATTTTTGCGGTATGCGATCATACTGCACAACGGTAAAACCATTCCATTTATTGCTGCGAATTCACAAGTCATACTCAATGAGGCACGACCTGTGTAATATAAATTGGGCCCAGCGGGCAAGGTGACAGAGACCTACGCGGGGGTTTAAGACCCCCACCCGCACTATTGGTTCTCCCTTCGGGGGATGCTGAACTGTGGCGTTGTACACTACAGAGGACCCGCGTTAACCTAAGCAAAACCTGAATGAGGGGTTCAGTTCACTTTTGTTATAGATACCATCGGTAATAAGCTACATTTTCGCAATGTTAAACCCTTGGAGCCAGGAGTTGACAGAGGAAGGGCTAACTAGCTAGAAGGAAGGGGCCATGCGCAGTACGTGTACTGTAAATATGGATGTCTGGAAAACCAACCATGTAGGTCATTTTCAATAGACCCTGAACGGTTGGGGCGAGTGTTGCAGGCGTAACGTTTATAACGAATAGTGACGCGGCGATTGCAAGCAGTTCAAAAATTGCTGGAGGATGGGCACGTTATTAGTACTAACCCTTATATACAATTAGGTCACGGGGAGAGAGTGATTCAAACCTGACATTTCCTCGTGTGGCGAAAGCAACGAGGTACAACATACGAGTGTACAAAAAGGTTGTTATAGGGGCCGATTGGGGACACATCCCTCATTAGGATGTTTGCACTATAACGATTTATAAAGACTTTCATAAATAGCACTCTATTGGCTGATCGCTGACAGGTAACACCGTTGAGGCCATTAACCGTCCAAAGGGGAGCAGAAAATAAGACCCATTGTCATTATGAAAGCAGTAAAGTGTTAAAACAATCAATGTGGCTAGGGGAAACCGGTGTCAAAAACTGTGATCCTTAAAAAATTGGACCTACACATTGACCAGCGTAAATGGGTAATTAAACTTAATCGTGAATGACGTAACGTGAAACTGCGTAAGGGGTATGTGCTCAAGGTGGAGAGAGCAGTTCGACCGGGGATAAACTCGTAAAGAGATCTATTCGTAATATAGATAGCTTCGGCTTATAAGTGAAAACCTTATTGTCTAGGTTGGATGTCATTAATTTGCGTGCATAATTATGACTAAGTGCTTTTGTCAATATAATATTGGTTCGAATCCCACTACTCCGTCAGTGAATCAGTTATTCATAGCCTTGCTTTACGCGAAAGAAGTCCGTTGGTTTACATATCGTATCTGCAAAGGCAGATGGGTACTGCGTTGACGGTTATCCGCAGTGTGTGCTTATCAACTAAGCACCGTCCTTAAATACTATTTAATCTACGTGATATTACTTGGGTGAGCCAGCGAGCTTGCCTTCTGTCTAATCGGATTGCTCAGAGTTTTTGTGAAATCGGTTCGTTAATTACAGATATTAACTAAAATGGAAACATTACCGAGCTGACGTGAAATCTCAGAGTAAGTAGCTAATACGTTGAGCCAAAGAGTAGTCATCAACAGGTTCGATTCTTATAGTGGCAGAAAATATTGAAGTTGTCAAACTCGACCGGCTTGGGAGTAACAGTCGGCGATTTGTAGACGCCGACGTGTGTGTATTGTACGCGCACGCAACCTTATGGGCTTAGGCTTCCATATAGCTAAGCGGACCATCAAAAGCGTAGAAAGGGATAGGTCGTGTAGTTGTGGAGATCTCAGTCACTTCAGTATAATATCATTGCTTCCTAATTTGCGTGCATTGATAAAGTTGCAAGTTCATACCTGTGCAAAGGTATGTTTCTGAATACTAGAAAGGGTATTGATACGACGACGCGCCCTTCTCTTCCAACCCGGTAATTAACAAAAAATTAAGTCAAAATGATACACAATTGGATAAAAAAGATAGTAAGAACATTAGGTTCAATATTTGAAAGTCTGATACTTTTCCTACTTATAATTGTAGGGGTATTTATAGGTTTTACTATGATTTATGGAACCGGCTATAAAAAAGGACAGATTGATGCCATTGATGGGAATTGGAAGTACGAGCGTATATATATGGTTCGTATAGAATGTCCAAAAAGTCGCAAAGATACATTAATCCCGGAAAAATGGTTATCTATACCCAGCGATACTATAATTAATCACTGGAATATAACTGGTTATGAAATTCAACACCGTAGAATTAAGTAAAATGGATACTTCAGTGCG
>Ga0180433_10001218_pt1 | contig 43375 bp, 31 predicted proteins | sample SS_ome_8_FD_132980 | JGI IMG/M metagenome (GOLD analysis project Ga0180433, IMG submission 132980) | Hypersaline lake sediment archaeal communities from the Salton Sea, California, USA - SS_1_D_1 metaG | ecosystem: Environmental > Aquatic > Non-marine Saline and Alkaline > Hypersaline >...
CGGTTGTCGTACGGCCGCGGCAGTTGCATGTCGTAGTTGATGACAATCGACCTGCCTTGGTGGGTCTTGACGACGGTCGTCACGATGTCGCCCTGCTTGTACTTCCGTTTCGCGTTCGGATGGTCCGGACCGAATTTCCGAATGAAATACGCGTTTATCCCTTTTGATGCGGTAGCCGTCGAGGTGACATAAGCGTAATAGTCGCCGCAATTGATATCCATCCAGCTGATAACAGGACCGAGGCTGTGCGTCGGGTACTGGTCGCAGTTGCGGTTCACGAGAAACTCGCCGCCCCACCGCATGTTGCCTTCCTTGTCGAAGAACCAGTGGTCGACACAATCGTGCGAGTGAGCGCAATGACAGTGGACGATCTCCCCGAACAGACCCTGCCGGATCATGTTCAGAACTGCCAGGTTATCCCGCCGGAAGCTCCAATTCTCGAGCATCATGCACGGCACGCCGGTCCCCTCGTGGGTGTTCACGAGGTCCCAGCACTGTTCCATCGTGATCGCCGCCGGCACTTCGACCCCGACGTACTTGCCGTTCTTCATCCCGCACACGGCCATCGGCGTGTGCCACTGCCACGGGGTGGCGATAATCACGGCGTCGATGTCGTCCCGGGCCATAAGCTCCTGGTAGACGTACTCATCACGCGAGTATCCTTCAGGCTTCGGATGACCGGCCCTGACGACGACATCCTGCGCACGCGCAAGGTTATCGACGTTGATATCGCAGAGCGCCGGGAACTCAAGTCCGTCCATCCCCACGAGTATGCCCAGCAGGCCGGTACCTCGACCGCCCGTACCTACCACACCGATACGGACGGGCCTGTTTGCCGAAGCGGCTGCACCGCCCGATGCCGTCCTGGCTAATGTGACGCCGACCGTCGCCGCGGTACTCGTTCTAAGAAATCTCCGACGATCCATCTGACCAGCCATGGTAGTTGCCTCCCCGTTCGATGAAGTTCAGGAACACCCCCAAATGGTTCTGTCACTAAAAACTCGACGATGACCCAACGTGCTTTGACTTTTAGTATAGCATACTCCGTACCGCGGTGATAGGAAGAGTTTCGGGCTGCTTTTCGCTAGACAAACGATGCGTGCGTTGGTAAAGTGAGCGATGTCGGGGCGTAGGGCAAGAAGGAGTATATGCCGCTATGAGTATCTCAAGACTATATCGTTGTGCCGCGTTTTGTCTCATCTTGGTCACTCCTGCGTTTACGACAGCCGCGCAAAGCGGCGGCTCGGTCACTATCGTCGTGAATCCCGGACCGTTCGCTACGGTTGAACAATCTGCCGCCGGCGAGTCGCGGGTGGATTGGTGGGACGCCGATCATAAGGACGATAACGCATGCACGGAGTGTTTCGCCGCGACTGAACTGCGCCGGTTCCTGGCAGCGTGCACGGGTCGAAGTGAAGAGCAGTTCAGGCTCGTAAAGCCAGAGCGGCTACCTAAGCGCGGCGACGTGTTCCTCCTCGGCAGCCGGACATCCAACCCTTTAATCGGTTCTCTGGCAGCTGCTTCCGGCAGCACGGGTACGTTGAATGCGCGTGAGTCGTTTCACGTGCGGGCGTTTCCCGACGGTGACAGAACACTCTGCGTCATCGAAGGAAGCGATCGGGTCGGTACGCTGTACGGCGTGTACGCCTATCTGGAACAGCTCGGTATGCGGTTCTTCGGAGTGGGCGAGCAGGGGACGGTATACCCGAATGGACCGGTCGAGCTAGCCGCCGATATGGAGCTCGTCGACAGCCCCGGGTTTCTGACGCGCGGGTTCTGGGCGTGGGAGGACAGGGGTAACGAACAGTTTTTCCTGTGGATGGCACGGAATCGGATGAACTTCTGGACTGCCGAGGAGGCTGAGGTTCCGTTTCTAAAAAAGCTGGGGCTGAAACTCACTGCAGGCGGCCATATTATCCAGGACTATTTCCTGAATCCTCACGCCGAATACCCGTACAACTACCCGCAATTTGAAGGAGACGAGGATAAAGCTGCTGACCCTTATGCGCGAAGCTCCCAATACCTCGGCGATACGAACGGCGACGGCACGCTGTCCTACTTCGAGGCGCACCCGGAATGGTACGGGCTCCACAAGGGGAAACGCACCGACCGGGTCAAAGACGTGCGCGGCGTGAACTACTGTACCTCGAATCGGGACGCAACCCGTGAGCTTGCGAAAAACCTGATCCAGAGCCTGATCGATGGTCGCTGGCGTCATGTCGATATCGTCAACTTCTGGATGTCGGACGTCGGCTGGTGGTGCGAATGCGAGGACTGCGAGAAGCTTGGCACGCCGACTGACCGTCTCCTGCTTCTCGTTCACGAGGTGTTCACGCACATGCAGCAGGCGCGGTCTGACGGGCGTCTGCATCGGAACGTCCAGATTACGACACTCGCGTACATCGAGACGCTCGCGCCGCCGACCCGACCTCTTGACGCAGGGTTCGATTACGAGAACTGTTCGGTGACGTACTTTCCGATCAGACGATGTTATGTCCATTCGCTTGCCGATCCGGCGTGCACGGAGATCAACCGGTCGCAGCTCGAGAACTACCAGGGGTGGGCGATGGGCGCCGGACGGTTTTACAGAGGCCGCATGTTCATCGGCGAATACTATAATGTCAGCAGCATCAAATCGCTGCCGGTGGTCTATTCGCGAATCCTAGCCGCCGACATTCCGTGGTACTACCGGACCGGCGCCCGCCATTTCCACTACATGCACACGCCGACACGTCTGTGGGGCACCTGGACGCTCAGCCAGTGGCTGCTCGCGCGGCTCCTGTGGAATCCCGAAGCTGACACGGACGCTCTCCTGGACGAGTACTTTCGCCTCTACTATCCGACGACATCCGAGCGGGCACGGTCGTTCTATGAGCACCTGGAGGAAGCGACTGCGAACATCAAGCCGTTCAAGCACAGCGTGCCGGGCTATTCTCTGCGAGGGCAGTTGGCCAGTAGAAGCCGTGACCTGTTTGCGCTCGACCATCTGCGGTACGATCCGCACCATCCCGCGCGGAACGATGGGCCGGACGTGGTCGAGATGATTGACGGGATACATCGCGCGCGCCAAGAGATCGATGCGGCGCTCATCGAGTGCGCGGATGCCACCGAATGTGCACGGTTGCTCGAGGATGAACGCCGGTTCGCGTACGGCGAGGCGATGTTCCGTTTCTACTACCATCTCGTGCGGCTCACCATGTTCCACAACCGGAATGAGGAAGCGCTTGCTCGGCGCGAGTTCGTCCGGCTGGAACAGTCCGCCGAACAACTGCGGGCAATTACGGACCTCGTGCAGGTGGCGTCAACCCACGCGAACGCCGAGAACGGACTTGAAGCGAGCCAGGTGGCGTCGGCATACGACTTTTTCAAGAAGGAGTACGGAACAGACTAGGGTCGTGGGGTCCCGCCTTCACGCGTTCGCGAGCGACTCGCGCCAGAGGTGGTGCACGCGTTTCTTGTGTGGGTCGGTTGAACCCTCGTACGATTGGAGTACTGTTTCGAGCCCCTCGCGGAGCTTCGTCACCGTGTCCGCATACGACTGGTCCGCAGCAGACTGCGACGGTTCCGGCAACCGCTTGATCGCACCTTTGGACAGCATTTTGCGGCGCTTGCTGACCACGGCGGCATAATCGAGGATCAGCCTCGCATGCTGCGCTTCATACGAGTCGTCGAGTCCGGATTCGGCGAGCCTCATGTAGAACGAGTGGACACGCGCAAGCGCTGGATCGTCAGGCACCGTCGGGGTGCCTCCATCATGCCCGCTATACGGGCCGAGCTCGTCGAACACGGCGTCCCCGAACGCTATCTGGACATGGGCAACGTCCGGCGTATCAGCGTAAGGAAGAAAAACCGAAGTGCGGTCAAAGCGCGACCAGACCTCACCGTTGACCCAGACCGCTGAGATCGACCCGCCGCCCAGGGTGGAAATGTAGAGCTTTTTCGTGCCGAACCGTATCGGAAAACGCTGATCCAGCCGTGTGATTCCGGGAGGGACGTGCGGCACCAGCGTCAGACCGTCGGCTCGATAGAGGTACTCGAACAGACCGCGTACCATCGCGGCAGCAGGTCCGAACGTGTCGTAACACAGGTTGATCGGCTCCTTTGGTTGGTAGACCTTGCTGCCGAACTCGACGAGCGGGTTGTCCATACGGAACTTGCGCGCAAACGTGAGTATGTGTTGCATAGACCGCCGCGCATCCTCATACTTTCCGAGCCGGTAGTACCCCATGATCATCCGTGCCTCGCACGTTGACCAGTGACCGCCGTTGACCCAGGTGCCGTGTTTCCAGAGCCAGGACTTGCCCGAATCGTACATATCGTCCAGGCCGGGCTCGTTCGCAATGATGACACTGTGACGTCGCAGACCGGGTACAGAAGCGATTTTCCCATAGATTTTTGCCGCTTGGGCGTCATCCACAACTCTGAAAGCGATCGCATCGTGGTTCGGAGACGCTTCGAAATACCCGTGTTTCTCAGCGCCGTATACCCCGTGACGCGTTCCGTCAGGATCGAGTGACTTGATGAAGTACCCTTCCTCGGTGGTCACGGCAGGCAGCCCGTCGCGAGCCAGGTCGCGCCGCTTCGTATAAAGGGCGACCTTGTCCGCGTTGCCTGCGAGTTTCTCCAGCTCGATCAAGCGGTCGAGCGCTGCGATGTACGTGATGGAAAGCGCGGTCAAATACGCCTTGTCGTACGTGTTGTCGGGCCGTTTCCAGCCGGCGTAGCTCGGTGCAAGCAGGTTCGCAGCGGGCCCTGCCAAAAACAGGTTGTTTTTCGGATCGCGCCGCGTCTCGACGAAGTTGGCGCACCGTTCGAGTTTGGGCAGATAATGGGCAATCGCCGCGGCGTCGCGGCTGATGAGCAGCAGTTCCGACTGCATGAGCAGACCGGCGGCGGTAAACTCCATGCCCCAATCGTGGATCTCGATTCGGCCGTCACCCTGTTTGTAGTGCACCCAGCCGGGGGATGCCGCGTCGCACAGGCTGCCGTCGGGCGCTACCCAGTCGTGTACACCGACGCGTTTCCCGTCGCCCATCTGGTCGAACCAGAGGTCGTGGGAGTTCTGCAGGAACGTGAGGATCGGTTCCTGGTAGAACGGCAACGCGCAGTAGGTCGTACCGTAGCTGTTCTGTATCCACCACGCGCCCCAGGTCGGTCCCTCGACAAGACCGTTCCAGGCGGGCATATAGAGCATGGGCAGGTTCTGGAACTCCGGGTCGGCGTCGAACATTCGCCGGGCGATATCCAGCAACTTGATGTAGCCGACATCGCCCTCGCCGCTGAAAAATTCGCCTTCGAAACGTCCCATCGTGCCGGGCTCGTTCGCCATGGCCACTCCTATCAACAACATGGTGGTCAGAATGCAGACCGCGAGCATTGCGTATGCAGGGGCAACCCTGCCTTTCAGCGGGGAAACGGATGGAGTTCTCATAGGTGACCTCGCTACCTTGCCATCCCGGAGCCCACGCCGGGGTCCCAGATGGTCGCAGCGATGTAGCGTTCCTTATCCGCCGCTTCATTGAAGTAGTAAACCGTGACGATCTTGCCGTCCGCCCGCTGTACCGTCCGCGGATACCCCAGATCCCAGTTCCCGCCGTCTTTGCGAAGGATGATATCGTCGCTCCATGTCCGACAATTGTCGCTGCTCAGACGTGCACGGATGCCATAGGGCGGGCGACGGTAGCCGTAGGTGAGGGCGATACGACCGTCCTTGAGCACGATCATGCTTGCCGGATTGCCGCCGTTGTTGATCCTCGGTTCGGCAAGAAGTCGCCAGCTCGCGCCGTTGTCCTGGGAGAGAAACGGCTCGATCCAGAACTCGCGACGTCTGTCTTGTGCCTCCTTGCGGCGAACCATCGCGAAGAGCTCCGTCGGCGATAGGCGTACACCGGAAGGCATGATCGCGTAGCCAGCTTGAGTCGATGGCTCAGGTCCGATCCAGGAAACGAACTGCCACGTCTTGCCGCCGTCGGTGGTACGCGTGCAGAACGGTCGACCCTCGCCGCCGGCTGCCTTCGTGGCGGTCATGAACGCCGTTATCTCGTGCTTCCCGTCCACAATGTAATTCGTTCGAGCAAGGATACCCGCACGGCCGAAGTTCGGCAGTTTGTACGGCCCGTGCCAGGTCTTGCACCGGTCGGTCGAACAGTAGAACCGGGAGAACCCCCGGTTGCTCCCCTGCATGCGTACCAGAAGCGCGAAACCCGGGCCGGTGAAGTCGAACCCACCGGGGCAGTCGGTCGGTTCCTTCTCCTTTCCCTCGGCGTCCAGATACGAGGGGACCTCGATCGTCCACGTCTCGCCACCGTCAAAGCTGCGCGCGAGACGGCGTACGGACGGTTTGTCCGGGTCGATAGCGTGGCCGGGCTTAAGCTTGAAATAGCCGAGCGTGAACCCGACCACGATCTCGTTGTCCCACGACCAGATACCGTTGTTCGCCGGCCATCCGCCGAACCGGCCCTCCTCTTTATAGACAATCACGTTCTTGATCGGGCGGGGCTGTCCATAGGCTAACCCGGAGGCGAGGAGCATTCCCAGAACCACGCTCGCTACAATCCATACTCTCATAGCCGTTCCTCCTTACTATGCGAGAACCAGTATTACTATTCTCCACAGCCGGATAGCTGCCCCGATTCCTACGGTTGTACCGGCCCGTCTTCTGAAGCGCGTGACTCAGTGCGGCCGTATAGTTGCGCGTACGCACGGCATGCGGGACAGTTCCGTTCCACCTGGCGCAGTTTCTTCGCAAACCTCGATTCAGGCCAGCGCCGCGCGCTGATGCAAAACGGACAGATTCGACAGATGAATGCCAGAATTCGCGTTCCCATTGTTGAGATTCCCCGAACGAATTTGGAAAAAGCATCCTATTCTGGGTTCAGTATAGCCTATCTCGCCACGAGGAGCAATAGCACATGTGACATATACGCACGACGGCGGAGAACGGAGACGCCCCACCGGGGCGTCTCTACAGACCAACGAGCGTTCTCCTTGCGAACAAACAACAGAATTGACGCGGCACCATGGCTGCGCAAAGGGCCGCAGCAGACCTGTACTTTTGGCTGACAGCTCGATTAGCAGCTGTAGTAGGCGTCATTCCCGCGGCGGCGGGACTCCAGGGAAGGTAGGGGCGTTCAATTGAACGCCCCTACACCTCAGCGCTTGCGCTGGTATGACGGGCACGCCATGGCGCATCTGCGACGAGATGCCCGTCCTACCTTCTTCCTGTTAGAGCGTCTAAGAATCACTGGGCCGGTCCGCTGATCAAGTTGACGCCGTCTCGGAGTTTTGTTATAACCGCTGTGTCAGCCGACGAGAGCTAAGGGTGTCTCTGAAAGGCGAGGAGCAGGTTTATGGCGCTCAAGACGGGTGAGGAATACAGGGAGTCGATCAAAGCGTTAGGGCTCGAGGCGCACGTGCTCGGCGAGGTATCGACCGACCTGCCGCTGCATCCGCTCGTCCGCCCGTCGGTCAATGCGGTCGCGACAACGTACGATTGTGCACACGACGAGGCGACAAAACCGTTGTTCCGCGTGCGGTCATCTCTGACCGGCGAGGAGGTCAACCGGTTCACCCTGCTCCATCAGAGCACCGACGATCTTATCAACAAGGTGCGGGTGCAGCGCCATTGCGGGAACGTGACGTGCTGCTGTTTCCAACGTTGTGTCGGCTGGGACGCCGCGAACGCCATATTCAGCGTCACATACGAGTGCGATCAGGCGCACGGCACGAGCTATCACGAGCGGTTCCGCACATACTGGGCGCGGGTGCAGACGGAAGACCTGGTCGTTGACGGTGCGATGACCGACCCGAAAGGCGACCGCAGCAAACGGCCGGGCGAGCAAGCGGATCCGGACCTGTTCCTGCGTGTCGTGGAACGCAACGCCGACGGCGTGACGGTGCGTGGTGCCAAGTTTCACCAGACCGGCATGGTGAACTCGCACGAGATTCTCGTCATGCCGACAGCCAGCATGCGGGAGGGTGAGGAAGACTGGGCGATCTGTTTCGCGGTACCGACCAACGCGCCCGGTCTACGATATATCTATGGTCGGCAGTCGAGCGATACGCGGAAGCTCGAAGGGGGCGAGCTGGACGTGGGCAACCCGAAGTTCGGCGGGCAGGAGATCATGGTGGTGTTCGACAACGTCTTCGTGCCGAACGAGACTGTTTTTCTCGACGGCGAGATCGACCAGTCGGGCAAGCTCGTCGAACGGTTCGCCGGGTACCACCGGCAAAGTTATGGCGGATGCAAAGTCGGCGTCGGCGACGTGCTTATCGGTGCGACGGCGCTCATCGCCCGGATGAACGGTGTTGATCGCGCATCGCACATCCGCGACAAGATCGTCGAGATGATCCATCTGAACGAGACCATGTGGTCGTGCGGTATCGCCTGCTCGGCGCTCGGCCATCAGACGGCTGCCGGCAACTACGAGATCGATTTGCTGCTCGCGAACGTCTGCAAGCAGAATGTGACACGGTTCCCGTTCGAGATGGCGCGGTTGGCGACGGACGTTGCCGGCGGGCTGGTCGGTACGTTGCCGTCGGCGAGAGATATCGCCGATCCGGTTGCGGGTGCGTACATCAAGAAATATCTCGCTGCGGCGGAAGGGTTCGACCCGGTTGACCGGGTGAAAGTGCTGCGGTTGATCGAGAACATGACGACCGGCACAGGTGCGGTAGCGTATCTCGTCGAGTCGATGCACGGTGCCGGTTCACCGATGACCCAGCGGCTTATGATAGCTCGCCAGGCGGATATAGAAGGCAAAATCGCGCTCGCAAAACGTCTCCTCAACATCAACTGATCGAGGGAGACGCTATCGGCCGTCGTATGCTGAAGGAGAATCGCGGTGAACTCGTAGGGGCGCCGCTTGCTGCGCCCGTTGATGGGTCCTCGGGCAAACATGGGGATGGAAATGGCATCGGAGCTGCCCAAAGATGCTCGAATCAGCGACTATACGCCGCGTGAGGAGGTCGCGAACAGCATCACGGCAGGTATCGGTGCCGCGCTGAGCATCGCCGCGTTGAGCATACTTGCGGCGCTCGCCGGAATCAAGGGGGACCCGTGGCGCGTGGTCAGTTTCAGCATCTTCGGCGCCGCGTTGGTGCTCCTGTACCTTGCCGCCACACTGTACCACGCTTTCCGCTCGCCGCGCGTGAAATCCGTGTTCCAGTTCATCGACCACATATCGATATACATACTCATCGCGGGAACCTATACCCCGTTCATGCTCGTGAGCCTCCGGGGCGGATGGGGCTGGTCACTCTTCGGCGTCATCTGGGGCCTGGCGGTCGTCGGGATCGTCTTCAAAATCTACTTTATGGGCCGGTTCATCGTGCTGTCAACGACCATATACCTCGCTATGGGCTGGCTGATCCTCATCGCGCTGAAGCCCGCGCTGGCAGCCATCCCCGCACGCGGTCTTCTGTGGGTCGCCATAGGCGGATGTGCCTACACAATCGGCGTCGGATGGTATGCCTGGAGGAGGCTGCCATACAACCACGCCATATGGCATCTGTTCATGCTGGCCGGGAGCATCTGCCACTTTTTCGCCGTGCTCTTCTACGTGCTGCCTGGGGAATAGCAGCCAACTTTCCCGTTTCTTAGTGTAGCTCAACATAATAAACGATCCAAAATTGAATGTGGCATGGGCATCTTGCCCATGGAATCACGGGCGAGACGCCCGTGCCACCTCTTTCTTCCTGGGCATTATCCGAACGCTCCCTGACACTGTGTCCGCATTTGTGTTGACCTGTACTTGGCAGATATGGTTTTTGCGGGTAGAGATCCTCGGACGCGCGCGTTGGCGAATCCCCTCAACATCCAAACCAGCTAGTCCCCCCACAGTTCCCTCGCCCTTTGGGAGAGGGTGGGTGAGGGACGTCAGCGATATGCCGGCATTACCACAAAGACACGAAGACACGAAGACACGAAGACACCAAGAGGCCGTGCATCCGTCTGTGGTGTCAGATAGTCGTGAGTTCGTGGACGAAAGCTGAGCTCAACCTTCCACTCAGGAGCGTTCCGTCAAGATTTCCGATTATTGCTCGAAGATTTGTTGTATAATAGTTGGCGGGGTGGAGTGCCGTGAGGTAGCCGGGAAATGTGAGAGTCGTTGGTACGGGTAGTACAAAGAGCAAACGCGTGTGATGTCCGCCGGATTCCCCGCGAACTTCCAGCAAGTGTATAACACAGCGAGGAGAGTATGACGGTGCGGAGATTCACGACAGCGTTATTCCTATTTCTCGTATTCGCCGGTCTGGCGAGCACACCAGCGCCCAGCGAGAAGGGAAAGATAGCGTTTTCAGTGGAGTATCCCTGGGGGTTGTACGTTCTGGATCTGGACAGTCGGGAAATCGAGAAGCTTGAGGTGGGTGGTAACGAAATTGGGCAGATCGCCTATAACAGAAAAAAGAATCTGCTGGCGTTCGAAAGTGCCGAACACGAGGACATTCCCTCTATCTGTATTCCTGACCTTTCGACGAAACAAACGTATCGGCTTTATGAGCCGACAGGTTTCGATGAAGCTCGATACATGCCAGCATTTCATCCTGACGGCGAATACTTACTCCTAGTAAGCCAAGAAGGCAAGATCTTCCGTCACGATATCAAGACGAGAAAGTGGACAGAGGTTGAACTCGTGCATAGCGACTACTCGGATTTCTTTGGAATGTCCTTTTCGGACGCAGGAACGAAGGTCGCGCTGATGAGTGGTTTACGGGGAAAAGGCCTCTTGATCGGGGACATCTCAGGGAATAGAATCACAGTCAAGAGCCACATTCTGAAGGACATCCCAGTATTCTCTGGTCGGTGGATCGGTGACAACGAGCTTGTGTTCACTGGGATGAGGAGCGACAGAGGTTGTGCGCAGCTGTGGCGGCTTTCTCTCCCGGATAAGTTGCTAAGGCAACTGACCCAGCCGAATTTGTTCGTGCGGGGTAATATAGGGTTGTCGAGCGATAAGAAATGGATCGTGTTCGCTGGTGCGAGCGATGATAGACCCGGCGAGTGGGTGCTTTGGAGAGTGTCGGCTGAGGGGGAGGGGCTCGAACGATTGACAAGTCACGAAGATCTTCACGGCCAGTCTTCACCTGTCTGGATAGAATAAGCACTAATTCGGGAGGTAATTCGGGCGAAACCATACGCATTTCGCGGTCATGGCCGGACGTTGGTCTAAGCACTCCCGGCCCAGAGCCGGAAGTCCAGCAAGAGGAGTGTGAATAGAGAATGAGAATCAAAGTGCGCCCGTGGATCAGAGTCGTCGTAAAGGTCGTGCTCGTTATTGGCGTTATCCTGATCCTGGCGGTCGCGGCCGGATTGTGTTGGCTTTACAGGGCGGCTCACGATCTGTCGTTTGCCGAGGAAGTGCACATTGACCTGAGATTCATCAATGGAGTGCAGGCCCGCGTCCTGGACCAGTTCTTTGACCAACCCCTCCTGTCGTTAGAAGATCTGACTGCCGATGACAAAGAGCGGGTAGAGAAATACGAGCCATACGATCTGTACCTGCTCAGCAGAGTGACGCCACGACCTGGATTGTGGCCTAGGTTCATCGAGGGAGGCGACCTGACAATCGAAATTCTCGAACCTGAAGCTCTGAGAGGGGAGCGGTACAATATCATGCCCCGGCGGGGAGCGGGGCAATACGTGGGCGAGGCGAGCTATGGTCTTTGGAAGGTTCAGTTAGGGCGCCTGCACCCCGCTTGGCGGTTCGACGTGACGACGCCGGTGAAGTACAAGGTGGTATACGTGCAGCTGCACCTGTTCTGAACGTGTGCTGAATTCGCATGACGGTGTCACCGCCGCTCACCGTCGGTTTGGGCAGCACCGTATACAGCCCGAACAGGTTCGTCTATGACACTTATCATGACAGGCGGCTGCCTATCACATGGCATGAAGGAGGCCATATAATCCAGGGAAGGGCATGGGGGCCCTTCTACTTGCTGATACCGTTAGACTATCTTTTCGAAGGGAGCATGACCGACAATGTGTCTGAGGTAGTCGCGAACGCGCTGGCGCCGTCGTTGCCGGATCCGGAACAGGGCGCGACGCAAACGGGAGACGCGTGCAATGGAACATAGTCTCAAACGTCGGCAGGATCGCAAGGCAATGAGGCGCTGCCACCTTTCACTAGCTCTGCTGCTCGCTTGCGCAGCCGTGTTCAGTAGCTGTCTGTCAGCCTATGTGGGTTTTCCCAGCCGCGGGACGTTCAGAGTCGTCAGCGTTAAAGAGGATGGCACGTTGGTAGCGCGGAGAAGCGGCGGGCGTGAGTACTGGGTAAGGCTGTACGGCGTGAGGACCGTGGACGACTGGGAGCAGGCAATGAGAGGAAGGGGTTATGGTCCGCCGCGCGTGGTTGAGCTACGTAATGGCGACGCGAGGATTATCGAGAAAGACGGCCGTCTTGTTTATAATCGGAAATATGTGAAAGCCCCCCCTTGGAGAAATCTTCAATGTCCTAACATAGTTGAGTCGGACGGCCTGACCCCGACAAGAGACAAAGAGGGGAACGTTTTGGCAATAGTGATGTCTAGGTTGTCTCCGCCGGCCTGCCTGCAGGACCACCTAATCATATGCGGCTTCGCCAGGCCCGATCCCGACATAGTTGACGACCCGTTTGTGGATACCTTGAGGAAGTGGCACCCCGCTTCGCATCGCGAGTGGTGATTATGTTGGATATCCATGATAGGTGATCGGGATTCTGGACGAGAAGGGTTGTTGAAAAAGCGCCTTTATCTGTCATCCTGAGTCCACGCCAAAGGCTTGGCGGACGAAGGATCTGCTGTTCCGAAAGGGTTGAAAAAACAGATTCTTCGCTTCGCTCAGAATGACATCTAATCAGCTAACGAGAGCTTTTCAACAGCCCCGCTGTTCGCTATTGCCGATAACGTTTGAAATGCCCTGTTCCGGCGCTGATCGGCTTTCTCAACAACCCAGCTCGCCCGTATTGACCCACGCCGGCTCGGCTAGCTAGGGAGAGGATAATGGCATCTGGTAGACGCGGTGGGTCTTGTGCCTTTTGCCGCCGAGCATCTCGACAATAGTCCGCGAGGCGACGTTGTCTTCAAGAGCGGCCGAAAGTTCAGCAGACTTATACCCCAACCGAATCACGCTGTCGTAGGCTTTGACGGCCATTGCTGCGGCGACACCGGTTCCTTGATAGTCTTTATGCACCCCCATCACAAACCCCTGAGCACGCCGCTTTTCAGCGCAGTTCTTATACCCCAGAAACTGAAGCATCTGAACGGGTCCCAGCTTTCCGTTCATTTTCTTCATGAGCGCACTGTAATCCGGCAGGACTATCAGGAACCCAACCAGTCTGCCGGCCACTTCCCCGACATGGACGAGCCCGTCCGTGGCGAGAAATCTGATATCCGTAGCGATCTGCTCGGCTTCGGCCTTCGTCATCGGAGAATACCCCCAGTTTTTCGTCCAGGCGTTGTTGTACAGCTCAGTGAATGCCTCCGTGAAACGTTCCATCTCACGAGGTATCTCCCTGGGAGGGACGTTGCGGGCGACAACGCGGTTGTGGCTCGCCTTCTCCGCGAGTTTCCGCACAAAGGAGAGATCTACCTCGAGGTCGGTTATGTTGTACGAATAATAATCTGCCGCCTTGGCCAGCCCGTACTGTTCGAGCAGTTCAACGTAATAGGGCGGATTGTAAGCGCTTCCCACCATCGGATCGCTGTCGTACCCATGGATTAACAGACCGCGTTGCTGTCTCGCAGTGAAGTTAAGCGGGCCGCTTATCTGCTCCATACCTTTTTGCTTCAGCACGTCGCGAGCGGTATCGAGCAGCCGCGAGGCAACTTGAAAATCGTTGAAGACCTCGAAGAAGCCGAACGAGCCCATCTTTGTCCCGTGAAACGCTACGTAGTTGTGGTCAATGCTCACGGAAACACGACCACAAATGGTGTTGCCTCGTCGTGCCAGGTAGTAGTCGGCTTCGCCGTGGTCGAAAAACGGATTTGAAGGGCTCAGGAGGCGTTGCTGGTCTTTGATCAGCGGTGGCACCCAGTGTTTGTCTCCGCGATAGACCTTCCACGGGAACCGTATAAACTCCATCAGTTCCCGTTTCGAGGTGACCGGCGAGACTTCAACGGATCCCTTCTGTCTGTCCACGATACACATGGTCTGTGCTGCCCGGATCAAAGTGAACCAGCGGTTTCAACCGGTTCGATCTGTGTTGAGCGGGATACGGTCACGCGCGTACTGCCGCGCGGCGGTATCCCTCCCCCCCATTTGCCTTGGCTGTTGCGGAGATCGCGCCGGCCGCGTCCGTTCGCCAATGCGCGGCGACTATTTCAGCGCGTTCTTGATGGTTTCCAAGCCGACGCCGAACACCTTCTGTGCGATGTCGTTAAGGTCGGCTTCGGCACCTTGCATGTGGATCGTGCGATGAACGTGCATGTATGATTCGTTCGGGTACAGCGCCAGTGCGGGTGACGATGTCTCGAGCTCGTAGAACGGACCAAGCGGCGGTAGTCCGGGACCAAGCGGCCCGTCGTTGTACGACATGATGGCATCGCCGCTGTAAGGTTCCTTCTGAAGCTCCCACATGTTGTTCACGTACCCGACATACTCCTCCGGCTGGTTGAACCAGACCACGGTGAGCACCCGGTTGGCGGCGTCGTAGCTGCCGGCAACACCTTTCGACCGTTGCGGGTTGACACCGAGCTTGCCGCGCTGTTTGCCGTCGCCCTTGAAGAACATTATGTCGTCCTTGACAAGAAGCCTGTCAGCGGGGATCTTGCCGAAATAGGTGTCGTTCACCTTGTAGCCGAGCTGAGCCTCGGGGCCGGGTCGAATAGGGATGACCATTGTCGTCCTGTCGGACGGGTTGTACATGCCCAGAATCCAGATGGAAAGCAGACCGGTCTCCTTCTTCCACGCGCTGTCCCCCGTGTTGGTGACGCGGTTACGCGTCTCATATGCCACGACGCTGACACCGTCGGGAACGGCCATGCCGACGGTATCGATTGCTACCGCGCGATCGAGGAGACATATCTCGCGTTCGACACCGACCTGGAACGTCGTGCCGGATTTGTTCGTCAGGGCGAAATCGTGCCGGAACAGAGCGCTATCATCGAGCTTGCGCACGAGTTTGTACGGTTCGGTATCGATCGGTGCAGGAGTGAACCAATCGTCGAGCGTGAATTCCGTGCCGGGCGCAAAGAAGATCGCATACTGGCCTCCTTCCGGTCCTAACCAGAACCGGTCCTCGCCGCCAAAGACGTTGATGTGCTCCTCGAACGCGCCCGAGGCGATCAGCGTGCGGTTCACCCAGCCGAGGCTCAGCCCGTCGTCACCGCCGGACGTGCTGGTCATGACACGTCCCTGATACTGAGGCACCACGGCGACCCGGCTGGCGCCGTTAGCGAGCACAAACGCATCGGTATGCTCCGCGAGGAACGCCACATCGTCGCCGAACGAATACGATTCACCCTGTCCGTTCATCGCTTGCCCCCTTACCGTCACACACAAGAACGCCGCAAGCATGGTCACCGCTGCCATAGGTACCCGACCGAACCTCACCATTGGTCGCTCCTTTCTGTTAGAGAAGTCATCCGGACTCCGGCAAAACCGACCTGATCCACCGATTTGTCTTCCACGATAAGCCGTTTTCCAGGAAAAACGCTCAGGAGAACGCAAGCCCCTGTTTCTTCAGTTTGCGCATACTGCGGTAGCACCGAGCGAGCTGCGGTAATCCTCCCCGCCACGAATACATACTCAAATACTGCATGAACCGCCGCAGGGACCGAGTATAGTAGTGCCACATTACACTATCCCGAACAAGTCCAGGATGAACGTTGCGCAGTGTGGGGGCGCGGTACACATCGTGCTCCGGTTGGCTGCTCATTGCGTCGGACCAGTCGATATAATTAAGGCCCCCGATTTCGAGCGCATCATCGAACATCTTGGTGCCGGGGTACGGAATGAAGAAGAAGAACCCTATAGAGTCGGGACCTACCTCGTTGATGAAGTTGAACGTCGTCCGTAACGTATCGAACGTTTCCCAGGGGGTGCCGATCATGAAGCTGAGCGAGCACATGAGACCGTACTTCCTGCACAGGGCTATCGTCTCCCGGACTCTATCGAGGTCGAGGTTTCTGTTCATTCGTCTGTTGATCTCCGGGTCGGCGGATTCAAGACCGAAGCCAAGTGCGACACAACCGGCCTCGGTCAGCAGCCTGATGTCCTCTTCATCGACCCGGTCGGCCCGCGTCTGCGCGAGGAACTTGAACTTCAGGTTCCGGCCTTTTGCCTCATCGCAGAACTCGCGAAGTCTCGCCTTGTTGATCGTGAAAACCTCGTCGTGAAAGAAGAAGGATCGTATTCCGAAGGTTTCTATAACACCCTCAATGTCTTCCAGAAACGACGGGATGGAGCGAAATCGAACGCGTCGACCTGTAAGCTTCTCGTTGGCGCAGAAGGTGCATGCAAACGGACAGCCGCGGCCGGACATCAACGGCATGGCGATTTCGCCCTCGATATGAAAGTAAAACGTGGTTTTCCACTGCTCGAATGGTATGAGCGACCAGTCGGGTCCTCCGAGAGCATCCAGGTCTTCCTCGGGTTTGCGCGGTTCCGAGAAGACGAGTTTGCCTTCGGAACCAAGGAAACAAATACCGGGCGTGTCGCGCCACTCATCCCCGCTGACGTACCGTTCGAGAAGCTCTCTCGTGGTGATCTCGCCGTCGCCAATCACCGCGGCGTCACAAAACGGCGCAACATCCATTGGCACCAAGGTGGGATGTACACCTCCACAGATCAGCAGTGTATCCGGGAATGCCGCCCGGACAAGCTTCATAAACTCGACGGATTCGTGTACCAGCAGTGTGAACGGTATCGAGATGCCGATGACGTCCGGGTTGAGTTGGCGCAACCTGTCGAGCGTTTCGCTGACACCATAACCTGAGAGCGGCGCATCGATCACGCTGACATCGACACCCTGTCGCTTCAGGTACCCGCCAAGGCACGGCAACGAGAAGATGGCCGACACCTTGTGCTTGCTTGGCGCGTATACAAGCGCGATAGAACTGCTCATAAACCGTACTCCATGATTCGAAAGACCGCAGGTCACATGCGTCGAGTATACTGGACTGTCGCTGATTGTGTCAATGAGGGTCACGCCGATCTGAGCGCGTGGTCGCTCAAACGACCTGCGTGCGGTACGCCTCAGAGATCAGGTGCGCGAGGAGGTGCCCTTGTGGTATATTGCAAACCTGTTCGAGAGTCGATTCCAAGCCGTCGGAAGCCAGCCGCGACCGTAACTCGAGGCTCTGCGGCTCGTCGGGATTGACGGTGCGAAACGTTGCCGCGATGATCGAAGCCAGCGCTCGGGGCACCTGCCCCTGGTCGCACGCCAGCATGGCCGGTCCCACGAGCCGCTCCTCGCGAGCGAGCTTACGTATCGGCTCGCGAATCACGCGCGTGACCTCGTCAGGCAGGAACGGGGAGGTCATCTGCTCGAGGAACGTGCGTCGGTACTTCTCCGTCTCCTCCGGCGAGAATACATGTTTCGCGACTACCGTCGCAGCGGATTCTCGTGTCGCGGCGTCAACACGATCGAAAATGTCCGGATCGCGCGCCGCTTCGTCCATAAGGCTATACCCTTTGAGGCATCCGAGCACGCCGATGGCGAAATGACCCGTGTTCTTGATATACAGTTTACGTTCGAGCGCGGCTTTTTGATTGTTGCTGAGCGTCATCCCTTCGATACGCGGCATCGGTTCTTTGACCGCGGTCGCGTCGACCGACCATTCCTGGTTAGCTTCGGCGAGCAGCACGAGCGGATCGTCCTTCGGAACCGGCACAGCCCGGGCCACCATCGCATCCGGGAAACCGACGTGCTCGTTGATGAAGTCCCAGTTGAGATCGGGTGCGCCCCTCTGCAGGTACGACCGGAGCGTTGACGAGCTCCGTTCCATGTTCTCGCACGCGATAACGTTGAGCGGTTTGGCAACACGGCGCTTCTGGCGGAGCGCCAGCCCGGCGGCGAGCACCGGAACCGTCGATTCGAGATTGGTCGGCAAAACGGCGGTAGTTATGATGTCCGCTTCGGCAATAGCTTCAGCGCAGGCTTCAGTCTCGTCCACGTGGAGGACATCGAAGCTGTCCACTTCGATCTCGCGGACGTTCTCACCGGCAAGACGGACGCGGTAGCGCTTTGCAGACTGGAGAAGCTCCGCAAGATCCTTCCTGCGCTCGATAAAGGTGATGGCCCACCCCGAATCGTGAGCGAGCTGGCCGATCTGTCCGCGCCCGGTCGCCCCCGCGCCGATGATGACGATACGCGGTCTCGTTGCGCTATCGTCCATAATCGTCTTCCACACGGACGACATCATCGAGCTCGGGCGTCGAGACCTCTATGAGCACCGAATCCTCCACAGCGGTCACGCGATGCACTTTCCCGCTCGGAACCTCCACGACTTCCCCCGGCCGCATCTCGTCCGCTGCCAGCGCGCTTCGATCGTCGCCTAGCTCAACCTTGATCAGGCCGGAAAGAAGGTAGAGCGACTCCGATTTGTGTTCGTGGTACTGGAGGCTTGCCCGGAAACCCTTCTTCACGTGAATCCGCTTCAACGCGTACCGGTCTGTGTGCGCGAGCACCTCTTCCCTACCCCACGGCTTGACGACCGTCGATAGCGGACCTCGCGTCACTCTGTTCTTATCGGTCATCGCGATATCCTTGTCATTGCAATACCGGCGTCACTCCAGATCGAGCGTCATCTGGCCCTCGCTGCTGGCGATCTTCTTCAATTGGGGGTAGACCTGAATGAGCGAGTCCGGTATATCGAACGTCTCCCCGGTCAGTTTGTTCATGATCTGGAACGCGTTGACCACCGCCTGGCCGCGGTAATGGTTGTTGCTGATCACGTACACCTCGTCGGCTATCTTGCGAATACCGCGGATCTTCTTGACCCATGGGTCGAGCTCTTCCTCGCTGTAGAGGTAGTCGTAGCGCGCGTCCCTGCCGGCGTCCTCCTTGAACCAGTTCGCGTAGTTCTGTCCGTGCAACCGCACATACCCCACGCGCGCGGTCACTTGCGCCGACGGCTTCAACGACCCTCGGAACACCGGTTGGTCGATGTTACAGAACGCGACCCTTCGTTCAGCGAGATACTCGTACACCTCCGGGACGTTCCACGACGCGTGGCGTATCTCGAGCGCCAGCGGGTACTCCGCGAAACTGTCGAACAGGTCCTTCAACCAGGAACGGTTCTCGGGAGTGTTCTTGAACGACCAGGGGAACTGCACGAGAAGAGCGCCGAGCTTATCGGCACTGACCAGCGGGTCGATTGCGGTCTTGAAAAACTTCTCCTCACCCGCGCTCGGCCAACTGTCGCGCTCGTGCGTGTACCGTTTCCACAGTTTCACCGTGAACCGGAAGTTGTCGTTCGATTCGATCTTCTTCAACCAGTTGTAACAGTATCCCTGCTTCGGCGGACGATAAAATGTCGAGTTGATCTCCACCGTGTCGAACAGATCCGCCATAAAGGCAAGCGGATGGGCGCCGCGCGGCATAGTTCGCGGGTAGACGATACCCTTCCAGTCGTCGTATGACCACCCTGCCGTTCCTACTCTCACCATTGACTCTTTATGCTCGTCCGCCATAACGCCGTCTCCCGCCGGTCCCGCGTCTGTAAGTCGGTTTGACAGAGCACCTTTCCGACGGTACAATTTAGTGGAGGGCCTGGTTCAACGGCGCATCGTATTGATCCGCCGATCCTGCGCTTACTGCAAATTATAGGAGATTATCGTGCGATACAGGCCAAATCAATGGCCGGTTTTTTTCGTTGTGCTGCTCGTGCTCCTTGTGCCGTTCCGCATCACCGACGCCGAGGACGCAGGATATTATAACACAGAAGGTCTCGAGCGTTACAGATCCGGCGATTACGCCGGTGCGGTCGCGATGTTACAACGAGCGCACGCGCTGGATCCGGAGAACACAATGATCCGATCCAACCTTGCTCGCGCCCATTGTGCTGCGGCCAGAGAGTCCGCCGAGGCAAACGATCTCGATGCGGCGATGCGCGAGCTTGATGCAGCGCTCGATCTCAAGAGCGACGACGCGGATCTGTACGCGTTTGCCGGGTCGCTCTACCTGACCACCGGCGATCTCGCCTCGGCGGAGGGTATGTTGTTGTGCGTGCTTGACCTCGATCCGGAGCACAAAGACGGACACGAGCTTCTGGGTCACGTGTACTACGGTCGCGGCGCCCTCAAGGATGCAGTCGAGCAGTGGCAATGGGTTCTCGACCATCATCCCACCGACGAGAACGTTGACAAGTTCCTGGAGAAGGCAAGGCGAGAGCTGGAGGTCGAGAAGGATTTCGTGACGGAGTATGAGAGACGACATTTCGTCATCAACCGCGACCGCGATAATTTTGAGGAGGAATCGCGCACGATTCTGGATATTCTCGAGCGGTGCTACTACGATATCGGGAGAGATCTGCGGCACTTCCCGCGCAACCCGGTGATCGTGCTTCTCTACTCGCCGGAACAGTTCTCGGAAGCCACGCTCGCCAAGGCTCACGTCGCCGGTCTGTACGACGGAAAGATCCGCGTGCCGTTAGTTCCAAAGAACTACGATCATGACCGGCTCACTCGAATACTCCGACACGAGTATACGCATGTGGTCGTCGGCGCGCTGACCGGCGGGAACGTGCCGTTCTGGTTCAACGAGGGCCTGGCACAGTACGAATCTGAAGGGCTGGATAAGACCAAGCGCGCGATCCTGTCAGATGCACTGAAGCGCGGGACGCTTGTCCCGCTGAAAGAGCTGGACGAGACACATCTGGACTTTGACGAGGACCCGGCCCGGCTGCACCTCGCGTACCTCGAAGGGTTCGCAGCGGTGTCCTACCTCAACAGGCGTTTCACGCGACGCCATCTGTTCGATTTCATGTACATGCTCGGCCAGGGTCACGACACCGAAACCGCGCTCAGGACCGTCTACCGCCGCAGCTACGACCAGTTACACCGCGACGTCTTCCGCGAGCACCGGTGACGCATAATCCATTCCATCACGCATCCCCAGGGTCCTGACCCTACTCTCTTCCAGTGGGAGAGGATGTCCCGAAGGGACAGGTGAAAGGTACCACGAGCGCCAGAATTACTTTGTGTCCTTTGCGCCTTTGCGTTAGAGCCGACCCAGTTCATTGACGCAACAGGTAGACCGTGGTATGGTTTCGCACAGGGGGTATGCAGGCATCCGGCTCATCCGTTGCTATACGGGGCTGAATTCGTCGCACGAGAGGGTTCTACCCATGTCATCGAAGCTATCACCGGAGTTGGTTGAGAAGTTGTTAGCGGTGGACAGTCCGACGATATCGAACGCGATCGAGGTGTTCAAGGTGAGGCCGCGTCGTGAAGGGTTCATGGGCCCGCAGATCGTATGCCGGTTCCCGGACCTGGGGCGGGTCGTCGGGTACGCCACGACGTGCACTATCGTCGAGTACGACGAGGAACATCCGCCGGACCCGAAAGAGCGGTTCGCGTGGGTGGAGTCCATCGCGAACTCGCCGAAACCCGCGCTGTGCGTGGTCAAAGATACGTGCCACCGGAAAGGATGGTACTCGCACTGGGGGGAGATCGTCGGGACGCAGGTGCAGGTGCTCGGCGCGGTGGCGATCATCACGGACGGTGCCGTGCGTGACCTCGAAGCGCTCTACGCCATGGGGATGAAGGTATGGAGCGAGTACGTGGTGGTCTCGCACGGGCATATCACCGTCGGCAAGGCGAACATTCCCGTCGAGGTCGGCGGGCTGGTGGTCAAACCAGGCGATATACTCCATGCCGATTGGAACGGTATCGTGTCCATCCCGGCGGAAGTGCTGCACGACCTGCCGGGTGCAATAGATCAGGTGCTCGCACGTGAGGGCGAGACGTTGAAACATCTCCGCGAAGAAGGGTACGATCTGGAAGCTCACCGCCGCGAGATTGAACACTGACCGGCTAGGTCGAAGCGACGCGGCCCTCCGTTTTGTCCCACCAATTCCGATCAAACGAGATTGCTTCGCCACGCCAAAGGCTTCGCGGGCTCGCAATGACGACATGGGCGGTTCTCGAACCGCCCCTACGTTGTATGCTGCCCGCCATGATGGCGGGCAGCGTCGTGCGAAAAGTCTTTGGAAGGGGGCCGTGGGGCAGAACCTTTCTGCCAGAAAGGTTTCCCCCGACAAAGCCAGGTGGCAAGGTTTCAAACCTGCGCTTTATTCGTTATAATGGCGACTTCACGGAGGTAGTCTCCTGAAATCGCGAATAGATCTGGTTTGGGAACGAAGACTTGACACCGAAAGCTCAACTCATTCTTTTCTTCAGCGCGATCGCCTGTTTTGCCGCCGCGATGGGTATCCACGATTCCATCTTCAACAACTTCCTCTCCGACACGTTCGACATGTCGGCGAGCCAACGCGGCTGGCTCGAACTCCCACGCGAACTGCCGGGTTTCCTGGTCGTCCTGATGGCCGGCATCCTGTATGCGTTACCGGTGACGCATCTGGCGGTGGTTGGTGCGCTGACGTTCAGCGTCGGTATGGTGGGTATGGCGCTGCTCGGCAGGTCGTACTGGCCGATGGTGGCGATGATGATGTGCGGCAGTGCGGGGATACATCTGCTGCAGCCGGTCGGCGCATCAGTCGCCTTGTCGCTCAGCGGCGCGTCCAACCGAGGGAAACGTATGGGCCAGATGGGTGCGATCGGCACATGCGGGATGGTGCTGGGCACCGGATTCGTCTGGCTCGTGTTCGACAGAACGGCACCGCAGTATCGGCTGGGGTTCTTGTGCGTAGCGGCGGTCGGCGGCGTATGCGCGATCATCTACACGATGATGCACATCCCGCACCTGCATCAACCGAGAGCCAAGCTCGTTGTTCGGAAGAAGTATCGCCTGTACTACGTGCTGGAACTCCTTTTCGGTGCACGAAAACAGATCTTCATCACGTTCGGCCCGTGGGTGCTGATCAAGGTGTACGGCGAACCGGCAACCTCGATAGCGGGCCTTCTCATGACCGGCGCGCTGATAGGGATAGTCTTCAAACCGCTCGCGGGTGTCGCGATCGACCGGTTCGGCGAACGCAGCGTCATGATCGCCGACGGACTGATCCTCGCCGTGGTCTGTATCGGGTACGGCTATGCGCTCAAGCTGACCGGCGACCCGGACACCGCACGACCGATAGCGTGCGCGTGCTTCATCGCGGACAACCTGCTGTTCGCGTTAGGGTCGGCACGAGCCGTGTACATATCGCGTCTGGCCGATTCTCCGCAAGAGGTCACCTCCACGCTTGCGATGGGCGTTTCCATCAACCACGCGGTCTCGATGACGATCCCCGTAGCAGCCGGCGCTATCTGGACAGCGTTCGATTACGACCGCGTGTTCCTTGCCGCAGCTATCCTCGCCCTGGCAATCGCCGCCGTCTCCAGGCTCGTCCCAGGAAGGGCTGTGGACCGCATACAGCGCGGGCGCACCTAGAGATAGGACAGGCGCACTCCTATTCTGAGTAACACAGGGCGTTCCCGCTCGGAACCTGCGCTGGAAGCTACCGCGTCAGGCTTACAGCGTCCACCCTTGACGGTACTCGCGTCGGACGTATTGGTTCGCCTCCGGGACGTTGGTGACGCGCATATTCTCGGCGTCCCAGTACACTTTCTGGCGCGTCCGTATCGCGAGGTTACCGAGCGATACCATCTCGCTCAGCGGTCCGGCGTAATCGAAGTTCGAGCACGCGGCGGGACCGCCTTTGCACGCCTTGACCCAGTTCTGATGATGCCCTTCGGGTATCCTCGGAATGGTCTCGGACGGGAACGTGTACTCAGCCATCTTCGACGCGGGCAGCAGTCTCGGGTTACCGCCGTACTCACCGGCGCACGCTATACCCTTGTCGCCGATGAACATCGACCCGTTGTCGCCGTCGCCGATCTCCTCATCCGGCGGAACCCCTTCCGGTCGGGGCGGCAGCTTGCCGCCATCGTACCAGTAGACGCTCACGGGACACATGTCGCCGCGCTGCGGGAACTCGTACCGGAGGATAGAGGCTGCGGGACCGGTCTCGTCGTTGCCGCCGACGATCTCGATCGGCTCGATACTCGTCGGTCTGGTAAGTTTCAATGTCCAGAACGGCGGGTCCATGATGTGGCAGCCCATATCGCCGAGCGCGCCGCACCCGAAATCCCACCAGCCGCGCCAGTTGAACGGCAGATACACCGGGTGGTACGGCCGGTGCGGTGCCGGGCCGAGCCAGACGTCCCAATCCAATGTGTCCGGTACCGGCGGCGTCTCTTTCGGCCGGTCGATGTTCTGCGGCCAGACCGGTCTGTTCGTCCAGATGTGGACCTCGCGTACAGGCCCGATCGCGCCGGACCAGATCATCTCGCACAGTTTCCGGACGCCGTCGCCGGAATGCCCCTGGTTGCCCATCTGTGTCGCGACACCATACCGATGGGCGAGATCGGTGAGCACCCGCGCTTCGTACGCGGAGTGCGTCAGCGGTTTCTCGACGTAGACGTGTTTGCCGAGCTGTATCGCCATCGAGGCCGCAACGGCGTGCGTGTGGTCGGGCGTCGCGATAACCACCGCGTCAATGTCCTTCTCCTTATCCAACATCCTGCGGAAGTCTCTGTACTTGGGCACGTCGGGATAGCGAGCATACATCCTGGCCGCACGTCGCTCGTCCGGATCGCACAGTGCAACGATGTTCTCGGTGCGCACACCGTTCAGGTCGCCTTCAGCGCGGCCGCCGGCGCCGATGCCCGCAATGTTAAGCTTCTCGTTAGGCGACTTGAGTGTCGGTCCTCCAACCACATGTTTTGGAACGACCTGGCAGCTCGCCGCAGCAACGACCGTCCCGGCTAAGAAAGTCCGTCGCGTAATCTTGTTCTTCTTCATAGCGCCACCTCTCTGAACCTCTTTCCGTGAGCAAACAATAGCCGATTACCTTAATTTCCCCCATCAATTTGGTGAAAAGCCCGCAGCCACATTCAACTTTACAGCCGGTCGCTGGAAGAAGTCAACACCTTTTTGTTGACCTCGGATAGCTCGGGAAATCAGAGGGTCCATCCCGCCCGGTACTCGCGACGGACATACTTATTGGCTTCCGGCACGTTGGTGACCCGCATGTTCTCGGCGTCCCAGTAAATCTTTTCCCGGGTGCGTACGGCGACGTTACCGAGCGCGACCATCTCAGCAAGCGGCCCGGCGTACCCGAAATGCGATCCGGTCGAACCATCTCCTTTGGACGCCGCGATCCATTCTCTGTAATGCCCCCTCGACCGAGGTATGGTCTTTGGCGGCAGCTCGTACGCCTCCATCTTCGATGCCGGCAGCAGACGTGTGCCCATACCGTAACAGCCGGTGGTCATGATACCTTTGTCGCCGATGAAGATCGACCCGTTATCGCCGTCGCCGAGCTGCTCGTCCTCCGGGACACCTTCCGGCCGGGGCGGCATCTTAGCACCGTCATGCCAGTACAACGTCACCGGACACATATCGCCTCGTTGCGGGAAGTCGTATCGGACGACGGAGGCTGTTGGTCCGCTCTCGTGGGTGCCGCCGACGATCTCTATCGGTTCGACGCTGATCGGTGCACCCAGCTTCAGTGCCCAGAACGGCGGGTCGAGAATATGGCAGCCCATATCGCCGAGCGCGCCGCAGCCGAAATCCCACCAGCCGCGCCATCTGTGCGGCAAATAGGCCGGGTTGTATGGCCGGTACGGTGCCGGACCGAGCCACAGATCCCAATCGAGCGTCGGCGGTACCGGCGGTGTATCTGTGGGCCGCTCCAAACCCTGCGGCCAGGTAGGTCTGTTCGTCCACGCGTGCGCTTCGCGGACAGGGCCTATCCCGCCGCTCCAGATGATCTCGCACGCCACGCGAACACCGTTAGCCCCATGACCCTGGTTGCCCATTTGGGTGACGACCTTGTACCGCTGGGCGGCTTGGGCGAGCATCCGCGCCTCGTACGCGGAGTGCGCGATAGGTTTCTCGACGAACACGTGTTTACCGAGCTGCATCGCCGCCATCGCGGCGACCGCGTGCGTATTGTCCGGCGTCGCAATGACCACCGCGTCAATATCCTTCTGTTTCTCCAGCATCACGCGGAAATCTTTGTATTTCGGGACGTCCGGGTAACGGCGGAACATTTCCGTCGCCGACCGCTCGTCAACGTCGCAGAGCGCGACGATGTTTTCCCTGCGCATGGCTCCGAGGTCCGTCTCAGCGCGACCGCCGGCACCGATACCGGCGATGTTGAGCTTCTCGCTCGGTGGCGTATGCCCTTTGCCGCCGACCACATGCCTCGGCACGACCTGGCACCCTGCCGCCGCCGCCACAGTACCGGCCAAGAACGTTCGTCGTGTCACCTTCGTTTTCTTCATAGTAGTACCTCGTAGTACCTCTCTCATGTCTCGTGCGCGAAGAAACCAAAGCAGAGCGATTTTCTGCATCGATTGGCGCGGGAAACCCACACTATACTGTCCATCCTTTCTTAGGATACAGCAGCGTCGAGCTGGTTTTCAAGCAGTTTCTGGCGCGGCTTGCACGATCGCCCACTGTGGAGTGCCGTCGCGAGCGCATGCCGCACGGCCCGGGGCGCTGGGTGCGACTCAGGCAGCAGGCATTTTGTGGTATCATGTTATCGATGGTTGCGAATTGGACGGTGCTAACCGCTCTTGCTGGATTACAGGCACGATCTCATATGAATCGCATAGCTGTCCTTATCGTCGCGCTGGCTTACGCACTTGGCGCGGATGCCGATGTTACGTTTCCCGGCGCAGCGTGGGAAACGCGGGAGCCATCTGAATTCGGCCTTGCTCCGGCTCCGCTGGACGAGCTTGCGCAGCGCCTGGGCGGTAGGGGCTGCGTCATCAAGGACGGATACGTCGTCAAATCGTGGGGAAACGAATCCGAAAAGGGCGACTGGTTCTCCTCGGCGAAACCGGTTCTGAGCACGCTGCTCTTCTTCGCGATTCACGAGGGGCTCGTCAAGAGCGTGGATCAGCCGATCGCGGATTGGGGATGGAACCTGTCAGCTAAGGACAGAACAATGACCTTTCGCCACCTGGGAAGCATGACCAGCGGTTATGCCCGACCGGAAAAGCCAGGCGTTGCGTGGGCCTACAACGATTTCGCCATTCAGCTCTACCGGAAAACGCTGTTCGACAAGGTTTTTGCCACCGGCGGAAAGGAGGTGGCCGAAGCGGCCCACCGGTTAGGCGCGTTGGGGTTGCAGGACGGGCTGGACTTCACCAGCAGGCATCGGCTCAAAGCGTCGATACGCGATTTTGCACGTATCTGCTGGTTCTGGCTGAATCGTGGCAGGTGGCACGACCGACAGGTGCTGCCCCGTCGCTTCTTCGACGAATACATGAAACCACAGACGCCGAAGGACATGCCCAACACGGTGAAAGCTGATACCGACGACTATCTGCAGATCGGCACCTACGGTGGCGGTTCGGACCATTTCACAAAATACGGCGCGGGCATTTACGGGTTCAACTGGTGGTTCAATGGTACCGGACGGCTTCACCCCGACAGCATGACCTGGCCCGACGCACCGGCGGATACTATCATGACCATTGGCGCCCGGGGCAACTGTTCCGCGATGTTCCCACGTCTGAACATGATCTTGGTATCCGCGCAGGGCAATTGGGGGGAATTGGAAGGCGGCAAGCGCGATTCCCCAATGAACCGTATCCTCGCGCTCACAGCCAAAGCAGCAGGCTACAATTCCAGCGCTCAAACGGTCTCTGGCGACCTCGCCAAATGGCGTCCGGTCACGCTGGACTTGCGCGGTCCGCCCGCCAACGCGTCCGATTCTAATCCCAACCCGTTCCTCGATTACCGCCTGCAGGTGCAGTTCACCAGCCGATCGGGAAACACTTACGACGTACCGGGTTTCTTCGCGGGTGATGGAAAAGGAGGGCTTTCCGGCGACGCGTGGCGCGTGATCTTCTCCCCGGACGAGGTGGGAACGTGGCGGTATCACCTATCCTTTTGCAGCGGCGATGCAGTTGCTGTCAGCCTGGATCGGAATGCCGGAGAAGCTACGGATTTGGATGGCGCAACGGGTTGCTTTGAAGTGACTCCGCAGGATGCGGTTGCGGAAGGTTTTTATCGCTGGGGTCGGCTCGAGTATGTGGGCGAACACTACCTGAAGTTTCGCGACGGGCCCTACTGGTTGAAAGGCGGCACGGACAGTCCGGAGGACTTTTTAGCGTACGACGGATTCCCAAGCACTCCAAAGGGCGGGCACCGGTACGCGAATCACGTTGCCGATTGGTGCGAAGACGACCCTGATTGGTACGGCGGGAAAGGAAAAGGCATTATCGGCGCACTGAACTATCTTGCCTCGCAAGGGGTCAACAGTATTTACTTCTTACCGATGAACATCGGCGGCGATGGGAAGAATGTCCATCCCTATCTGGGACGTATCAACGGCGCAGGAAGCCCGGACAATGATAACCTGCATCTCGACCTTACAAGGCTACACCAGTGGGGAGTCGTCTTCGAACACGCGCAGCGCAAGGGCATCATGCTGCACTTCGTCCTCAATGAGGCGGAGGAAAACAACAAATTGGAACTGGATAGCGGCCAACTGGACGTTGAACGGAAGCTATACTATCGAGAACTCATCGCCCGGTTTGGCCATTTGCCCGCGCTGCAGTGGAATATCTCCGAAGAATACAACTTGGGGCATAAGCTCAAACCTGAGATGGTCAAAGCGTTTGCTCAATACATCGCCGACGTCGACCCTTACGATCATCCCATCACCGTTCATCATGCCGGGCGGGCGGAAAAGGCGTGGGCGCCCTTCCTTGGTGACGCCCGATTCACCGTAACCTCCTTTCAGGAGAATGAGCATGTGACGGAACTGGTCGAGGTGTGGCGTGCCAAATCACGCGAAGCTGGCGTCCCGCTCGTGATCGGCATGGACGAATTTTTTCCCGACAAGAGCAGCCCGGAAAACATTGAACGTCATCGCCGCGAATACCTCTGGCCCGTCTACTTTTCCGGCGGCCAGATAGAGTTCATACTGGACGAACTACTCAAGGTCGAGGATTTCCGGAAATATGAACACCTTTGGCGGTACATGGCGTATGCTAGAACTTTCATGATGGATCATCTCCCCTTCTGGGAGATGGAGCCTCGGGACGATCTGCTAACCGATGAGTCGAAGTATAAAGGGGCGTACAGCGTAGTCTCGGGACAAGTCTTTGCGAAGGCTGGAGAAGTCTACGCCGTTTACCTCCCGGTAGCTGAGCATACTGGTGCTCTCGATCTAAGCCACACGCGTGCAATATTCAGTTTTCGTTGGTTCGATCCGCGGGCAGGCGCGTTTTCCGGGGACGAAACACGCGTTGTCGGCGGGAACGTCATTCCATTGGGAGCGCCACCGGAGGATCCATCGGAGGATTGGGTAGCGTTGTTGACGCGGGAGCAATCCGAACCATGAAGCGGCTTCGTAATTGCCACAGTGAACGTTTTTGGAGATATACGTGGTCGATGTTCTTACGGCACGAATCTCCTTCTTTGTGCACAACAATGGCGCTTGTGCTCGGGCTTTCGCTATCGGCCTTCGCTGGCGAGGAACGGATAGGGTCGGATAAGGAGCAGACCAAGCTTCGCGTGATCGCAACAACCGACGGCGAGGTCGATGACCGCTGTTCCATGGTCCGGTTCCTGCTGTATGCGAACGAGTGGGACGTTAGAGGAATCATCCACTCCAGTTCGAAATACCATTGGAAAGGGGACGAGACTCGTCCGGGAAAGGGTTGGGAACCGATCTCCTGGCTCGATCGGCAGCTCGATGCCTATGCACGGGTGTATCCAAACCTGAAGCTCCACGATCCCGATTACCCTTCAGCCGAATACTTGAGATCGCAGGTCTTTGTCGGCAATATCGCCGTTGAGGGGGATATGCGCGCGCCGACGCCCGGATCAAATCGGATTGTCCAGGTGCTCCTCGAACCTGATGATTCGCCGGTCTGGCTCCAAGCATGGGGCGGTTCGAACACGATCGCGCGCGCTCTCAAGACGATCCAGGAACAACATCCGGAGAGGACCGAAGAAGTTACCAAGAAGGCCCGTCTTTACTTGATCATGGAGCAAGACAATACGCTCAGGAAGTACATAAAACCCGAATGGCCGGGTATTCACGTACTGCGAAGCGGCGGGCACTCATTCGGGGCGATTGCGTATGACTGGCAGAAGATTCAGCCAAAGGATGTACAATCTTACTTTGATCGAGAGTGGATCACGACAAATATCCTTGAAGCCCACGGCCCACTGTGCGCCTTGTATGAGGCAAGAGACGGCCGGTTCCGCTCGGAAGGCGACACGCCCGCGTTCTTACATGTCATCAACAGCGGTCTGCGTAGCGCCGAAAACCCCGCATTCGGCGGATGGGGCGGCAGATTCGCCCTTTCTAACCGAGTGTGGAAGTCAGTAGATAAGGAAGGAGCATCACAACACAGCATCCTCCGGTGGGCCAAGGACTTTCAAAACGATTGGGCAGCACGCGCGGATTGGTGTGTGAAAGGGTACGATGAAGCTAATCATCCGCCCCAGGTCATCTTGTCGCACGCGCACCGACTCGACGGTCGGGCTGGCGGACAGATCGAACTCGATGCAAGCGATTCCAGGGATCCTGATGGCGACACGCTAGTTTTCAACTGGTGGCTATATGCCGAAGCGGGAACTTACAGCGGGCCTGTAACCATCAAAGGTGCGCGCGAGCCTGCGGCGACGCTGGTAATCCCCGATGACGCCGCGCCTGGCGACTCGCTGCACGTTGTCTGCACCGTAACCGACTCCGGCGAGCCGCGGCTGACCCGGTACGCGCGCGTGATTATCAAGGTAAAGGAGTAAATTCGAGGAAGGAACGAGAATGATTGCCTTGGCCTCACTCATTCTAAATGTGATTGAAGAGGTTCCCGAACCACCCCAGCCGGTGCCGCTCATTTACGACACCGACATGGGCAACGATCTGGACCGAGGACCCATCGGGCAACCACCGTTATCTGACGGTGGACGAAAGGCAAGTCGAACGCGTGAAAGAAATCCTGACGACCTTTGCTAGTGAACCGCCCCATCTACAAACCAAACAGGCTCGCTTTGAGGTAGGAGCACCCAGATGATGCAACGATATTGTAGTAGGCTTTTCTCCACGCTTCTGATGTTCGCGCCCGTTGTCGTGGCCAGCGAGAGAATCTCGCTGCTTGAAGATGACTTCAGCGCCTATCGCGCGGGCCTGTTCTCCTCCGTGGTCGGCGCGCATACGGAGTACCATTACCTGGCCGAAGCGGCACCCAAAGGAAACTGGGCGGTCTCTACCTTTCGTTCGAGCGTGCCGTCCCAACGGGCCTGGCGGATCGTGGAAGCGCGCGGCGAGGCGGCCATGGCGCAAACCTACGACAACAGGTACAATTTCTATCACCCCATGTTAGTAGCGGGCGATGTGGCATGGCGGGATTATACGATGACGGTTCAGTTCAAGCCGCAGAGCGAAGACAAGCAGCGCGGCCTCGTCTTCCGCTACCGGAACGATCGGTGCTACTACTTTCTCGGCGTGGACGGCCAGCGCGCTGTCTTGAAGCTCGTCAGACACGCGACAGGGTTCCATCAGCCGTACGAAAAGGTACTCGACGAGCGGCCCGTCGCATGGAGGCCGGGACAACGTCTCGAAGCTGCGGTCACCGTGACGGGAAGTCGTATTGATGCGAGGGTAAACGACGTGAGACTTGTCGCCGACGACGAGGTGTTTCCCGAAGGCAAGGTAGGCATCACGGCCGACGCCCCGACCTCGTTTTTCAACGTGACCGTGACAGCCAGCGCGGCGGAAGCACAGCGCGTGGAAGCCGCCATCGCCGCACGGCACGCGGAAGAGGCGGCGTTGCAGGCGGCCAATCCGAAGCCGGTCCTTTGGAAACGGATAGACCTGAAGGATTTTGGCGTAGGGCGCAACGTGCGCTTCGGCGACCTGAACGGCGACGGACAGCATGACGTGCTCCTGGCGCAGGTCCTGCACTACGGTCCGAAGGATCGCAACAGCGAAGTGGCTTGTCTGACCGCGATAACACTCGCCGGGCGGCAACTCTGGCAGGTGGGCGAACCGGACCCGTGGAAGAATCATCTGACCAATGATGTGGCCGTTCAAATACATGATCTCGACGACGATGGAAAGAACGAAGTCATCTACTGCAAAGACATGGAGATCATCGTGGCCGACGGCGCGACGGGTGAAACCAAGTATTCAACGCCGACGCCCGCCATGCCCGCCAACACCAACCCGCCCTACAACACGTTTCCGCGCATTCTGGGCGACTGCCTCTATTTCTGCGACCTGCGCGGCACGGGACGCGATGCGGACATCATCATGAAGGACCGCTATCTCAGCCTGTGGGCGCTGAACGACCGGCTCGAGATGATGTGGCACGGCCAATGCAACACCGGCCATTATCCTTACGCCTACGATGTCGATGATGACGGCAAAGACGAGATCATGATGGGCTACACCCTCTTCGACGACAACGGAGAGCAGCTCTGGTCATTGGATGAAGCCGTCAGAGATCATGCGGACGGCGTCGCCGTAGTTGCCTTTCAGCCAGGCGATCCGCCGCGGCTTCCCTGTGCGGCGAGTGACGAGGGGATGTTTTTCGCTGACATGCAGGGAACCATCCTTGAGCACCATTATTTGGGGCATGTGCAGAACCCGGCCATTGCGGATTTTCGGCCCGATCTGCCCGGTCTGGAAGCCATTTCCATCAACTTCTGGGGCAATCAAGGCATCGTGCACTTCTATAATGCGGATGGCGACGTCTATCACGACTTCGAGCCGGCGCAACACGGCAGCATGTGCCTGCCCGTAAACTGGACGGGCGAGCCAGGCGAGTTCTGGGTCCTCTCGGCAAATGTGGAAGAAGGCGGTCTCTTTGATGGTTGGGGACGTCGCGTGGTCACGTTCCCCGCTGACGGCCACCCGGATATGTGCTATGCGGTACTCGATATCATGGGCGATTGCCGCGATGAGATTGTGGTATGGGATCCATACGAGCTGTGGGTCTATACGCAAGATGATAATCCCAAGACCGGCAGACTGTACAGGCCGACGCGCAACCCGCTTTACAATTACTCGAACTATCAGGTCACTGTCTCACTCCCGGGATGGTCTGAGTAGGAAGTGCGTAGAGCTACTCTCCTAAGAAAATGGGGACTGACACAAACGTAGCGAGGTACGAGCGGAGACGTGTCTGTACCCTTTCTCTTAGACTGATAGTTAGCCCCGGCGGATGCCGAGCTCGCTGGAATGTGCGGAATAGATCCTCTGCGGACTGTCGAGCGGGAGCCATAACACCGGATCAGATAGTACGTGGCGGCCAGCCGGTGAAATCTTCCGTCTCGTCCGGGCCGAGCGCATCGCGCAGCGTTCGCGCGGCCGCTGCCACGCCGTCGCACCATGCCGCGATCTCCTCGACGGTCGGTGGACCGCTCTCCCAGCCTTCCCACGCTTCGAAGAGCCTGTCGAACGGTGTCACGTCAACCATCTCGCCGCACGCCCGTTTGAAATCCTCGAGACATTGCGTCCGATGGTTGCCGTAGATTCCCTGCGCCTCGATCGCCGCACGCACGAGCGTCCACGCGACGGTGAACGCGGTATAGAGGAACGCGTCCGCCTCTTCGTCAGCGCTGAACGCCGGTCGGCCCGTGAACTGCGTCAGGAAGTTCTCCCGGTCACGAGCGACGTGCTCGACCTCGCGGGAGACAAGCTCCGTCCACCCCGCTTCCGCCAGGTGACGTCGCCGTTCCTCCGGCGGAGCATGCGCGACGCGAACCAGCTCGTCAGCCAGTCGCTCGCATATCGGCAGCCGGTGCCGACCGGGCGCTTTCAGCCAGGTTTCGGCGAGCGCGTCGGTCTTCTCGTAGAGGTCGTCACGGACGAGCCCGCGCCGTACCGCATCCTGCAACGTCACGAAAAACTCGTCCATGCTCAGGATCTCTATCTCAGGATGCCGGGCAAACTCCGCCATCTCGGATTCGAGCTGGTCCCAAATGCCCACCGCGATCTGCGCGAACAGGAACATGAACGCCGGTCGTGTCGGACATTCTCTCGTGAACCGTACGATATCGCCGACGTTGTCCCGGCCGACGTTCGCGATATGTACCGAATGGAGTTTCGGTATCGGTCCGTGCGGGTAGCTCTTCGCGTAGGGCGACCCGCCCAGACCGCATACGAGACCCGGTCCGGGCTGTAACGCTTCCTGCTCGCGTCGTACCGCATCGTCATCCTCGACCTCACGCCACCAGTCCTGCAAGTACCAGTCCACCATGTTGCACCCGTGCTGACCGGATTGGTCGAGCAACCGGCGCGTCTCTTTCAGGTACACGTCAACAAGCCCTTCCGGCCAGAGATGCGTATACGTGTATGCCGCCCCGGACGACGGCCCCCAGAAACAGTCTTTGGGCGACCGCGTCTCGTGGTAGTACTGCAACATCCCCGGCATCAGCTTGACCATGAGCGGCAGGAATCCCCAGCCGAACTTGAACTGCCCGCGTTGCGGTACCAGCCAGTTGCCCGAATGGAGGTTGTTCATCGCCCAGGTAGCGTCACCGTCGCTGTTGTAGAAACAGACGTAGACCTTGTCCGGGTCGGCCGTGCAGTCATCGCGGGCCGGCAGCGGTTGGGTGTACGCACCGTCCGGGTCGCCCACGCCACCGTGGATGGTCAGGTTGGGTGTCCCGACGCTGCAGAGCGTGAAGAATCCGCGTTTCGCCGCTTCGGCAACGTACTCCTTCTCCTGATCGCAGACGCAATGCCAGTTCATCTGGACACCGGGCGGTTCCGCCGACTCCAACATCCGCCGGTACAGGGACAACGTCCGGCGCGTCTGACGGCTCAGCGGCAGATCGAGCGCGAACCCTTTGTGGTACACGACGAAATCTTCCAGCTCGTGCGCCAGCGCGTATGAGAGCGGTCGATGGATACAGAAGTTCGCGTAGAGACGTCTGTAGCAGTGCGGCCAGAGGTTAGCGACCGCCCACTCGGCCGCATCCACGTCGCTCGTGAACCTGCCGCGCAGATCGTCCCGTTTGCGTATGCCGTGACGGATCATCCACCGTTCCTGATCCGGCGAGACGGGTAGCATCGATTCGAGCCCTGCACGCGTGATCGCGATGTTCTGCGTCTGGATGACACGTTCCGTGTCGTACAGGACGTACCCATCAACGAGATGTTTGGACCGCTCTATCACCTCGTCGACGTCGTCTAGGCGCTCCACCGGCAAGCCGAACCGTTCGATGTAATAGTCGAGCCAATGGTTTTCGCAGAGCGGCCTCGGTGTACCGTCGGGTATCGTGAGATGTCGCCGGATGAGGTAGAGATGCGGTTCCGCACGGTTGATCAGCCCCTGGAACGACCGGTACCAGATCCAGAAATCGAGGCTCTCATCCCGCGCAGCCGGTTCCGACACCACGAGGCGTTTCACGCGGGGGATCGCCGGGAATATGTCCGTGAGATGCATATAAGGTTCCTTTTTCCATCCACAACCGAGCACCGATATAAACTGGACAGTAGCGTATACCGATCGTGCACGTTCTGTCAACGAGTTCGGGCTAGATGAGGGCTTTCTTGGTAGAGACGGCCCGGCGGGGCGTCTCCGGGCGGGCCGCCAACGTGCGCTAGCGGAGATTTCTTGCGCAGAATGTGATTATCCTAAACGCTCCTGCTCACCTCGGTGTTGTCCGCAAATGTCGCAACTGTCAACGGAGCGGTGACCAGCATCGTCACGGACAATTGGCGGAGGTGTTGCGCCTTGTTCCCTTTTAGTCCCAATTGGGGCGTATTGTGTATTGACAAAAAGGGCGAAAAGTGCTATACTATTTTTAACGATGAAAGGGGGGTACACTGGGTCGGGCTGAGGGGAGTTCCGGCTCTGTTGCGGCAGTTCTGCATATGTCTCTTAAAGAGGCAGGGTGTGACGAGGGGAGGCACTGACATGAGCAAAAAGGTAACGGTGGTCGCATCTTTCCTGGTACTCGCAGGCTTTTTCACATTCTCGGCATCTGCAGATCCGATCTTTTCTCAGGGGCCGGTCGATGGCGGCATTGCGATCGTGAGCGACTTTGGGTTTTTGGAGCAGGAGCTTGATAGTTTCGTGCTGGACCCTGGCGGCGCGATGGTAACCGATGTTCATTGGTGGGGAGCGTACGGCGGCGACCCTGATCCTACCTCAAGCGATGAGTTCACCATCCGCTTTTTCGAGGAATCGGAGACCGCATCCGGCGTTCCTTTTCCTTTGGGAACGTACCTCTACGAGTTTATCACAAGCTCTGCGGACCGTACGGCGACCGCTATGACGACGCCCGGATACGGCGCTCATGACGGCGGCGTGGTGTACGAATACATGTTTTTCCTTCCTGCGCCCATATCCCTTGACGGCGACACGAACTATTATCTCTCCATTGTCAACGATACCGAGTCACTATGGGGTTGGCTGCAAGGGGAAGACCCTGGTGGCGGGCACTGGTACCGCGTGGGCGACCCAGCTTATACGGGCAGTTGGACGCCAAGCACCATAGGCGGTGGCTTCGCGTTCGAGCTGACCGGTGCCCCAATTCCCGAGCCCGCAACCCTGCTCATCCTTGGCGGGCTAGGTGCCGGTCTGGCAGGCGCCAGGAAGCTGAGGAAGAAGAGCTAGCCGGGCATCAGGGGTGCGCGCTCCGGTCCTTCCGACGTTAGTCCACAGCAGATCGGAAGGTCTCATCAAAGCCTCTCTTCTGTTCGCGCCGGACATCCTTGTCGACGAAGAATCGCCCTGCCACCAGCAACTCTGTAACCAACCTTTGTCAAAATTCCCATACGGCGTGCTGTCTGCCGAGAATACGCCATCGTAGGGGCAGATCTGTGTGTCTGCCCTTTTCAAAAGCGGACGAACACACAGGTTCGCCCCTACAATCCAACAGCGAACGTCAGCCTCGGGTTAGTAGAGACGCCCCGGTGGGACGTCTCCGGGCGGCGAGTCGCCGCTGACTCCTCTAGTGTATACGGGAGCGAATAACCGCCCACGCTGGTATTCGTAGTGGAGGGTTTTGGACCTTCCTGGGGACCTGAACAGCCCGTCAGCGTGGGCCCGCGATGATCTGCGCCCATTCTTCGGGCAGGGCACGCCCTGCCCCTACACGCCTACCACAACATAGGAAAACAATGCCGCATCCAGCAACCAACGAGGCTCAGCGGGCAGTCTAAACATTCGCGGTGGTGTGTCGGGCACACCCGCCGTCACGTGCTACGTGAAATTTTTTGGGAAGAAAACGCCGACTTTTTCCGTCTATATATAATGAGAATAAAAATTGGGGAGAGACTATTTTGGTTTCCTCCGGCCGCAGGGTGATATGTGGGGCGAAAAATGGGGCGAGGGGCCGGGGGCAGCACCGATGCGTTGGGGGGGAGACCCGATTAATCGGCTGCCGCCATGGTACTCGGTCACGCGGTTGCGGAGGTGGTGAAAAAGTCGCTCGTCAAACGGACCGTGCGTTTCGACGGCCCCGAGAACCGGCTTCCGCCTCGTCATTGCGAGCGACCACGCCCGAGACGTGGGAGCGCGGCAATCTGGTTTTGTCGTAGGCGGCACAAACCGAGATTGCTTGGCTTACGCTCGCAATGACGAGGGGGAGTGTTAGGCTGCGCCACCGCGGGCGCGTTGTATGTTTATGGTGCTTCTTCGAGGGTGAGGAGCGGTAGGAAAAGATGGGCTGGGTAACGGTAACGAGCATGGGAGAAGTCAGATGACCGTCGATTCGATAATGAGCCGGGAAGTTTTCAAGATTTCGATGGACGATACTATCGCGACTGTCCGCGAGATTTTCAAGCATTTCAAGTTCCACCATCTCCTGGTGGTGGAAAAACGCAAACTTGTCGGCGTGATATCCGACCGTGACCTGCTCAAAGCGCTCAGCCCGTTCCTCGACACGCTCTCGGAGAAACCGCGCGACCTGGCGCTACTGAACCGGAAAGCACACCAGATTATGAGCCTCCGGCCTGTCACGGTCACCAAAGACGCCACTATAGAGCAGGCGATGAAACTGTTGGTGGAGAAGGACATATCGTGTCTGCCCGTCGTCTCGACCAACGGCGTCATCGAAGGTATCGTATCCTGGAAAGATATCCTGCGGTCCTTCTGCGAAACTACACCCGCGGAACAACCATTAGACACCGCGCATGTGGTCAAATAGCTATCGGGGCCGCCGGCTGGTATCGAAAAAGGCTAGAATTACGGTGGATTGTTGTCAAGCTGGTCGTCAGCGATCATATCTCAGGCAGACCGAACTTCTTACGATACCGATTCATGAGCTCGAGCTGCTCGGGGGAGAGACAGTCTCTGGTCACCGCCCAGTACTCCTGTTCAGGCATATTCACGAGACCACTCTGCCTCGCCACCAGATCAAGCAGCTCTTCGATGTCGGTTGGCTGACGCTTGCCGCCGACAGTGGAAGCGGGATCGTAAGGTAAGAACCACGTATGCATTTCCCAGCCAAAGTTGCAGGCGTCGAATATAGTCGCGATCCCTTCGCAGAGCTTTGCTAAACCTTCCACCGTCACTCTCCGGCGACCAGCATCGGGCAATTGGGACCTCTTGGTTGGCAAACTGTGGGCCAATGAATGCGTTCTTATCTCGCTTACCGTCTCTGCAAGCCGGCGCATTTCGTCGTCAGGCTTGACTTTCTTCAAGAGAGCCTTGAAATCCTCTTTGTACTCATCTTTGATCCATTCCGTCAGAACTCGGTTCTTGAACCGACTGACAGTGTTTGCGTCGGGCCCGGTGTCGCTAACTAGACCGTAGATCAGGATATGCATGTATTCTACGGAGTTCCAGTACACCAAGCGCCAAAAACAGAGCTTGTCCGGGTCTACTAAATCCTCGAAGGGAAAGGCTGCTATTTCTTGGAGAACAAACACGGTGTTGCGGAGAGTAAGGAGGCGCTCATGGAGGTCCTCCCGGAGCCGCTCGTATTCTTTCAGGTGTTCAGGCTTTATTACGTCTTCGGGCTGCTTGCTCTCGAGCTTCATTCTTGGCCCCGTATAATGAGTTCTTCATCACGGCCGCAAGCTCATTGTAAGCTCTCGATCGCAGCAGATTCAAGACCTTTTGCACGCTGCGGATAACCACTGGCTTCCGGATTCGGCAGGAGTTCGGGTGATGCCACACCGATTTCAGCCCGTTTCCGATACGCTGTCCCTGAGTCTCAGCGAGTTCCGTCTGGGCCACATGCGGTTTCGACCAAACCCGGTCCGGCCGAAGAGCAGCTACCATCAACCACCAGGATTGCGCTATAATCATTTACCAAGGGTGACCAGAGAACTGGCGTTCCGCCTTTCCGGGCAGTATACAGAATGGGGTGCAGATCGCTCGACCGTTTTCGAAAAAGAAGGGAGGCAAGGAGAGTGTATAGAAAAATCCTGTCTGTTGTCGTCTTCACGTGCCTTGCGTTCAGCGGGGTTGGCGCTGTGTCGGTTGAGACGGAACTGACGCCGCCGGTGATATTCTCGTACGGCTGGCCTATCTCGGGAAGCAAGGACCGGGATTATTATCAGCTTGATATGACGACGCCGAATGTGGTTGAGATCGGACCGAACGCAACGAGCTATCCGCCTGCGCGCACGCGCGGCCACGATAGGGAGCTGCTGGACTACTGGCATGCACGGGGCAAACGGCTCGTGCGCCGATGTTATGTGACGAAGTTCAATGACGACGGCGAGAAAGTGGGGTACTGCGATGCGGAAGAGCTTCTGACACGCTGGTCCGCCGCTATGGATGAGTACGGGATAGACGGTATCGCCATTGATGAGTTCATAAAGAGCCGTCCTGACCTCGTGACTGAATGGGTGGCAGCCTTGAAAACGCTGCGAGGGCGGTATCCTGACAAGCTCATCTTCTGCTGGGTTGCAGGAGAAGGTATCGCGTCACAGCCGTTGCTGGAGGCAATCCGCGATTACGCCGATTTCTGTATGCCGGAGGTCTACTATTCGGAAACTCAGGCGGAAGGGTTTCCCGAGTTCGAGTTTACCAGGTTCCGTAAAGCGGTTGATCTAATCGAGTCGAAAGCGCCGGGAATTGCGCGCAAGACGCTTATCGGTCTGGGCGCTCACCAGCGATTGTGGGATAAAGATCCGGAAATAGATTACAAACAGTTTCTGGAGGCGCAGGTGAAGACCATCGCCGAGGACGACCTGCTGCGCAAGCTTCCGGGTATCGCAGTATATGCACCGTATGCGCTGGACAGCGCCACTATCAGCCATCTGGATAAGGTTCTTAAGACATATTACTACGGGAAACGATAACGCGAGGTTGTTCTCAGAGGGCATTTCGAGACCTCGGTTCTCAGCATGTACGAACAAACGAGATTGTCACGCTTCCACGCCCCAGGCGTGGTCGCTCCTAACTAAACGGGGACCGACACAAGCGTAGCGAGGTACGAGCGGAGACGTGTCTGCCTGCTCGCCGTGGAGAGTACCCTTTTTCTTATACGTATAGTTCGCCGCAGCGGATGCCAAGCTCGCAATGACGACGGAAGGCAAGACAATGCGGCTCGTGCTACGGGCATCGACCTGCTCTTCGTCCTTATCGCGACAGGTCCGTTGCGGCGGACAACGAAGCGATGCGGCCTTCATTGAAGAATAGCTTTTAGCACAGCTTCTAGAAGTCTTGACAGTGGGTGATGCTCAGATCAAGGCGCGGTCTGCGGAGAAAAGCTGGTCCCCCAAGGGCCGTTTCGATGAGCGCAAGGTAGCCCCTCCATCTATTTTCAGAGTTGCGTCTACTCCGCCATGAGCTGGACAAACTCATGGAATGCAGTCTGGTCGAGCCCGCTGCGCATCTCGTTTTTCATACTCAGAAACGCGGTAAACGTCCCCACGGCATCCCTGTAAACGCGCTGTGACGTCATCGCATCGAACACATCGGCGATCGCGCTCACTTTAGCGTAGGGATGAATCTTCTCCGCAGGAAGACCTTGCGGGTAGCCGGACTTGTCGCACCGCTCGTGGTGTTGACTGACGACGACGTAACTCTCCTCCGGTACCCCACCGACCTCCTGCAGTATCTCAACGCCGTATGCGGGATGCTTCTTGACTATGCCCCACTCTTCCTGGTTGAGGGGACCTCTCTTCAGCGTAATGCTCTTATCAACGCGGCTCATGCCGATATCGTGAAGCAACGCGCCAGTGCCCAGCACGATAAGGTCCGACGGTTTGCAAAGCTCCATTCTTTGAGCCAACGCCACGGAAAACACGCACACGTTCACCGAATGAGCGTAGAGATAGTAATCGTACGATCTCACCTTGAGGAAGTTTCTGAACGCCGCCTCATCCTGCAAGACGAGGTCAACCGTGTTCCGGACGAGCTCTTCACTGCGACGGATGCCGTCGCGCATCCACGGATTGTCCAGAAGCCGCTCGATCAAATAGGTAACCGATCTGTAGACGATTTCCGCCTTCTTCTTCGACTCTATAGTGTCATCTGCAACGATCTTATCGAGATTATCCTCGATATACTTCGCATACGCGTCTTGGTCGCTGGTCTCAATGTACACGCGCTCGACGTGATGTTCGAGCAGACGTCGCCTGATCTCCTCGGTAAATTGGAAGTTTTCGGCCCGATAGAGAACGGGTTGCGCTCCACTCTTGCCAGGAACGTAAATCTTGAACCCCGTTACGGTGTCCAGGAAAAGGGTCTCGAGAGGAATCGAGATGAACTCTCCACCGACTTCACCGGACGGTGCGAGCTTCTGAACGTGCGAATCGGCTTCTTCCATAGCGACGCTTCCACGATGGCCGTATCAGGTTACAAGAAAGCCCCGAAAACTGACATGGTTGTAGCGGATCTGATGTAGACGCGCGCTCTCTCCACTTTTTATAATACCACACTCAACGTGCACCGGTCAAGAGGCCCCCTTCATCGCGGCTCGGATAAAAAGAAAAGACGCCCCAATGTGACGAGCCCTTAGACGCGAGCGTCGACGCGCATTTTTCCCTTGAGGACGACGGCCCGTATGTGGTATGTAATACCGACCTTCTCATTCGCGGTCAGAGCTTCGAGAGACGGAGCCTCGCAGCTCCTAACGGGGGAAAAGAGGACGAACGGAAAGGAGAAACCATGCGGAAGCGGAAGAGCTTGTTGCGCGTGCTGACGCCGGTGGTGCTGGTGCTGGCGCTCGGTCTGACAGAAGGGTGTACCTTAGCCAAGATAAGCGGTCGCGGCGCGATACCGATCATGCTCAATACTCCTCAGCAAAGAGTGCAGCTTGTCAGAAGTGTCGAGGTTAAGAAGATGAGGGCGTTCGATTATACCTCGTCATTCGACGTTTCTGAGGTGCTCGGGGATGTCATTGCAATGACGGACGCCGACGCGATTATCAATATCGCGATAACGGTCAAGACGACGCCGCTCGATTGGTTGGTGAACCTGATCACGTTGGGTCTCGCGAATTCGCGGACGATGTATGTGACCGGCGATGTGGTGCGGGTGAAGGAAGATCTGGTCTCGATAACGCCGGACGGTACAAAGACGCTTGCACAATCAGAGGAGGTCGGCGCGCTGTTTGCTCGAGCGCTCGATCAACCTGCCCAACCGGGATACACTCACGCGATCGTTCGGCTCGATGACGGCGGGTATAGTCTCGTGACGTGCAACGCCGACGCGTTCGAATAGTAGCCCGGAAACTCACTTTCCGGGATTAACGTTTACGCCGGGCGGCTTGTTCCCGGCAAATGAGTTGCCGGGCTACGTGGAACTCGTCGTTATTGCGAGCCCTTTTCTGTCGTCATTGCTAGCTTGGCATCCGCTGCGGCGAACTATTAGTCTAAGAAAAAGGGTACTCTCCACGGCGAGCAGGCAGACACGTCTCCGCTCGTACCTCGCTACGCTTGTGTCAGTCCCCATTTTCTTAGGAGCCGCTGAATGCACGGGTGGCCCTTGCGGAACGTGCGCCGTGTTGAAAACAGGCCGTAGCGAGGCGGATGGCCGCCCGTCACGACATTTCTGTATGAAATCGGCAGCAGATGGCTCCTTCTCCAACACGTGCATGAAGAAAACCGTCCAGGAACGAGCAGCTTAGATCTTGTCACTTTTCCCGCTTTTTCTTCGGTGGCGTATAGGTGATATCGCCGAATGTGGGTTCGGTACCGTGCTCGACCCAGGCGACGAGTTCCTCGAATGCCCGTGCCATCTCTTCCGGACGGAACGTCACATGTCCGGGCCGGTCAACAACTTTCAGCACGAAGAGGTTGCCGTTCCCCTTCTTTTCGAGCAGCTCCTTGTACCGATGCTCCTGCTCTATCGGCACGAGCGTATCGCCGGTACCGTGCAGGGCGACCATCGGGCGTTTTA
>Ga0180433_10001221_pt1 | contig 43250 bp, 26 predicted proteins | sample SS_ome_8_FD_132980 | JGI IMG/M metagenome (GOLD analysis project Ga0180433, IMG submission 132980) | Hypersaline lake sediment archaeal communities from the Salton Sea, California, USA - SS_1_D_1 metaG | ecosystem: Environmental > Aquatic > Non-marine Saline and Alkaline > Hypersaline >...
CTTCTGCTACTGATAATAACGCTAATTTAGAAGTTCTTGACAGTGGTGATGTTAATGTAGACTATCTACATGGAGTTTGTATTACTGACTTTGCTGTTCAGTGTGGTAATCTAACTGGTGTCTCTATGTGGGCACCTGTTCAGTCAGAATGCGATCTTGGTACTTTAACCGCTAATGTAGACCAGACCTTGTTTATGGATGAGGTTTATATCAATAGTCTTGAGTTTGGGTATACTACTGGCGCTAATGCTACTGAGAACTATGGTGCTGAAACCGATCAAAAAATATGGTTGTTGAACGATGGTAGATTTGTTAACTGGGAATCATTTGATTATGCTACCATTACTGGTTCTATGACAACCCATTCTGGTGGTATAGTTTTGGGTGCTACCGCTACCACTTTGTCTGATGGAAATCCTGGATTTCTAAGACATGATGCAAATGGTTATCGTGCGGTAACAGTTTATGATGCCGGTACAAATGAGATGACTAACTATAGGGTATCAGCTGGTTCTAGTCCAAATGCTAGTTATTTTGTGTTTCATGCAGCTTCTGATACACTTTATCTGCCAACAGCTTTGAGTGGAAGTATAGCTTCTGGAGACTACATTTATGCTCTGTATGCAGCTGACGAATACGCGGCAGCAGCTACCAGTACATATTTTGCAGCCTTAAACGACTCAGATCGTCCGGGAGTTATAGGAGCACTTAGACAGGGTCAGGTAGAGATTTATATAGTTGCTGATACTGACGCATCTTTCGAAAATGCGTGGCGTTTGACTGGTTGTACTATTACTTCAGATCTTACCCGTGAGCCTCTAGCAGAACTTGGTCATTTAGGTCCATATGACAGGCCTTTAACTCTGCCTGTACCTATTACTGTGACCATTGATACTACAGCTGGAGATTTGACCCATTGGGCAAAATTTGCTGGTGTAGATTTCGATACCGTTGATGATATTGACCTTGCAGACTTGATGGCTGAAGACGAGCTTAAACTTGTCGTAAAGGTTTTCGCACAGACAGATGAGGAAGCTGGTGGTACTGGTTCTAGTAGAACAGTTCTTACAGGATCAGAACTAGTTGGTGAAACCTATATGGATGACGGTGTTCCTGGCACTTATAGTGCTGGTAATACTGAACGTGCTCTTAAGACTATAGTTGTAGAACATCTTAAGATTACGGACGAAGCATATACATTGGATATGGGAACAAATGCTACACAGACATTTGGTTTCCGTTCAACCAATGATCTGTATGTGGTCAAGGGAGATATTAGTATTAGCCAGATTACTAGTGGTAATAAGATTAGAAGAAATTCATAATCTTGATATATTAAAGGATATGGGTCTGGGGGAATATATTCCCCCGGCCTATACTGATTATGGGAAGGAGATTCATGATGAATACAGAAAAGGTAGACAGACATAAAGAAAAATTAATAAAAACTATTTCAGAAGAAGTTACCACTTTGTTTGAGAAGGTTTTGGATTATGCTGAAATTGCCGTTCCTAACCAGGATGGATATAAAAAGTTAAGATCAAAAATTTTGAGGATAGGCAATAATTGCAGAAGAAATATTGCTAAGGAGATAAATAGCCATTATAAGGTTACTTATATTGCTCCTGGTGAGGTAGTTATTGAGGTTGCTAAACCTAAAACTATGGAGAAAGGGTCTAAGAAATAAAGGAGGAGGTCTGTGAAATGGCAGATAAGGAAATTATAAACAGGAGAGAATTTCAGTCTCCTGATGGGGATACAACTTATTATATAGCTGCTCCAACAGCTGAAGATATAAGAGGCGCAGATTGGCAGTATAGTAAAACTTATACTAAATCCTTGATGGATGGAATTACCACCTCTTCAGAGATGATGGATATTTTAATGAGAAGAGGTATAATTGGACCTGAATTTGAGAAGAGGCAAGCAGAACTTACTAATATGTTAACTGCTAAAGCCATTGAATTGCAGAAATGTGAAGATATCGATGAAAAACAGAAATTGGCTATAGAGGTGGCATCTGCTAGAGAAGAGTTATTTAATTGGAATCAGCGTTTGAATGGCCCAATGGCCAATACTTGTGAGCAGATATCTGATGATGCTAGACTTGAATATCTTACATGTAGAATAGTTCAGAATGCAGATGGAACCAGAGTATGGGATACTATCGAGGACTATTTTGGAGAAGAAGATCAAGGTTTGGCAATGAGAGCTAGATTTGAAGTTATGTTATTTTTGCAGGGACTTCAATCAGATTTTCTTGAGCAAACTCCAGAAGCTGTAGCTTTGAGAGAAGTTGAAGAAGAGGCTCGTAAAAAAGCTGAAGATGCTATGGCTGAATTAGAGAAAGAACTGGAAAAAGAAATTCAGGAAGAAATTAAAGAGGATAAAAAGCCTAAGAAGAAATCTACTAGGGGTAGAAAGAAAAAAGCTGTGCCTAAGAAGAAAGACACATCTAAGAAAAAAGCTTCGGAGTAAGCTATGAATTTAACTTATGATGAGTTGGAAAAATATTTGGAACAGATATGTACTGGTACTAAAATAGTGGAAGTGTGTAATAGAATTATATTATTTAAACAACCAGATACATTTGTTAAGATGAAAGCCAGACAGGTTTACGAGTCTGAGTATAAAAAATCATTGGAAGATGGTTTGATTTCCAATGAAGAAATGCGTAAGATCATAGAGGAAAGGCAGTTAATTAGTGAAGAGGATAGACGCAAATTATCTTCTTTAGAATCTAAGCTTGAAGGTCAGAGAATTTTATTAGGCAAGACCACTAAAGTTAGAGCTAGACAGGATAGGATTAAAGAAGTTATTGAAAAATTGGAAAATGAGATAAGGGTAATAAGAAGTAAGGAAAGATCTAAATTTTCTATGACTGCTGATACTAGGGCAGAAGAAACTAAAATTTTGTATTTATGTTGGTGTTGCTGTTATAATTTTGATACTAATAAATTATATTGGGAAACACATGAATCTTTTTTGAATGAATCAGATTTTGTTTTCCGCCAAAAAAGTGTTTCTGAATTTATATTATTTTATAGTGGTATACCAACAACTTATATTAGAAAAATAGCTAGAAGTAATTTATGGAGAATAAAATACATTACTAGTTTGAAAACGTCGGAACCTCTTTTTGGGGTTCCGGCATCCGAATACTCTAATGATATGATGAATTTGGCATATTGGTCTAATTTTTACCAGAATGTTTATGACATGATGCCAGAAGATCAACCTTCAGAATTAATCATTGATGATGATGAGGCTTTGGATGCATATTTGAAGGATTACTACGAAAAAAAACATCGTGAGTCCGTGGCAAGGAAAAATAATAAAAAACATGGTAAACTATCAGCTTTTGATAAACAAGAGGTGTTAGTTACTAGGACTAACGAATTGTATGAAGATATAGAATTTGATAAGCCGAAAGAATCTTCGGCTATTAAAGACAAACCTATGATTCAGAAAAAAGCTCGCCGAAGAAGATAAACTTCAAGAATGGTAAGGACAGGTCCACTAAAAATTGTTACAGGTTTGTATTGTATATTTTTAATATAGGGGGCCGGTGTCTTGCCAATCACCGATTATACAATAACCATAAAAGAAAAAGCAGCTGATATGCCTAAATATATCAGAGATCTTCTATTGTCATTGAACAAGTTGATGACAGAAGTATCAGGATTGCGCTCTGATTTGAAGGCCACTCGTCCAGGCACATTTTCCAGTGTGCGTGATATAGAAAAGTTTGCTAAAAAATTTGATAAATTTTCTCAATCAGTAGAAAATCTTTCTAGGACTATGAAATCTGTGGAGACTATGAAAGCTCCTGGATTGGAAGGTTTGCAGAAAGAGATTGCTGCAGAATCTAAAAAAGTTTTGGGTGCTGCTCAAAAAACTATTGCTGGTAAAGACGCAGATGTAGAATTTGATAAGCGCATAAGCAAACTTATAAATGAGCTTGCTGAAATGAAAAAGCTTATAATTGCTAGTGGTAGAGCTGATGCAAAGGCTATAGAAGCAGCGTTATCTCGCCTTATGAAAGCTTTTTCTGTGGGTGGCAAAGGAGACCCAAGAGATTATGAAATAATTAAACCTGCAAGACTTTTGAAAGAAAAAGCTGCCAAAGATCTTGAGAATACTTTGAATTATACTAATAAAGAATTATTGTCAGCTGCTAACAATTTTAGATCTTTAGCAGAGACAACAGCTGTCACTGATAAGACATTGGTTAATTTTGTGCAAGAATCTGATAAAGCAGCACAAAATATTAATAAAGCTTTTGTAGATATCAAAAAAACTGCTGATATAAAATCATCTATAGAAGCCGCAGTTTTCAAGCAAGCTGCTGTCAGACCTACTGAAAAAGGCGTGCCTTATGTATATCGTAAAGGTCCTGGCGTAGCTCCTACCGCAAATATCCCACAAGTTGAAGGTCGTATAAATTATATGGTTGATGACCTTTCTAAGTCTCTTAAAAAATTACAAGAGAATATGGTGAAGTCTATACAAAAAGGTTTGCGCAAAGGTTTAGAAGTAATGCGAACTGAGACAGGTGAATTTTTTGAGCTTGGTAAAGGCGAGAGAGAATGGGAATTAAGAATAGTTGATGTGGGAAAATTGAAAAGAGAATTGAAAGATGCTTTTGGAATTACTGTAGATTTGGATGCTGCGGGATTAGCCGATGCATATAGACAAGCTTATATTAAGCGAGAATCTGGTACAAGAGAATCAGCAGATGTAATGGCTAATCAACTTTACAGATGGTTTGAAAAAGTTGGTCGAGAGGAAATACGCGGTACTTCTGATTATGTTAGAGATATGTATGAAAAAGTCAGAGGCGGTGCAAAGGATGTAGAACAGCTTAGAGCAGACCCTAGATTAAAAGATGTTTACAAAAGCACTGTTCTTCAAGCGGAAGCTATGCGTCATATGGCTGAGAATTTTTTCAAGTCTGTATCTGTTCCTGCTGCAAGAGTCACAGAACAAGGAACAACAGCTTTTGAAACAAAGTATGGAGCAGAAAGAGCTCTTGCTAATTTTGCTACTTTGACCACTGGTATTGAGAGGCTGACACAGGAATTTAAAGCTTTGGGTGGTGGAAAAGGTAGGTATGCTGAATTTTTAACTAAAGCAGCTGAGGTTCCGTTAAGACCTACTATAGAAGAGAGGGGAGAGTCTGAAAAACTTGCTCGAGATCTGATAAGCGGTGTGAAGCAGTTAGGTGGTAAAGAATTAATTACTACTGGTTATAGAGAAGCTGTGGCATTAAGAAAGATGGAAAGAAAAGAGATAGGTGGTGCCGAAGCTTCTGCTGAATTAATGGATACAACAAAATCTCTAGAAGAACTTGAAAAAGAGGCTCAGAGACTCAATATTTCAGCTCTTGATGTAGCCAATGCTCTTAATCAGATAAACCTTGAGAATTTTTATGATGTATTAAATAGATTATATTCAGCTGGTAAGGTTCCATTTTTGCAGACAAAAGCTGGAACTATTGATTGGCCTAGTACTTTACGTGATATTGCAGAAATAAAACAAGATTTGTTAGGGGTCATGCCATTAATTGAGCCTGGCAGACCAAAACGTAGACCTTATGAAGAAGATGTAGTTAGAATATTAACAAAGGCTACAGAGAAAATGAGGCCCGAAGAACAGAAGAGGCATATCAAAGATGTTTCTCTTGTCTGGGCTGATATGGCTGAGAATGCTAGAAAATTAGAAAAGGCTGGCATATATACTGGAAAAGAATATCTTGGTATTCAAGAAGCTCGTCCTATTGATTTAAGTGATGCAGCTAGTTCTCATTTGGTGCAGTTTAATAAGAGCTTTGCTAATTCTTTAAGATCTTTGGACAAAACAATGATGGGTGCCAGTGTGGCCGGTATAAGAGGCCAGGCACCTTTTGAAGCTTTCAGTTCTATTTCCCGTCAATACACTAACCTTGTAAATGCTCTTGAAATAGCTTCCAAGGAAGCAGAATTGCCAGCTATAGTAAGTACTAGAGAAAAAGGAATGATTCAAGCTGGTAAGTATGGCACCGGTGGTTTTGGTGTGAATGTATTAACTGAATTAAGAAATACTGCTGCTACATTCGAAGATCAGATAGTTATATCTGGTAGATTGGCAAAAGCATTTACTAAAATAGTTAAGCCTTTAGTTGGGCCTGCTGCTGAATTGGCTGAAAGAACCACTCCTATGAAACCTGGATTGGTTAGAGTGGGTGGTAGAGCCGCAGGGGAAATGTTGGGAGCCAAAACCAAGCAAGATTTTGAGAATTTGGTTAAGAACATTACTGGTGAATTTCAAGAAGTTTTAGGAATAAAACAGAAATATAGAGGAAGAGCTGATGTAGCTGAAATAGGTGATAGAATAGAAAATGTTATGCGTGAGCATAGGGGGGAGACTATTGAAGTTCAAACTGCTAAGCTTACTGAAATATTTCTTAACTATTTCGGAAGGAAACTAGCTACAAGATTTGGAACTAAAGGTGTGGCTGTTGGACCAACCGCTATACCTACTGAAATAAAGGAAATTCAAGACATTGCTAAGGCTATGGCTGGCGGATTAGCTGCAAAAGTTGAGCCAGGTGCTGGATTAGGTTTTGCTAGAATGCCAAAAAGTGTTGGTGAAATGATAGCAGATATGTTGGAAAACACTTTGGCTGGTGAAGATTTAGGATGGGCTGACATATTTAGTAAAGAAGTTCTGAGTGATTTAATTGATAGATTGAGAGCTTCTGGTAATAAATTCATTTTAGATTTATTTAGTGAAGCTAGTCATGGCATAGTAACAAAAGAAGAGGCTGAAAAACAAAAGAGACTATTTGTTGAATCTGCTGATGTATATCAGAAACTATTTGGCCAAGCATTATCTGGCGGTGTGACTGGAATAGAAAAGGTACAAGAAGATTATGTTGAACAATTAGGAAAAGCGCCTTTCAAATTACAGCCAATTGAAGCGAGAATAAGTGCAAGAGGTATAGCAAAAAGAGGTTTGATGCCTGAAGTTTTGGAAGGCATGGTGAATAACCTTATAGGATCTCTTAAAGATGTCACCGAAATAAAAGATGTTGCTTTAACCGCTGATCCAGCTGTTCGTGAGAAAATGAATTCTTATTTACGAGCATTGACTTATTCTGGTTTGGATGCTGCAGAAAAAGAGGCCATGACTAAGAGGTTAAAAGCTGAAGGTGCTGGCGCTGAAGATATAAAGAGATTACAGGAATTTGAAAAACAATGGACTGTTTATACTGATATAGTTGATGAGTATGGCAAAACTATGAAAAGTTTTGTGGCTCCTAAATTTATGCAAATAGTTGAAGAGCCTCATATATACAAAGGATGGTCAGAAAAGGAACTTGAAAAAGGCACAAAAGGAGCAAGACTCAATTACCAAGCTTTCGCTGCATATGCAGGAATTTTTGGCGAAGGGTCTTCTATGCTTAAAGAATTAGCTGAATCTACTTCACTGGCTTCTAGAGAGGGGTGGGAGCTTATCAAAGCCCTACAAATGATGGACCCTTCTATGAAGGAAACCAGAGAAAGTATGTTGAGCAGTTTGAAAGAAGTAAAATTGGCAGATATCAAACCTCTTGAAAAAGGAACAGCTACTATAGATGAATTGAAAGGTACTTTGTTTGATATCGCCAGACATCCGGAAGCATTCAAGATAAAAATACCCACTACTGTACCAGGAGCTGAGAAGTTTTATGAAGAAATGTATGTTCCTGGCCCTGCCTTGAGATCTACCTATAAGGAAGAATTGTTAGGCAAAGAAGCGCCTACAGAGATATCAAGACAATTAAGTAACCTTATAAACGCTGCTAAAAATGTAGAAGATATAATGATGGGCATGAAGCAGGGCATTACTGGTCCTGGAATGGAGAAGTTTGCTAGTACTCTGAGGAGTGAAATAACCCAATCTTTAGTAAGAACATATAAAGAGGCCGCTACAATAGAGGCAAAGAAACAGTTAACCCCTGAAAATGTAAAAATGTTGGAAGGGACTTTAGACAAATTGAAGTCATCTTTAACTGGTCCAGCAGCTCCAGTTTATCAAGCTTTACCTCGAGCAAAAAGAGCGCCTGGTGCTCAGACAGCGTTAGAAGCTGTTGAAGCATATGAACAAAAGTTGAGAACAAAAGCAGATCCTAGAATGTATACCAAAGTATTAGGAAGAATTATGGATATGCTGGTAGGGGTGCAACCTGAAGAACTACGCAAGGAACAGGAAAAAATAACTACTGCTTTGAGAAAATACAAAGAAACCGGTGCTGTACCTGGCGAATACAAGAAAGCGTATGAAATGTATGGCAGAGGCGGTAAGGTTCCATTTGAAGATGTTATGGGATCATTTAGAAAAAGAATAGAGGAAAAGCGTGAAGCAGTTCCTATATTTGATGTAGAATTAAGAGCAGGCAATTTAGAAGAGTTTGCTGAAAAAATGGGAGTAAGCATGGAGGTTACTACCAAGGAAGCTCTTGAAAGAGCCATGCAGAGTTTGGGCAGGGCTAAGGTAAAGTATTATGAGAGTTTAGCAAAACAAGTACTTGGTCCAAAGAAGGCTATAGAGCAAACATTCTTCCAGAGAACTATACCAGCTATAACTGGGAAAGCAGTATCCGCTATAACTGATAAGACTGAGGATCTATATGAATTATTAGATTTATTGGAAGGTAAGAAATTCGGTATAGAATTGGATATGCCTAACATTGATGAGCTTAGGAAGAAATTAAAAGAAATTATAGCAGACCATGAGGAATATATTAAGAAATCTAAGCAGTTAGGTTTGCCTGTATTGAAAGAAAGAGAAATTGGTTTATCTCCTATGATGGCCAAAGCTTTGAAAGTAAAAGGCATGGGTGGCGAAGAAACCAATCTGGCGAAACTTATAAAAGAACGCAAAAAGATGACTCAAGATGAGTTGGATGCTATAGGTGCTGCAAAAGATGTTTTTGTAGAATCTGTTAGATACCCTTTCTACGGCACTGTAAGTGTTCAGCCTCACAAAGCCAGATTAATGGAAGAAGAGCAATCAAAATACGCTATAACTGTTCCAGGTGCTCCTCAATTAGATTTAGCTGAGTTAAATAATATAGTAGACCAAATGAGAGAGCATGTTTTTGGAAAGGGTGGTTTATTACAGAGAAGAGAAGAAGCTTGGGCTGAGGGTACAGATGAGGGTGCTCAGAAAGCTATGGAATTAACCAATGAAATAACTAAATTGATAGAAGTTATTAAAAGGGCTACACCTACATTTATCAATATGGAACAAAAACTTGATTATGATGGTGATGCTCTCTTTGTACATACAGGTCAACTTGAGGAATCAAGAAAAGAAATACAAAGCCATTTCAATGCATTAGGTGAAGATATAACTTCTGTTAGGTCTCTATTTTCTACTTTATTTACTGCTGTAAAAGAAACTGAATCCAAATCTATGGCGGAAATGGCTTATACATTCGAGAAGAAACATCCAGCAGAGAAGGGGTTTGAATGGTTGACCAAACCATATATAACCAAAGAGGTTCAGAATTTAGGATTTGATGAAGTAAAGCAGGCTTTAGAAAGTTATTCTAAAGATATTATGAAGTTAGAAATAGAACCTGAAGTTTATAGAAAGTTAGGCGGTCGAACTCCAGAAGCAGCTGGAATGGAAGCTGGTATGTTTGAAAAAACAGCGACAGAATTGACTGAAGAACTAGCCAGAAGAAAACTATGGGAACAGAAATATAGTGATGCTATTATAGGTCAATTGTATAAATTACACACTGGTCCAACTGTTGAATCTATTAGTAGGTTAGTTAGGACATCAGAAATAGAAACTGGTTTTGGTAAAGGATTAGCCAAGACTGGTGGTGCATCCTTTGAACCTTCTGAAGAATTTTTAAGAATGTGGCCAGCTAAAAGTGCGGCTTTGGGGGGAAGGCCTGTTCAGGAATTTGCTGCTCGTATGAATGAGATAATGAGATTTATCATTCAGAAAGGTATGGATGAAAAGCATGCTGGTGTTAGAGCAGTCGGTGCTGATATCCTTGAAAATGTGGCAAAAAAAGGCGGCGCTAATTTAATAATTAATGCCATGGAGGCTGAACGAGATCAGTTTGGTGAACTGTGGGATTTCAATGAACAAATAGCTACAGAAGCTAAATTGAGATTAGGCGCTTTACCTACCCAAGAATTGATGGGCGAACTTAAGAGATTTGAATTAGGTAAAATGTCAACAAAGGATATACAAGCTGCCTATCAGGGATTGGGTGATGTAGGATCTGCTAGTAGAGAAGTGATGACTGACTCTCTTGTGGAAGCAGCTAAGCAAGCTGATATTAGTAAAGACAGGGAACAAATTATAAATGAGATAATATCTTATATTGATTTAGAGGCAGTTTTCCAAGAGTTGTTTAGACAGATTAAGAGAACAGCTGTAAAGGGATATACTAAAGAATTACAAACTAGAATGGAAGAATTGCCTTTTGAACAAAGAGTTAAGATGGAACGCCAGGTGGCAACTGCTGGTGGAATGGGGATGTTTGCTAAACAAGAGATTGAAGAACAAGCAGCTAGACCAAAAGGTGTAAGTATATTAAAGTATGTTACTGCCAATTTACAACCTCTATATAAGATGAGAACTAGTATGGAAACTTTGGCAGCTGTAGCTAAACGTACAGGAATGAAGCCAGAAATTCCTGAAATGATGCTGCCAAAAGCTGAAGCGGGTGATTTGAAGAAGAGTTTTGAAGATGTAACAAAAGCATCTCATGTTCTATCCCAAGCTCTTGAATCTGTTGTTCCAGCTGGTAGAGGTGATATTCATAGAGTTATGACTTTTACTGCTTTGCAGAAAAAGTATATGGATATCCAAGCCCTAAAGGGGGTTGCTGAGAGAGCTAAAATACCTATGGAAAGAGGCATGCCTCTGCCTACCACAAGAATGCCCATAGCGAGGGGTGCAACTTTTGCTGAAGTGCCTAAATTAGCAGCTGAAGTATGGAAAGAAGCTGTGTCTAAGACTACTCGTCCCGGCCCTGCTAAAAAGAGGGAAGGTTTAGAGATATTAGAATATGAAAATGAGCGTATAAGAAAACAAATAGGTGCAGCCGCTGATAGAGTTGAAGAGCTATCTCAGATGGCTGGCATACCTTTGAGAGCCCCGGAAGAAGAAGCTGAAGAATTTTATAAATGGGAAGAACAGCATCAGGATGCGTTGAAGAGAATAGAGGCAAGAGCAAGAGCTTTAGGAGAAGGCATTGCTAGAACTTTTGCTGATATACCTGAGGACGCTCTTCAAGCTTCTATAGATAAATATGGAGATACTGTAAGAGATTTACTAAAATTTCAAGTCTCTATGACAGAACAATTGAGGAGAGTCTCTGAGTCAATAAGAGATGTACCTTTGCAGGAGAAATATTTTAGAGCTGCATTTCCTGGATATGAAAAAGTAATAAGAAAAGAATCTGCTGGTCTTGCCAATGATTTTGCCAAAAAGGAAAAAGAAAATTTTGAAGAATTGAAGGCACAAAGAGCTCAGGAGCAAAAGGTTTATCAACAAACTATAGAAGATTTTTATAGAAAGGAAATTCGTCCTAAGTATGCAAAGGGCGATATTCCTACAATGACGGAAGCTGCAGATGAGACTGTAAAAGAATCTATCAGAGCAGTTGATGAGATTTCTTCCGCGATGACTGATGCTGTGATTCAGAGAAAGAGATTAGCTTTAAGAGCTTTGGCAGAGAAAGCTACTGGTGGCATAAATATAAAAGAAGAAGTTCCTTTATTTGAACTTTATAGAGCAAGCGGATTAATGGGTGGTGGTGGATATAAAAAAGGTGGTAGACCTACACCACAGGTAGAAGCAATAGTTAAAAAGATGGCAGGTTTAGGAAAGCCTGGTATGCTTGCGGAAACTACAGCTTTCAGAGGTACTGCATTACATGCTAAGAAGCAGAAAGAAATAATAGAAAAGTATTCAGAATATGGTGAAATACAAACAGAAACTTTAATAGAAGACTTGGATAATATGATTACTGGTCATCTTGATGTATTATACACTGAGATGGAAGGCGGCAGGAAATTAGCTGAAATCAAATCCGTGTATAGCCCTGAAAAATTCAGACGTGTTGCCGCAGGCGCTGAAAAGATTGCTGCTGGAAAGATGACCTTAGATGAGTATATTAAGAAGCTGCAAGAAAGTGGGACAGCTCTTAATATAGAAATAGCTAGAAAGTTAGAAGGATATGTTAGTCAGGTCAATTTCTATTTGAGTAAATATCAAGATGCGGTAGCTGAGTTAATCCTTGTAAGTACTGAAGATCCAACTAAAGAAATAAAAATAGAAGTTGGCAAGTTTGATCCAGAGAGATTTAAGAGAGATGTGGAAGCTGTTAAGAAAGCCAGATCAATAGTTGGAAAGATGATGTATGGCGCTGGCACAGGACAACTAGGTGCTGAACTTGGAAGGTATAGAGAGATATATGAATCAGTAGCTTCCGGCATAGGTCAGGATATTACTCCTGGTAGATTCAAAGCCGCTCTTCCTAAAACAGCATCTTTAAAGACTTTGAGAGAATCTCAAGGTGAATTAACTAAAAACGAACAGGAATTATTTGATAGATTAAGTAAAGAATATTTGAAAGCCTATGAAACTATGGGCGAACGTAGAAGAAGATCATTTTGGTCGGTTTATGGTGGTACCACAACTGCTGCTGGCGGAGCCGCAGGCGCTCCTCCACCTCCAGGTGCCCCTCCAGCTCCTCCTGGTGGAGGTGATGGCGGGGACGATTTTGAAGAAATGCAGAAAAGAGTTGCAGCTTTATTGGCTAGACTCAGAGAAGGCTCTGAAATTGATACATCCACTGCAATGAAATTAATAGAGGAATTAACTAAAGCTGAAGAACATTATTATGCTAGTATGGCTATGCGTAGTGCTGGTAATAAAAAACTGATAGATAACTATGCTAAGCTGATGGCTGAAATACAAGATGCTTTGAACAAAGCTTACGAAGGTGGATTGGAAAGTGCTAAAGAAGCATACAAGATATTAAAGCAAATACCTGATGATATGTCTAGGATGGCTAAGGATTATTCAGTTCTTGAAGACCTTAAGATAGACCCAAGAGGTGCTCAGACACCTAAAGCTTTGCATACCAACTTGAAAGCTTTATTAGATGTTGCTACAAGATTTTATGGTTTAGCTGATGTTGGAGAATTAGGTAAATTTGGCGGCGGAATAGAAGACTTAATAAAACAAGTTAGAGAAAAGGGTCCAGCAGAAGATATAACTCGCAGAATAATGTCCTTTGTAGAAGGTTTGCCACAGGAGAAAAAGGGTGGCATGGTAAAAATATGGCAATTCTACAGGCAAGCTGTAGGCACATATTTTATGAAGCAGTTGGATGCGTTGGCTCAAGAGATTCAAGCCGCTACCACAGAAGACGAAACTAGACAAGCTCAGATGAAGTATGAGCGATTGTTGGAAAGATATGTAACTCGTATAAAACAATCTCTGGGATCTCTGAGTGATATTTATACTACAAAAGTTGGCGGAATGAGGGAGTTTGTTAATCCCCAACTAGCTCAGATGACAGGAATTTATAGAGGCCCGAAAGAGATTACTGAAATTGCAAGACAGCGGGCAGCTCTCGGCGGAGAATTCAAACCAATATTTGAAGAGTTGGTTGGCGATCTTTCTCCTATGGCTGAAGAAATGATTACTCCTCTAGAGAAGGTGAGAAGTGCTTTTAAATCTCTTACCGAAGAAGATATGGGAATGAGAGCCATATTGGATGATGCTGAGTTGTTTAGTCGTATAGGAGATCAGGCTGTTGAAGCATGGGATTTTGATAAATTAATTAGAGGTGTAACAAAATTAAGAGCCGCATTACAATCTTATAACAGAATGCAGATAGGTGGATTAGGTACTATAGGATTTGCTGAAGATTATACAGAATCGATGCGTAAAAATGTAGAAGATACAATAAAATACTTCAAACAATTAGAGCAGATGCTCACCGCAACAGGCGCAAAAGGCGCTATGGGTACTGTAGGGGTGCCTCCATTCTTAGATCCTAAAACTCAGCAGCTTCTTCATAAAAGAAATATAGCCCAAATTAGAAAATTCTTTGAGACCGCAGAAGAAATGGGTGGCGCAAAGATGGGTCAAGCATTTACCTATAGATATAAAATAATAGACCCAGCTACCAAGCAAACATTGTCAAGTATGGCGGAAGAATTTAGAAAAGTGGGTGAAGCTGTAGATGACTCTGGAAATAGAATAGGAGTATTTAAAGAAAGATCAGATGACCTTATAAAAAGCATGCAGGGAAGACGAGGATTAGGTCAGGCTTTTGGACGAGTTATTAGATGGGGTGTCGCTAGTAGAACAGTGTATGGAATGGTCAATGCATTAGGTTCCGCTGTTAATACCATGGCAGACGTTGAATCTGGCATCGCAGTTTTGAGACAGGTTATGAGTCCATTAGAAACCGATTTCAGAATGATTACTGATGCTAGTTTGGATTTTGCTAAAGAATTTGGTCAGCCTATTAGAGGTGTTATAGACTCTATGAGAGTATTTGCTCAGCAAGGTTTGGCTCAGGAAGAAGTTATAGATAGAACTAGAACTGCTACACTAGCTGCTAATGTAAGCACACTTACTGCAGCTGATGCTACTGAAGCTCTCACTGCTGCTACCCGAGTATTTGGTAAAGAAGCTGAAAGTTCTGTTAGATTTTTGGATGCATGGAATGAAGTAGAAGCTCGACATGCCATTACATCTGCTGATTTGGCAAATGCGTTGAAAAAAGCCGCTGCTGCTGCTAAAACATCAGGATTTAGTTTTGACGAGTTAAATGCTATCATTACTGGTATAGGCGAAACCTCAAGACAGACTGGTAAAGAGATTGGTACATCTCTTAGATTTATATTTAGAAGAATGCAGGCAGAAAGAGCTCCGAAAGAATTAGGTAAGATTGGTGTACCAGTATTGACTCCAAGTGGGGATTTAAGAAAAGGTTTCAATATTATGGGAGATCTTGCTGATAAATGGAAAGAATTATCTAATGCTCAGAGATTAAGTATTGCTCAGGCCATTGGTGGTAGAAGACATTATAATAATGTTATTATTTTGATGGATCATTGGCAAGATGCGTTGGATGCATTAACTCATAGTATCAATTCTAAGGGTGCTGCTGAACGAAGAAATGCCATAGTTATGGAAACTTATGCTAAGAAAGTTCAGCAAGTTAGAGCTGCTGTAGCTGAATTGCAGGTACAATTTGGAAGAGCGTTTTTACCTATAGCGAAGGCTGGATTAACAGGATTGAAATTCTTAATAGAAGCATTTACTAATATTCCGCCAAGTGTAAAAGTAGCCGCAACCGCTATCACAGGCTTATTTGCATTAATTACTAAGGGCGGATCTATAATGCAGAGATTTTCAGATTTCTTTGTAGGTGGTAAAGGAATTTTTGGAGATTTCTTTTCTTCATTGTCTAATGAATTTAGAAAAGGTATATTTGAGATTTTTGGAAAACGTCTAGGTGGTATAGATTTATCTGAATTTCTGGGCGGAGTTAAATTAGAAGGATTGAAGCAGATTACAGAAGCCAGCGGAATAAGAGATTTAGAGACATTTCTTGGCAAATTTGCTTATACTCTTACTAAGGTAGGTCAAAGTTGGAATAATTTCCTTACAAGCATACTTAAAGGCGGAGCCATAACATCAAAGGGTATTAGCGATGTGCTAAATGCTATATCTAAAGCAACTTTTGGATTAAGTGCTACTATAGGCATAAGAGGCAGCGGTCCTATTGGTTTAGCTATTAGAACTTTGATGGGAGGTTTTACCAGTTTATTTGATCTTGGTGGATATGGTTTTGAAAAATTAGGTAAATATATAGGTCTTACTGGTCAGCAAATGGCCAAGTTGACCAAACATAACACAGGCTTGGTCGGGTCTCTTGGCCCAATGGTAGGAACATTTGCTGCTTTGACGCCTTTGCTTAATAAGGGAATAGATGGATTTAAGATGATGGCGCTTTCAGCACAAGATTATGAAAAATCCATAGATGGTATTCGTAGAAAAACTAGTGGAGAATTGGCAGATATAAAGAATTTGAGTGCTGGATATGATAAATTGTCTAAAAAGCTGGAAGACATAAGGGAATCCAGGAAGCCTGAAGTCAAGAAAAGACAGCAGGAAAGAGAGGAATATAAAAGCCCTCTATTAACGCTAGGCACTGTGTATGGAGAAACCACTGATTATGCTAATAGATTGGCTGACACTAACATAGATTTGGTAAGCAGTTTTGATGAATTCGGTAATGCTGTTTTGAAGAACACTGGCAATTTGAAGTCTTATATAAAAGTAATGGAAGAAGCTAAATTCGGAGAAATGGCTAAAACAGAAGTTGGGGTTTTGAGTAAATATATACAAGACCTTACTAAGACCACAGGATTAGAAACTTTCAAAAATGAATTGAAAACATTCGTAAAAGAAATTCCTGCTATAGGGCCTTTATTGGCCAGATCTATAAAAGTATCTCCTGCAAAAGAATTAGATCTAATAGTCAACAAAATGAATGAGTTGTTGGCTTTGAGGTCTAAATATCCATTAACCACTGCTTTTGATGTCGATATAGAGGATTACAAAAAGAAGTTAGAAGAAGCACGAGGAAAATATCGTGAAACTTATAAAGATTTTAGAAGAGTTTTAGCTGAGTTGCCTACTGAAGGTTTAACACCTACTCAAATATCGGAAATGTTTGGTGGAGAAGAATTCAAAAAGGGATTTGAGTTAATGGTTAGATTGGAACCTCGATTGCAGGTAGGCGAATTAAAAGGTCAGGTTGACTGGAAAGATGTGTTTGGATCTGAAGTATTAAAAAGAATATATCCTGAAAAGCCTATAGACATTGCTGGCCCTCTTACTAAGGGATTGTTGGAGCAGAGTAATGCTATTAAAAGAGAAACAGAGGCTTTCAGTGGTGATGTAGTAATATTTTCTAAAAAAGCTTTAACATCTTTAACTCATCAACAGAAGCAAATACAGTCGGTAGCATATGATTTCGGAAAAGAATCTACTTTTGCTAAGGCATGGGAAGATATTGCTTGGAGATTTAATGTAGCTGGTAATCAAGCGGTATTAAATATGAGAGAAACCACTGATGGTGTGACTGAATGGTTTGTTACATATGTTGATAAAGAGCTTGGCCAGCTTGTAGAAAAGCCATGGGCTGATGTGGAACCATTTGTTCAAGCCATATTTCCTACAAGAGCTATAGAAGATAGATTGTATGGAAATATTGAAGCGTTGAAAGAATTTGTTGCTGGTGCTGGCGCTGGTTTAAGAGGAGTAACTGAGAAAGAATTTAAGAGAGAGTTTGATTTAGGTGCAAGATTTTTCGGCGGAATACCAACTACTACTTTATTGCAGACAGCTAAGGGATTTGAGCCTTTCAAAGGCTATGGAGAAGTTGGCTTTAAGACTGGTTGGGATAAATGGATAAAGAAAAATTATATCGAGCCTATGACAGAATATAATAATATTCTGGAGCAAACGGCAAACATGCAATTAGAAGTTGGAGAAGCGGAATTGTCTCCTGCATTTCTTGAAGATCTTACTAAGCTACAGAATATATTGAAAAACAATCAGGTAGTTCTTCAGTATAGAGCGGCTCATGAAGATTTAATGAAGTCTTTGTCAGAGAGCCAAAGAGTTTTGAAAGAAAATATAGCTGCTGAAAGAAATAGAGCAAAATATATTGTTCAAACAAGTGGATATTTGAAAGGTTTGCCAGAAGATATGTCTGATTTTAATACTGGTGTGCAGAGATTTGAGGAATTAAGTTCTCAGCAGAGACTTATGTATAGAGAAAAGGGGACACAACCTGAGGAAAGAACTTTTACTAATTTAGGAAGGTCTATTAAAGAAGACATGATGACAAGAGAATCTCTTGTTAGATCCATTGATGAGATAGATAAAACTTTAATAGGCATAAAAGAAATTGGTGATGTTGCAGAAGCTTTTGGTGCAGCTTTACCAGTTGATGAGTTAGGCAAGTATGTGGAAGAAATAGCTGTTACTGGAGATAAAGGCACTGGTTTACTTTTGGGTGAAACAAAGAATATAACAGCTAATACTGCGCAGACAGTAGATAGATTGGATGACTTATTGGCTCATGCTGGAGATCAGCAAGCCATAGAAAGACAGGTTATGAGGTTACCTGCCCTTGGATTAGGTCACGGTGATATTAGAGATTTTGTTAAAAGATTAGAATATGGCGCAGAGTTAAGAGAGAAAGTAGCAGAAAAAGGTGATTCCGAGATGGTTGCGGCTGTAGATAGATCTTTGGATGAGCTAGTCTCTCAGATGGTAGGTAAATATGGTATAAAAGAATCCTTGAAAGCATTGCAGGAATGGCGTTATAGACCAATGCTTGGTTTAGGTAGAGAGGATTTTACAAGAATAGGGCTTTTACAGAGAACTCTTGGCGGGGCAAGTCCTGACATGTTTGTTCAAGCAATGGCGAAGGCACAGCCTAATATTGCTGAAACCCCCGAGTTCCAAGAATTGCTAAAAATACAGCAAGAAAATAGAACTGAGCAGATAGTAAGTAATAAATCTCTTAATAAATTGTTGGCTATATATAGTACTTTTGAGCATTTTAATAAGGTAGCCAGCAACAGACAGATTAAGAGTATGGATTATCAATTGAATGAGTTGAGAGATCAGAAAAAAGAGTTTGAAAAGACTGGTAAAGATACTAGTGGTTTATCTGAAAAGATAGAAGAACTCACAAAAGCTAGAGCTGCTGTTTCAGAAAAGGTTAGAGGACAAGCTATTAGAGAGTTGATAGCTCCTATAGCCATAGCATCTCAGGAAATAGCGAGGTCTCTCGGTGTTACTGATAAACAACTTAGAATACTTGGTGGTACTGTCGGAGCTACTTATTTAGCTTGGAAAGTATGGGCCTCATTAAGCGATGAACCTATACCTGAATATATAGAAGAATTAGGTGAGAAATCAAAAGAAGCAGCTCAAAGAATGGCTCAAGAAGGTGTTAAGGGTACTGCTTGGAAAGCATGGTATGCTACCAAAGGAAAGGCTGAACAAGTCTTTGGCAAAACACTAGAAGATGATTTAAAGAAAGCTGAAGATAAGATAAAAAAAGGACGTATATTTACTGAGGAAGAGGCTAGAAAGGCTGCAGAAAAGGGTATGCCTGAGAAAGGTGTAAAACCATTAAGAGATAAAATAGTCTCAGCAATAGAAGAGGTAAAGAAGAAACCAGAAAAAGCGGCTGCTATGGATGAACAGCTTTTAAGGGAAAATCAAGCTCAAACTGGGGTATTACTTGGTATTTATGAGCAGGCTAAGAGGGGTGCTGAGAATACAAGCACCTTTACTAATGCTTTACATGGAGAAATGCAGTCTGATCGTAAACAAAGAGTAGATGAAGTAGATTCTATTATAGATGGAATCGATGAACTTAGAAGTGAATATATGGAACGACGTGCCAGAACAGGTGGTAGACCAGTTTTAAGAGAGATTGCTGCTATTGGTTTGGCTGCTGGTGCTGCTGGATATATACAAGAAAAAAGAGGTCCAGCTGCCCGAGCTAATGAGATGGAAAGAAGAGCTCGAAGAGAAACTGAGCTAGTTGAGCAATTAATAGATACTTATCCTGACGTGGCTGCAAAAGCCGCTGAAGATCAATTGAACACAACTAAGAAAGCTGCAGATAAAACTGTAACTCTTGAAACAGAAAAAGTGAGAAGAGCAGTTGATGTTGCTAAAGAAGAAGCCAAAATTACAGATAAGCTAACTGAAGATAGGCAGAAATTTGTAAACGAAGTAGATAAAATAAATGAAAAACTATCTGAAAGTGCTAACAAGTTAGCTGAAGGAGAACTTTCAGAAGAATTCAAGAGACAGATAGAATTAATGGAAGAAGCTATTAAAGGATCTAAACTTGCTCAAGAATTTGAGAATAAATTTGTTACAGAGATAAGTGGTGTAATGGCAGGTAGGAGAGTTCCTCAGTTAGCTCTTGGTGAAAGAAATATTTTGAACGTTCCTGCTGCGGGTCGTATAAGGAGCGGTTTCTTTGAAAAATTATTTGGAACAGGATTTGAGGCTACATCTAAAGAATTTGAATCTATGATGCAGGAAAGAGAAACTCTTATTGCTAAATCTAGAGAAACAATTACCGAAATAGCTAAATTAGAGGGTAAAGAGTTAAGTGACATAGAAGAAAAACGCTATAGCATGTTAAAAGACTCTTTGGGTAGTTTGGAAGACAGGATAAAGAGTTTGAATAAATCATTAGCTGATTCAGCGGATACTTTAGAAGAGGCTATTGTGGCTGAAGAGTTGAGAATGGAGAGAGTCTCTACTGCTAATACGATGCTTGCAGAACAGGAGATTGCTGCAGCTAGAAGAGCTACTCGTGGTGGAAGAGGTTTGGAAGCAGGAAGACCTGCATTTGCTGGCGGCATTGAATTTGGTCCGAGACAGCGAATGGAGATGCAGGCTCAGCAAAGACTGCTTTCTGAGAATAAGGAATTTAGAAAAACATTTGAAGAATATCAGGATAAAAGTTTAAAGTTAGATCAGGAAACTGCAAGACGTGATGAATTGATTAGAAGAAGAAGAGAGTTAGAATTTCGCAAAACTGAAGAAGAGCGTGTTGGGGGAGTAAGGCCTACCACTTTACAAGAACTTGAATCTGTAGAACTTCAATTAAATGAGACCGCTGGTGCAGTAGAAGCTTTGAATGGGAGATTGAGTGTTTTGGCAGATGCATCGTATGCTGCATCTAAAGCCATGGAATTTCAAATAAAAGCTGAACAAACAAGAGCATCTGCTGTAGATGAGTTTGCAAGGCAGATGGCGACAATTAGAACTGGCGCTCCTGCGCTTGGGTATTTAGGAGGTTTAGGCATAGCTGCTGGCGCTGCTGGGGAATTGCCTATGCCGAAAGGCAGAGATCAATTAACTGCTTCTGAAAGACTGTATGCTGGTGCTGTTGAAACAAGTAATACAGCTTTGGTCAGAGAAATAGAACTATACCAAGAAGTCCATCAAAGACGCCAGTCTGAAATTGGTTTAATGAGAGAGAGTGCAACTCAGATTGTTAGATTTACAAGAGAAATGCAGGCAGCTGAACAGGCTGGTGATCCAGAAGCTATTCAAGCAGCAAAAGATGCTCTTAATGCTCAGGTCGAAGCTCATAAAAAATTGCAGATCTCTGTTAGTGATCTTAATAGTCAATTATCTAAACTTGCAGAAATTCCTGTAGCTATGAATATTGCAAGTTTAGTAGGTGATTTGGAAAAATTGAAAACAAGTTTTAAAGAAGGTTGGGCAGCTGCTAGATTGGGAGAAGAGATTGCTGGGGTTAGAGAAATGAGGCCTGGTGGAAGACACCCACTAGCTCCTGTTGTACCCACCTACGAGATGTTTGCTGCTGGGATACCTTCAGAAAAGTTATGGAAAACTACAAAATATGAAGCTGAGAAGGCCATGAAGATTGCTAGAAGTGGTACATGGACCATGTATGACCAGCAAAAGAGAATGTTTGATGAAGAGCGTGATCTTAGAGAGTGGGAACAGCATATAGAATATTCTAAGATGGAAGACCAAGAAAAACATGCATGGGATTTATGGCGTAGAATGAATCAGGCAAGAAGAGAGTTAGAGATGTTGCCTGAAGGACCTGAGAGAGCGGAAGCTATTAATAAGATAAACGAGCAGCAGGCTGGATTAGAAGATCAAATGAGAACTGCTTGGAAAGTAGAAGAAGGTACTTTTAAGGGATTTGATTTTGAATCATTTCAAAGTGAAATAGGTAGTATTCTTGAACAATTTGGTAGTGATGAAATAGTAACAGAATTAAGGTCTGGTTCAATTGCTACAATGTTAGAACAGTATTTAGGAAAAGAGGAAGAAGAAAAAACTATTTTTGGTAAGATATCAGAAGTTTTGGTTAATTTAATGAGATCTATTACTGGTAAACAAGAGCCACCAAAAGAAGAATTGCCAGATGATGTGTTAAGATATTTTCAGTTTCGCAAAGCAGCTGGCGGCACAATTTATGGCCCTGGTGGACCAAAGGAAGATAGAGTACTTATAGCAGCAAGCCCTGGAGAATATGTGATTAGAGCTTCATCAGCAAAGAAATTAGGGTCTGGTTTGTTGAGCTATATGAACCAGACTGGCCAAATTCCAGGATTTGCTGAGGGGGCTGAAGTAAGAGAGTTTATAGAAAGCGGCGGCCAGAAAAAGAAATTTTTTGGCGGAGCAGAAGATTTGCCAATACCTCCTGATGTAAGAAGGTATGTTCTTGGATTTTTGACAGGCCAGGCCGGAGAAGAACATGCGGAAGCACTGAGAAATGTGATTTATAATACTGATATTAAAACTTTAAATAAATTGAAAGAATCATTAGATGCTTTAAGTCAAAAATTATTTGGAGAACCAGGACTACTTAATATAGGTTGGAATCAGGCGGCTTATAATAAAGCATTTATGAAGACTAAAAAGCCAATAGAAAAGTCCGGGAAATCAGATTTTGAGAAAGGTATGGAAGCAGTAAGTCATACAGGAACAAGACAAAAAGCATTGAAAGAAATTATGGAATCTATGAGGCAGGGTGGATTAATTAAAAGATTTGCTGAGGGCGATAAAGTAGAAGCTCTTGATGAGTATACTTGGGGTATGGTTCGTAATTATTTTCAAAATGAAAATGCAGATAAACCTTTGTTTTTACCTGAAGATGTTAAGAAGTTTACTAAACAATATACATTACCATCAATGGGCATCAAAGAAAAAGACATAGATTCAATTAAAGGTGCATTCAAAGGAAGAGGTGATCCTGAATATCAAGATAGATTAAGGTCTGTCAGAGCACTGAAAGAAGCTATTGACAAAGGCAGCATCACAAGCTGGGCAGATTATTATAATACAGCCATGGATGTATTTACTGAAAAAGATTTCAATAAATTTGTTGATGAAATGCCTGAAGTATTGCATAAGAAGAGAAGTGGCGGTCTTATAGAAAAATTGTCTGTTGGTGGTGAGATTGCTGGTAGAAAAGCTGGAGAATTAGTATCTAGAGCTCTTGGGACTATACCACAATATAAAGACGGAATAAGTTATGTGCCTCACGATCAATTAGCGTTTCTACATGCTGGAGAATCAGTAACACCTGCTGGATATGCAGAAGGTGGTGCAGTAAGGGGAGCCGCTGCTAAGGGTAGATCTTTAGAGGTAAAAGTAGATGTGGGTGATATTAAAGATGCAATTACGGAAGCTATAGAAAAAACAAAATTAGAACTTAAAGATAATACCGTAGTTTTGGATGATAATGTGGTGGTTTTAGCTGAAAGTGATAAGGTTGTGACTTTAAAAGATACTACTGTTACTGCTGTTTTGGATGAAAATGCTACTGTAAAAGCAGTATTGGATACTGATACTGTGGGAATAGATACTACAGCTCTGGAAAATTCATTATCTGGATTAGAGAGGGCCTTGGCAAGTATCAATTTAGGTGGTGGAGTTGGCGCTGACGAAGCTTCTCAGAAGATAGATCAATTTATAGAAGTGTCTGAGAACAGATTTGCAAGTTTTGAAAGAGCAATTAGTGATAATTTAGAATCTATTAATGAAATAAAAGTGGCTAATATAGCTGATGATATTGAAGTAGATAGTTTGTCACAGCAATTAAATACTGCTTTTACTGAGATAGATAATATAAGAAGTCAGTTAGAAACAGAACTTAGCAAGAAGGTAACATCAAATTCTACTGCTTCAGAGGTGGATTCAAAGATACAAGAATTATCCGATACTCTGACAAACAGGTTAGCATTAATAGAAATAACAACCAATAATTTAACAAATTCTATTTCAGCACTTGAATATGATATTGCTAATCAGGAAGACAGACTTAATTCTAATATTGCTCGTATAGGAATGGAGGTATAAGATGACTCCTACTTATAGAAGTTGGGAAGAGGCTACAAAATGGATAAACTATAATGAGAATAGTTTTGATAGTGACTATCCTTCTCCTGATCAAACAGCAGGGCAATCAGTGGCTAAATGGATAATAGAGAGTATCTTTGAATTGAGTTTAGAAGGCGGGTCTAATTATGGTAGTTATTTACCTGGTTATGATATAAAGAATAGAGACGCTTATCAAATGGTTCAATTATCTTTAGCTTATGAATTGGTAAATAGAAGAATTGTAGAATGTTATTCAACACCTACTGGAGGCGTAAAATTTCATTTGATTGGTTCAGCGAGTTCTATTTCTACATTTTCTGATGTTTTATATAGCATTACTACTACGGAAGTTAGACCTAAATGTGACAATGTTTTGATTATAGGATATGATCCTCCGCCTAAAAGATTTATACCAGAGGATAGAGAATATGATTTATTTACATTTGCCAGTTTAATAGGTCAAAATGATCCAGATTTTGATGATTTAGATGCGGTAGCTGGTGTTTATCCACGATATTATGTATGGGGTGATTGGCTTATGCATGCAGGTTCAACAGGAGAAGGTTCAGCGTGTAATTATTACCAAGAAGGTTATATAGAATATGGCAAACCAGAATTTGATCAAGAATTGGGTTTGGTTACTGCTGGTGTATATAATCCTAAGAATTTTGAAAAGGTAGATATGTATATCTACAAAATAGAAGTGCCTTTCTTTTCGGAGGGGCATACGATAGTATCTTTTGAAAGCAGAACGCCAAGATTTAAAGAATTGGATAGTTTTGGTGAATTACAGATGAGAGCTTGGAAAGATGAGAGACAATATATTCCTACTTATTGTACAGAAGAAACAGAAATAGATGCTAATTTAGGAGTTTATTTAGAAGAAAGTGATAATCCAAAATTTCTTGGAGTGAGAAATATATATATATATGGTTATAAGCTGGATAGAATAACTATAGCAGAATATAAAACTGGTGATGATTATGTCATAATACCTAAATCATTACAAGCCAGTTTAAAAACTATGTATTGTGAACCTATCGCTTTATCTGGCGGTGAAGATTATGTTATAGTTAGAGACCCATCAGGTATAGGTTACAGAGCAGTATTTTCCTGCAATGTTAGGGACAAATTTAGGGATTATTTTGGTGGAAGTGTTACTGGTCCTACTTTGAGATTTAAGATAGATCCATCGTGTATAGTAGGTCCAAACGGAGCACCTTGGAGTGAAGGCGATGATTCTTATTTGGCGGACTGGATAACTAAATTAGAAGATCCTGACGCATATTATACAGAAACTATTTTTCCTATGGGAGAAGGGCAATCGGGATATGTAGTCAAAAAAATAGTTGTTGTTTATGATTGGGATAATCCATGTGTAAAAATTTACGATAAAAGAAATGTGATCACCGAAGCGAATTTGCGAAATGTGACAGTCAGTTTTAGACCTGTGATTACAACAGACAGGCCGTCGCCTGTTGCAATTAATGGTACAGCTTTGGATCCGTCTGAAATAATACCTGATTTACAAGCTGATACTGTAGAAAATTTAGAAGATACAGAATATGCTCGTGCTTTTAGTGATTTGGAAGCGGGAGATATAAAACTTACATTACCGTTTGCCGAACAAAATGATTGTGAAAACATATCTGATTTTATCAAAGACGATGTGTATGGAACAGGGGATGTAGTTGAAAGTACCACATATATTTGTAATCCTGATTCAGAACCAGTGTTGGGTGAGGAGATAGATGGAAAAATTATAAATTCCATTGATTATTCTTATCAGGATAGCAGTCAATATTTAATAACTGTGCAGGCTGGACCAATATGGAAGGGATTAAGTTCTTGGGATCAATCAATTTATACTATGAAAACGGAAAGATTACAACTTGAAGGTATAGTAACTCAAGTCGGCGAAGAAAACGTGAAGATTATGGTAAAATTAGAAAAATTGGGTATAATGGAGTGTATTAACGGTACTAAACAGATATTAGAAAAGGGTGATAGAGTTCAGGTTACTGTTTATAATAATCCTGTCAGTATATAATAGGAGATAGATATGGCAGAGTTAACAAAACAAAAAATAAGGGCTGAGATTTCATTTGGTGGTATAACAGTGAGTACTCCTGATGTTATGTCATTTAATGTTAGAAGGGCTCGTGGTCAGATGTGTGCTACTTTTTCAGCGAGTGTGAAAGTTAGTAGTTCTTTTGAATCCACTAATCTTGATACTTCTGAGATTGTAATAAAAGCTGGAATGTCTGGAAATTTGAAAACTATTTTTACTGGTCAAATATTCAAATGCACCGCTACTCCAATTAAGACAGACGCTTCTAAAATAATGTTAAATTTGTCAGGTAAGGATTTTTTGTGTAGATTGGAAGGTCAAAAAATCAATAGACGTGTGACAACATATAGAGATGGAACTACTCCTCCACAGAGATGGGGAGTTGTGACAGCAGTAACCAGAGAAAATACTCCATTGAAACAAAAGTTTAAGACAAGAGTAGCATCTTATGAGCCAGTGGTTAGAACGGGGTGGGAAATAGAGGATGTTATTACTACACCCGACCCTTATTTTAATATGAATATCGCTAATAAAGATTATGTTGGAACTGGTAAAGCTTGCGAGGTAACTTTGGCGCCTGAGGAGGAAACAGAATAATATGGCAACTGCTGATATACCACAATTAAATACTGAAACTGTTACAACATTTACTGTTGGAGTTGGTGATAGAGTTAAAATTGTAAGACCTGAAGGATTTCCTCCTTGTGTATGGGTGGATAAAGACTCTAGATATTTTCTTAATGGTTTTAGAGTAATGTATCAAGATATAGGGGAATTTGTTGGTTCTCCTAATAACAGTGCTGATGCGGTTTATTATAAGCACAAACAAAGTGGCAAACAGATAATACAATATATATCTGATTCAGAAGAGGGTCTTGGTTTAGCAGTATTTTATGTAGTATTACAAGGAATTCAAGTCCATGACCATGCCAGTATTTATCAAGGTGGTCCAGCTTATGCTACTTATTTCTCAGAGATTGAAGAAGAGGAGGGAGCTTAATGCCTGAAAATTGTTCTTGTAATATAGCTGCCAATTTTCCTGTTTTAGGAGCACAGGGCATTATTTCAGCTGGCTTAAGGACTAATACTAATGTTACCGTTACTGAAGGTGGGTTGGTTTTGTATGGTCCTACTTTAGGTGATTTGTCGGTAACTGCATACGGAAGATACGATTCTTCTTTAAAATGTCCTGGTAGGGCTGGGTCTAGTTATTCTTGGAATCAAAGGCTGAGTTGTGAAGATGGAGAAATAACAGTTTATTTTATACCTGGTGGCAAAAGTAAGGCTTATATGGAAGGAGATGTTATTTCTGATATAGATATGGTAGAAATTGGCAGGTTGACATATGAAATGTTTAGTGCGTCGGCTGGGAGTGGTCCTACTTCAGTGTATTTGAAAACCACACATAAAGATGGGTATGACCTTTCTTATAATGGGCAGCCAATGTCATTTGATGCTGATGTTGCTACTGAGACATTTAACAAGGGTATTTTTAGTAGTATTTTGCCAACTGGTTCTGAAATATATCTCAGCAGTTTTAGTTGGAGTTATGAACCGCCAAATGTTCCAACTGTTTCTTATTCATTTATATTTGCATATAATATAGGAGGATAAATATATGACTTTTGTAGGAAATGGCGATATATATGTTGGGTATTCTTATAAACTTAGAAGTGGTGGAGTTATGCCAATGGGCAGTACTTTTTTAGTACAGACTTTTGGAGTGGATAAGAATGAAATAAAAACCTATTCAGCTACAACTATATTGCCTAGGACCGATGATATGGCTGGTGCTGATCCTAGTGGAGAATTTATATCAGCTAATTTCACTAGGCTGTCTTATTTGAAAGAAAATGGCGAAATGGTTTTTAGTGGTAATACTGTGAATAAACCAGAATTTCAAGACAATCATCAACTTGAAAGTTAAGGAGGCAAATAAATGACAGAGTTTATAGATTGTGGGTCTTTATCTATAAGTTATAATGTAAATGGTGCGGCTTCTGTGTCCTTTGTAGTTCTTAAAGACAATGATAGTGATATAATAGCAGGAAATTACGAAGACCCTTCATATGGCAGTGTGAGTTTTGATGGGGTTATAGTAAGAGCTACGCGACAACCTATTATAGGTAGCGGTGGATGGAATCAGTGGCAAATACAGGTAGAAGGAGTGGGTTCATAATATGGGATGTAATTGTGGCGGAAGAAAAAACAAACCAAGAACTAACAATTCTACGGATATAATGGGTGGTTATAAATATTTGACCGCGAACCAAATAAAAGCAAGGCTGGAGGCATTTAAGAAAAAATATTGTAGAGATTGTGGAGATAGATATAGATGCGATTTAGCCGTGTATAAATCCTGCAATAAGCGTAAGGGGGATAGAAAATAATGGGAGTAATAATAGGCAGTTTAACTACCGTAAATATAGGAGGCACAGACGGTTTCCAATCTGTTAATTGGAATATACAAGTGCAAAGTAATAGGCTATGGGAACTTGGCAGCTGGGATGTGTATAAAACTCAGGTGACAAAAACTATAACAGTTAGCGTTACCACTTATGCTGGAGTAATAGGTACTGTTAATTTAACACCGAGTACATCATGTGCAAATAGTTCTGCTAGGAAAACTATTTCTATTAGCGCTTCTTCATGCGGAACTGGAGGATCTGTCAATTTCAATGAAGCAGATATGTATATAACCAGTTATTCATATTCTAAAGGCGACCCAACTGCTTTTGGTACAGAAAGTTGGTCGTTTCAGAAATGGGTTGATCCTGGTAGTTTAGGGGCGGATTATATAGAAGTAGGAGCACCGACATTTGTGTTGCAAGGTATATCTGAAGGCAGCAAGACAGGAAATGTCACTAATTTAGGGGTTATTATAGACGCATCTACGTCACTTACTGGTTCTCAGGGAAGTGTTAGTGCTGGATTTCCTGGCTTGGGCAATGCTGACGATATAGAATATGGAATAATAACCAGAATTGGTGGGGGAACATTGGAGCAGTCTGGTAAAACAGGGCAATCGAATGCAAGTATACCACACCAACCACTTTATTTAGGGTAAAGGAGATTACTATGAAAGAATTTATGATATCTGAGAAGTACAGGCTTGAGATCCACTGGGATAGAATTACTTATGACGAAGAAGGAATAGTAAAAGTAAAAGGATGTTATTTGAGTGGCCCAGTGTTAAAGGAAGTGGAACAATTAAATGAGAAGGATTCCATAGCTTTGGATTTTGTAAAGCAATATGTCATATTTGTTAAACATTATTATATAGCAAAATTATCTTGGAAGGGAGTTAGGCACACTACCGAAAAGATTTTTTTGGATAATGTGATATTGGAAAATATGAATATTAATGTTGTACCAAAAATGAAAGATGATGATTATATAGTTGTGGATACAAAAAACCATGAAGATGAAAAGCACCAATGTCATTTGACTTATGATGCTTATTTGATAAAATCTGAAGGTTCTTTGTATAATTTTGGAGGGTAATAATGCCTAGATTGCGTTCAGAAAAATGTAGTGTGAGTTGGGAAGATAGGTATGGAACTACCCTTAGTGGAAATTTGCCACAATATAGAGTTAATGAAAATCCGTGTGGTGTAGTTATGTCAGGAATTACTATGCCAGGAGTATCAATATCAGATTTTCATTATCATCATATGAAATGCCCGTATTCTACGCAAGCAGATATTCATTATGTAAGGGACGATGATCCCTTTAGCCCTACTTACGGAGAAATTCTCACTTTAAGTAGTGGCGTTTTGACAGACCATACAACTACTAGTGGATTGATGATAAGGCACAACAGAGGGTCTAAACATGGGTGGTTATGTGTGGATGATAATTGTTATTATTATACTACCGTTTATGTCGGTGGTAGATATTTTTATTCTTAATTGGGAGGAAATAAATAATTATGGCAACAAATATTACTGTTTATGATTTGGAAAACTATCCTGATAATACTAAGACCATGACATTGGATCATAAAACCATTGTGCCTGTGGGATATGAAGGTGATGAGCAATGGGTTTTGTCTTTTGTTACCACTGCTTATAGTGATAACACAAATAGTACTGCGATTCAGGATATATATGTAAGAGAAATTAAAGCTGGTTGGTTAAAGAGTTCAGGACTAGTTTCAGCCCCATTTGATATAACTGCGTCAAATAAGACTTTAGGTGTGAAAATGGACGCTGCCAGCTCGTATTACTACATAGAATTAGATACAGGTGATGATTTAAGTGGCGATGTAGTTGCTGCTGATATTGAAACAAAAATTAGAGCCATTCCCGATGGTGCTGGTTGGAGTAGCAGTGATGATGGATATAAATTGGCTTATATGAATGCTTCAGTAGAATGGAAAGAGGATAAATTTTATATCATTTCTGGTTCTGTTTCTCCCTACTATACTGGTGCTAATAGGTCATCTGTGGATGTAACATCTTCTGGTGTAGATACATGTCATAGGGATCTCGGTTTTAATATGTCAGTAGATAGTCAGACTATAGCTGGTACTGCTATTTATGAATGTCTTCTTGGCGCCAATTATACTACTGATACAGCCGATCTAACTCTGGCTTCTAGTATTAGTGTTAGTGTGGGTGATTGTTTGATGATTACTGATGGTACTAATATTGATTATTTTACAGCTATTAGTGGAAGTAGTGGAGTTAATGTTAAAGTTTGTACTGCTGCTAATAATAGTTATACTGGCATCAATCATGATTACGCAACCACAAGTGGTGGAGCAAAAATACAGAGACTAAGAGAGCAAGATCCTGAGCAAGTACCTGCTGCTTACTATGATACTGTAGATGCAATAACTCGATGGGGAATTAAAAGTATTTCTAATCAGATTGATTTTAGTTCATAATGAGGAATATATATGGCTGAATTTTATGTAATTAATAGCCTTAACAATAATAAGGCGGTAAAATTTAATATTACTTTACGCTATTTTGTTCTAAAAAGCGGAAAAGGGGAACATGTATGGACTTTGGAAATAGGCACCACACATGAAGATTTGAATGGCGATCCTATTTCACCTAAAAGAGTTCATAATATTTCAGCTGACAATCTGGACGACGTTATTGAAAATGCCGTAGCGGATTTGTGCGCTCAAATTGACTGGTCTCCTTTAGCAAGAGATATAGAAGCGCCTTATGTGGATAGCTATTTCCCCAGCGGGGGAAATACACCTATTGGATCTAAAGTGTATATTACTCTAAAAGACAATTTATTATCAGCCGGAATAGATTTATCTGAAATGAAGGTTATATTAAATAATGGTATGGCAGATTTTGATATAACATCTGAATTAGAAATTACTGGTGATCCCTATGAGTATAAACTTAAATGGGACACTCCACTGAGAGTTTATGACACATACGAATAATATAAGGAGTTTGTATTATGGCATATGAAAATTTAAGATTGAAAAAAAGAAATTTTACTGTAGATCAAGGGTATTTCTATATGTTTGATGATAGCCAGGACAATCTTTTACAAAAGACTGATGATGGAAATACAGCATTTACTTACCCTTTTGACACATTATTATCTTCTGAGGTGCTGAGTACCGAGTTTGATGGTGTATATTTCTGGTCACTTGAAGCAGGAGCGGAGTTGACTGCGTGGGCCCTATCAACTAGTTATTACAGAACTGATAGGGTTAAGGATGGTAGCAATTCATATGAATGTGTAGAAGCGCATACATCTTCTGCAGCCAATAGACCTGGATCTGGCGCTAGTTGGGAGGATTATTGGAAATTGATTGCAACTGGAGATACTATTGTTGATGTGGTAGTCAGAAGATGGGAAATAGAGAATTATGCCTGTAAGCTTAGACAGACTTTTAATATGTTGGCCTCTGTTTCTGGAACTGGTGCGCCGCATACATATAGTTCAGAAGCGTTTTCTGTTGAGCATTATCATACTACTTTATCAGCTACGGCATCAGGCGGAACTACATCTATTTATTTAACTGGTTATTCTGGACATCCTTCTATGGGTTTTACTACTACAAGCGGAGATGGGCTAACCCTACATTTAGGTCCTAATTCCAGTGGTCAGGAGGAGGATGTGGAAGTCAGTTCGACCATAGGCGGCGGAGTTACAATAACTTCCGGTACCCAATATGCTTATGACAGTGGAGATCCAGTGAATTTTTATACCTATATTTGGATGTTTAATGATTATAATGGAAATGATGCTAATTCTGGAGCATTGTATAAATTCGATGCTTATACAGGGGATTATCTTACCAGATATTCCAGTGGTGCGTATAAAGACGTAAATGCTGCCACTTTCTATAATGTTGATTCATTTGCAGATTATGGAGCTGTAGACACTTTAGTTTTTGTTAAGGGAACCAATGCCTTATTTATAAATGTTTCTGGTACGTTAGATTATTATGGATCTATGGTTATGGATAATGTAAAAGTTGATGAAGCTACAGTCAGAACCATTTATGATTTAGCAATGGATGACCAAAATGTTTATAGATTGCAGCAAGGAGCCACTTATTATGGTGCGGATAATGAATGGACTTATTACAGCTATCAGCTGTCAAGTCTGGATTCATTTGTAACATCTATTTCATTGGCTGCCTATCCGGCAATTATTGCCGCTAATGGTGTGAGCACATCTTCAATTACAGCTATAGTTAAAGATCAATTTTTGCAGCCAGTAGCTTCAAAACTGGTTTATTTTTCCGACGATGACGCAAATGGGTATATCGTTACTACACCAGTAAGCACCGATAGTGATGGTGAAGCCAGCACAACATATAAGTCAGGAACTACTGCTGCTGAAGTAGGAATTACTGCTGTTGTTGAGCAGGCATAAGGAGTAATTTATGGCTTATGAGAACATAAATTTAAAGAGACCTAACTTTACTATACATCAAGGCTACTTTTATACATTTGATGAAGAATATGATGTATTAGTTCAGAAACTTGATGATGGGACTATAAGCTATAATTATCCATTGGATACTGTTATAGGGAATAGTGTTAAAAGTTTGGAACATGATGGTGTTAATTTTTGGACTCTTCAAGATTTTGAATCTGGAGTCGCTATAAAAAAATGGCAAATAGAAGGTGCTACATGCAATCTGAAAACTACAGTAACTGGCACTTATGATTCCAGCGCTTTTACTGTGGAACATTATCATACAAGCTTATCATCCACAATTTCCGGCGGAGAAACCACTATTCAGACTGATGATTATTATGATACAGTAATCAGTGGCGGAGTAATTTTAACACTTGGTCCTAATAGTTTAAGTCAATTTGAAGATGTTGAAGTAAGTAGTGTAAGTGGAACAAATATAACATTAGTTTCTGGAACTCAATATGGATACGCTGAAGATGATGAAGTGAATTTTTATATACATTTATGGTTATTTGATAGTACTGGTGGTGGGTCTTTATGCAGACTTAATGCCAGAACTGGAGTTTTATTGGACAGATACAGCGATTCGGAGTACGATAATGTTATTGCTTGCACTTTCGATAGAATTGAGGACGCATTCACTCCTGATGCTGATGCGTTGATGTATGTTAAATTGACAAATTTGAAATTTATAAATGTAAATAATTTGTCTGTTTATGAAACAATGACAATGGATAATGAAGAAGTAGATACTACTGTGATTCCCATATATGATTTGGCTGTTTCTAATAAGACTATTTATCGATTACAGGATGAAGCCACTTATTATGGAGTAGATAATGATTGGGGAAGTAAATATAATTATCAAGTTTCTACTATTAGACCTTTTGTGACTTCAGTAGTTATTGCTGCTTATCCATTAATTTTACCAGCGAATGGTTTAAATGTAGCAGAGATTGTTGTGACAGTTACAGATCAATATGAAAATGGTGTAGTTAATAAACCAGTGTCTTTTACTGACACAGACGATGTTGGGTTTATTACTATAAATCCTGCTTATACTGACATATTTTTTGGTACTGGTAGGGCAATAACTTATTACAAAGCTGGTACTACTGTTCAGACTGTGACCGTGGAAGCTACAGCTACCCAGAATGATTAAGGGAGATATTATTAAATGGCATATGAGAATGTTCAATTAGGATACAAGAATTTTTGTATAGGACCAATAGGAGGGACATTTTGTACTATAGATCATGACAATGATGTTATGAAAATAGTTAATGATAATGGTGTTCAGCAGGGAAATTTATATACGTTAAGTTCTGGTACAGGTGAGGTCAAATCATTGGAATATGTAGGGCCTAGAGATACTGGTGATCCTAATTGGCCGCCTCAAGGTAGTTTAGGTGAAGATTTGCCTTTTGTTACATTGGAAAGAACAAGTAGTTTCGAATATGTTATAAGAAAATGGAAACTAAGTGCGAGTACTAATAAATTGAATTTGGATGCTACATTTTCGGGAATTAATAATGGGTCTTATTCTTTTAATTGCTATGATATGTCTGTTGAGCATTATCAGACAGATTTTAATGGTGCAACAACCACTGGTACAGGAAAGATAAAATTAACAACTTATAGTAATGTTGAATCTGGCGATAAATTGTTATTAGGCCCGAGTACTGACACAGATAATATGTATGCACTTGAAGAAGTAGAAGTAACAACAATTTCTGGTGGTTGGGTTTATATTACAGCTTCTGGAATAACTCCACCGCAATATGAATATCAGGATGAAGATCCAATAACTTATTACAAAAATATTTTTATGTTCAGTGATACGGGGCAAAACAATGATTCAACAAAAGGATCTTTATATAGAATAGATCCAAACGATGGTACAATTTTAGATGTTCAAGATGATGGTTTATATTCAGGGGTTAGGTCTTCTGCATGGAGCCGAGATTATCAAAGTATAGGCATGGTAAAGGGGTTTAATTTATTATATGTTGATCCAAACAGTAGTTATCAAATACAAGGTTCTCAAGTATTGACCAATGTAGAAGATGATGACGCAACTATAATACCAGTGTATGATCTAATATTTAATTCTAACAATATATATAGACTTCAACAGAAAACTACCAGAAGAAATGATGCGGGTGTTAAGTCTACTGAAGATTGGGCACCTGAATATAATTATCAACAAGATGCAATTGCTGCATATACTTCTACTATAGCGTTGTCTGTAGATCCCGACGGAATAGTATTACATCCAGATTTTGGTGAAGGTCAAGTTACAATAACAGCAGCAGTGAAAGATCAGTTTGGAGTTGGTATATTAGGTAAACAGGTTGATTTTAGTAAAGGTACTGGTAGTGGAGATCCTAATGGATATTTCACTGGCGGGGGTCAAACCGGCCAAGCAACAACAAATGCGAGTGGTATAGCAACTATACAATATACCACTGGTGATTATGATCAAGCCGGTACAAATAAGGAAATTAATATAAAGGCAAAAACTGATGGTGCATTACCAGTTGTTATAGGCAGTCAGTATATATGGGACGGTGTTTTATTGTTTCTTTATAGTAATTTTACTACAGAATTGATAAATTTAACACAAAAAGCCACTTTGAGCGGCACTTGGCCTACTGAAGGGTCTGATTTATATACAGAAATAGGTATAACTCAAATAAGTGGTGTTGAAAGTGCTTGCCATATAGATTGTTTTAGCAGAATTCAGTTTCCAGGTGGCATGTGGGGGCCTGGTGGAGCACCGACTGATGATGCTACTATTATTAGACAATTAGAAGATTTTGAAAGTGAGGTCAGGGTTGATCAACTTGATAATGAATTTGAAAATGAGACTAATATTCGTCAATTGAAAGAAGTGGAAAATGATTTGCAGTTAAGTCAAACTTATATTAGTAAACATTTATCATCTGGACATATTGTTGATGTGGATATAGACCAATTTCCATTTATTCAGGAAGCTATACCAGCTTTTTGGTCGGAGAAAAATCCAGTAAATACTAATATTTATATACATTTACGTAAAGCTGTGGCAGATTTAAACCAAAGTACGTTGGTATTCCAAGTAAGGGAAGTTTCATATGCCGGTGATACTGGGTATATAACAGTGACTCCGCAGTCCATAGTTAGTGATGGTTCAGGAGGTTTACGTATAACCTACAATCCTCCAAATGATTTTCATTATAATGCAACTGTATATGTGAATATAGAGATTTATGATACTGCCGGTACACCAAATATTATATTGACTGATTATTGGTTTAAGATAATTCCTGATTATAAAGCTCCATATATAACCAATGAAAATCCTGGTCGGGAGGAGGAAGATGTTGCTGTAGATACTAATATAGAATTTGATATATTAGATATTGGTGTAGGAGTCAACATAAATAGTTTGGAATTTTATGTGAATAATCGAATAAAATCTCCCACTGTTTCTGCGATATCTGGTGGATATCATGTAAGTTATAATCCGCCAAAAGACTTTTATTATGGAGAAACTGTTGAAATTACTGTCAAAGTGAATGATGCCTCGCCTTATCAAAACACTTTGTACGATATGTGGAGATTTTATTGTGTGGGGAGTACAGGACCATGGATCGATAGAGATAGTTTTGTGCCGAGAAATTGTACAAAAGGAGCTTACAGGAAATTAACGAATATTTCTGCTAATGTTTATGGAATTGACGGAACAGGGGTGAATCAAAGTAGTATACTAGTCACAATTGGTGGAAAAGATAGGGATATTAAGATTACCCCGATAATTTATAGAATTGACTAAATTATCTAACAATTATATATAGAGGGATTATGCAAAAATGACGATAATAATCGACAATTTTTCTATAGGAGTGAAAGAGTGGTTACCAGTTACAGATTTGGCGTATTTTGCTGTGGATGTTGTGGATCATACTTACAGTGTAAGTACTTCTGGAACTTATTTTCTGCATGACGGTCAGGCTGTAGTTACCAGCTATTCTGGAATTGCTGATGGCTATCGATGTTATTATTATCCAGTTGATGTGTATTCCAGCGGCACGATAAATATAACAATACATGCTGAAAATGATAATAGTGAAACCGAGGAAGAAGAATATCATTTGTTATATGGGTATAATGTTAAATTTGATCAGATAGTTGATTGGGGATATAATTCCACTGTTGTAACTACTATAGAAGCTGAAAATTTAGCTTATTGTCCAAATACAGAGGGAGAAGCTTTTTATTTTGAAACCGCTGATCTTCATTCTACTGATTTAGGGGCCAGTATTGTAGGATTAAAATCTGTGGACTTGGGGGCTACAATATATCCACAGAGTAAATTTTTCTTTTATGGAAGAACTTATACGATAACTATTTCAGGTGTAAAAGATTACCATGGTAATAAGATGTCAGAATTCAGTTTTAATTTTACTATAGAAAATGAGTAAAAAAATATAGGGGGAGAAATAAATGATACTTCATAATACTTTATCTGGTATTCAAGGTGGAATTACCGATGAGTATTATCATTTAACAAATGAGCAAATTGAATCTTTAGCAGCAGGTGGCATTTGTTGTTGTCATGCCCATAATCATTGTACTATGAGTGGTCTATCAGAGGGCAATGACCATCCACAATATGTTTTACATTTATATGGACAGGGCAATCTTATTGCTGGTTTATATGCTGGAGAAGCATTGCCAGACGAAGGAGGCCTTTATAATGTTTTGATAGGAATGCAAGCTGGTAGAAATTTAATTAATGGTGATGAAAATGTATGTATAGGGTGGAGAGCCGGATTAGAATTGACTACTGGAGATCGTAACACATTTATAGGTGTGGATGCTGGTCGTAATGGAACTGTAGCAGAAGAAAATGTATGCATAGGTTTTATGGCTGGTAACGATTTATCAGCAGCTACTAGTGTAAGAAACATGCTTTTGGGTTATGAAGCAGGAAAAAATACTAAAGGAACTAGTAATGTTGCTGTAGGCGCTACTGCATTAAGAGATAATGTAAATGGTATATATAATCTTGCAATAGGCAGAGAATCACTAGTTGCTCCAGAGTCACCTGATAAATGTGTAGGTGTAGGTTCTGGTGCTATGATGAATGCTGGTAATGATATTGAATATAATACAGCTATTGGTTTTAGAGCATTAAGATATACTGATGGAAATTATAATACTGCTATAGGGCGTTATGCTGGTTATGGTAGTAATACTCAAAGTGATGGGGATTATAATACATTTATAGGACATAAAGCTGGTTTTTCTATTACCACTGGCGATAGTAATGTATGTATTGGAAATGAGGCAGGATGTAGCCTTACTACTGATAGCAATGAATTATGGATAGATAATAGTGACGATGCTAATAATCCGCTTATTTATGGTCAATTTGGAACATCCAGTACTAATAAAGTGGCTATAAATACTTCTGCACCTGTTACTGATGGTCCTGGTTTAACAGTTATGGGTGATGTATTTCCTAAGGTTGACGACACTTATGATTTAGGTGGAAGTAGTTTTAGATGGGATGATATTTATGCAACCAATAATATTATACAAACTTCAGATGGTAGATTAAAAGATGAAGTTAAAGATATTCAATTGGGACTTGATTTTATTAATCAATTACACCCTGTTCAGTATAAATGGAAGGATTATGAGGTTGAGACTTCAATAAAAGTTCCTATTTATGAAGTTAGAGAGTCTGGTCCCGATTCGGACGGAAATACTGAAGAGGAAAAAGTATTTGTTGGATTTGATACTGTAATAACTAAAGAACCAAAAACTTTTAGAAGAAAGCACCAAGGTTTGATATCTCAAGAAGTTAGAAAGGTCATGGACAGAAATAATATATCTACTAATGACTTTGCGGGGTATATTTATGATAAAAAATTAGATAATTATGGATTGCGTTATGAAGAATTTATCGCACCAATAATTAAAGCTGTTCAAGAATTGTCAGCTGAAAATAAAGAATTGAGAAAAGAGGTTGATGAATTAAAAAATAGACGTAGATAATTATAATTAAAGGGGAATTTATGAGAAAACTTAGTTATAAATTTATAAAGGAACAATTTGAGAAGGAAGGGTATAAGTTGTTAAGTAAGGAATATTTTAATAATAAACAAAAATTAAGATATGTCTGCCCAGAAGGACACGAGCATAGTATTAATTGGAATGATTTCAAGCAAGGAAGAAAATGTCCTATTTGTGCTAAAAATGTTCGTGCTTCTAAGAGACGTTTGAGTTTTAAATTTATTAAGAATGAATTTGAAAGGGGAGGATATAAAATACTAACTTTGATTTACAAAAATTGCGAACAAAAATTAAAGTATATTTGCCCAGAAGGGCATCAGCATAGCATTAGTTGGCATAATTGGAAAAATGGTTACAGATGCCCATATTGCTATTACAGAAAACATTCTATAAAGACTTCTGGAACGGGACATTGGAATTGGAAAGGCGGCATCTCTTGTGAGCCGTATTGTGATGCTTGGGTGGATAAGGAATTTAAGGAAGACATTTTGGAGAGAGATAATTATGAATGTCAAAATCCAAATTGTTGGGAAACTAATAAAAAAATATGTGTTCATCACATTGATTATAATAAAAAGAATTGTAATCCTAATAATCTTATTACATTATGTGCTTCGTGTAACTCACGGGCGAATTTTAATAGGAAATGGCATAAATCTTTTTATAGAAAAATAATGTGCCATAAAGGATATAATTATAAATTAAAGGAGGTTTAATTATGTGTGCTGCGAATACAAGATGGGTAGAATATGCAACAACAGCTAGCGGCGTCGCTGCCCTTGGTAGAAATCAGCATGGATTAGGAACTCCTGGTTACGTAATAGGTACAGCCAGTGTTGGTGATACATTTACTATAGGACCAACCACTAATCGATTGCACATTTCTATTGATGGCCAGGGGGCTGGCCCTGGTGGCTCTGCTGGATACATTACTTTGTATTCTGGGTCTAGTTTAGATCCACGTTTTGTTGCTCGAGACATTACAGAAAAAATACATAATCTTGGTAAAAGCGATGAACGCTGGGATAATGCAATTTGTAAATGGGAAAATACTCCCGGCCAGGGCAATCGTTTTAAGATTTATTCTGGAACTTTAGGTTCCGCTTCTAGTGTTACTATTGCCAGCGGTACCAATACAGCTCATGTGGTTCTTGGTTTTGGAACTAAGACCGAGACAGGTGGGTCTGCTACTGGAAATACTGGCAATGTAAATATCGCTACTATAAGTGGGGCTTATTATGGATTTTTTGATGAGGTTTACACAATAGTTGTTTCCAATGATAATGATGAAACAAGAGGCATAGGTACTCCGGCGGATGCTGGTGTGGCTAATACTTATGCTGGAAGTATTACCGCTGGTGGAGTTTATAACTCCAGTGAAGATTCAACTTATACCATTACTATTGACACAACCAATGGAACTACAATGGGAGCTGGAACTGGAAATGTTCCACAGATGAGTTGGACTGATACTGGTAGTGATACTGAATCCAGTACTGATACGGAATTGTTATATCCAGATCATTGGTATAAGGTTGGTACAAGAGGATTAATGGTTAAGTTTACTGACGCTGTATTTGGAAATGGTGATGATTGGACAATTGCATGCCATAAACCAGATTATGCTCAGGGAAGCAATGCCAGCGCTCCTATTGGAACAGCTCAATATATATGGAGTTCTGATAGAGGTGACATGAGTAGTACTCCTTTAACTACATCTTCTGGAAGTTGTAGAGTTGGATCTAGAGGTTTGTATGTCACATTCAGTGGAACCAGTAATATGTATGCTGGAGATGAATTCCGAGTGATTTGTGCTGCTCCAAAGCCATCTAGCTATAATATCTCATCTTTGAATTTTGGAAATGTAACAGTTTCTACTGAATCAAGTGTTAAATCAGTCATGTTTGAGATTGAAAGCGGCGCTGTACAGGCCAGTACTGTAAAGTTTGGTTTGCAGAGTCATGGAAGTTTTAGTCATCATAATGCTGGTAACTCTGATACCTATTTTCGCTTTGGAACTGTAGGTCCGGATAATACTGCTGGTGGCGCACCAATTAATGGTGTAGAATGGCGTCCAGAGGTGACAGCAGGTGATATTGATAATGACACACCGCCTACTTATTTGTATGCTACAGAAGATAATTTAAGCGTTGTGGCTACTGCGGATGCTAGTGAGGCGGTTGGAAATACTGGTTTAGTAAGCGACCCAATGTGGATGAATATTAGATTGGGGTCGAGCGAAGTTGGTGCCAACAGCACCATCAATTTTAGATTATATTTTGATTATTCATAACTATTTCAATATATTATACAATATTTTATTGGTAGTTTAGAATTATGTTTATCTAACTATCCTATATAGAGGGCGATGTTTTGCCTGGATATTGTATAGGAGGTTGGTAGTATTATGAGTTTATGTAAATGTGGATGTGGTTTTAAAGTCGTGGGTAGTAATAAGTATATTCATGGGCATAATAGAAGAGGACTGGCTAGCTATACTTCTGGAAGTAAGTGGTCTATGAATTATACTAGATGTGTTAAATGCGGTACTACCGAAGAAAAGCATGATGGGAAAGGTTTATGTAATAAATGCTATAAGAAATATTTATATAATAAAAGAAAAAATGCTGTGGTGTGGTCTAAAAAATATACTAGTTGTATGGAGTGTGGTAGGGTTGATAGACCTCATCATGCGAATGGTAGATGTGGTACTTGCCATATAAATCATCTAAATCGTAAAAAAGGTAAACCAAAAAGAAATTTTGGTGAGTGGTCATGGTATCATGATAAATGTGTTGTGTGTGGTACTACCAAAAGAAAACATGTTAAAGATGGTTTATGCATTGATTGCTGTGCGTCATTAAATAGAGATGAGTCTAATTGCGTTGAATGTCCTGTTTGTAAGGCTAAAGTAGTAAAATTGAATCAGCACTTATCTATGAGAGCCAGAAAATGTAAAAAGCATTATAAATATCAATATAATAGATTTAAAATATATTTTGATAGTGATTTGAATTTGGATGATATATCTAAAGAATTAAATACGGATAGACATTCAGTAACGAGACAGTTCATTAAATATTTTGGCGAAAAAGAAACCAATGATAGAAATGAATCAGTTAGGAGATGTAATATATCAGAAAAAGCTGTAATAAATCATAACTATAAAAATATGTATGGTACTGTTGTCGAGTATGATTCTCCTAATCAAGGTAAAATAAAACTAAGGTCTAAATTAGAAGCTAAGTATGCAAAAGAATTAGATGATAAGAGTGTAGATTGGTTTTATGAAAAAGAATCATTTCAATATATAGGACAGGATGGGAAAAGAAGGACTTATACACCAGATTTTTACTTACCAAGTAAAGATAAATATGTAGAGATAAAAGGAAATAATCTATTAAATGAATCAGATCTACATAAAATAAATTGGGTTTGTGAAAACGCCGGTGTTAATATAGAAATAAAAATTATGAATTAACGAATTGGGAGAAGGAGGGTCTTTTACAAATGAATAGATACTGGGAAGTTGAACTACAGGATGGGACTATCCTGAAAGAAGGACAAGTCGAATGGAGAGAAGTGCCTAAAAGGCATATCATTCGTTTGTCCTTGATTTTTGATCAGCGACGTTGGGATTTGACAGGCAAAGAAGCTTATTTTATTAAAAACAGAGCTTCCGTTGTTCCTGGCATTCCCGAGTCTTTTAGAATAGAAAGACGTGCAATAGGATTTTACGAGGGTGCTACAAAAGTATCATATAATGTGGATGAAAATACAGGAGAATTCAAAATGGAGGTTGTAGATAATTCATAATGCCTGAGAATACTAAAAATGTATGTCAATATTGGAGTGTGGATGAAAATGGTAATCCTACTGAGCCATCTCGTTGTAGTCATTGGGATGGAACTGTTGGTGTGTGTACTTATACTCCGAGTGATCCCAACGACCCATTGGCTTCGCATTATCCATATTGTAATATGCTCGGAACTCAAGCTAAATGTAATCAATATGATGGTGATATTGATAGTCCCATAGCTATATGCACATTACCAGATCCAGGTAGGCATGTAGCTGATAGGCGAGTTCACAAAGACAAAAAAAGAGTTGACCCAACCAAGTATGTTGGGAATGGGGGGAGGAAACTTGGCGCAGAACTAGACGAAACAGATGAGGATAATGACGAATGATCAGA
>Ga0180433_10001222_pt1 | contig 43248 bp, 33 predicted proteins | sample SS_ome_8_FD_132980 | JGI IMG/M metagenome (GOLD analysis project Ga0180433, IMG submission 132980) | Hypersaline lake sediment archaeal communities from the Salton Sea, California, USA - SS_1_D_1 metaG | ecosystem: Environmental > Aquatic > Non-marine Saline and Alkaline > Hypersaline >...
CGCATCGAAACCTTTGGAGCATATTTAACGGCATTACGCTGGAGGTGACACTGACATCTCTGCCAAATTACACCGGTAAACTCTGCATTCAAGGCAGCTTTCAATCCATCGTGGTCATCGCTTACAATGTATTTGACACCGGCAAGCTGCCTCTTTTTGAGGTCCTTTAGAAACCGCCGCCAGTGCGTCTCCGCTTCGCCAAGTGATACGCTTACACCGATGATTTCACGCCTGCCGTCGGTATCAACCCCGATAAGGGGACAGGTGCAAAAAGCGATTGAGAGCCTGCCGGATTTAACATTGCCCAGCAGTCAAAGCCAAACACAAAAGGCTACCGGTACAGATGACCAGCCAGCAAACGGCGCTTACAAACCAGCTTACAAAAAACTTACAAAAAATGCTTACTCTGGATTGAAGCAGTCGTCTTTATTTGGCAATGAAAAAAGTAAAACGCTTGGAAATGCTACCAGCCATAAGTCTTATGAAAACAACCCTTTAGGCATAAGAAAAGACCAGATGTCCCTATCTGGTCTTGAACGCGCCCGGCAGGACTCGAACCTGCAACCTTCGGATTCGAAGTCCGCGACTCTATCCAGTTGAGCTACGGGCGCCGAAAATTCTGAGCGTTTGTAATATAACAAGTTACTACGCATCTTGTCAATTCCTAAAGCACTCAGAATGAGCAAAACGAGCAATTTGTGGAGACTGTAGTTGCTTTACAGAGCCAATAACCTTTAACACTTTTATATATAATAAGTTATGCAAATATTATTTTCGCTAAAGTTGGTGTCCAAACTACTACAATGGCAGATTAAGCTATTAAATGGCGTAGCAGCCCCTTCAAAGCAAGACACATTTAAGCGGCAGCGAGGGTATTATACACAGCCGCAATTTCGTTCGGCGTCTGGTAACCAAGTGATGAATGTATCCGCTCTTGGTTGTAATAATCCACATACGCTTCAATAGCCGCTTTCGCCTCAGTCAGACACGAAGATGGAGTAGCAATATAAGAACATACTCGCGAGATACTGGTAAGATAATCAAAAAGCAAGTCCCTATACCGTAAATGAGATGAACTGGTTGATGAGTAATTTTGTATATTCGCCTGGCGTGCCGTTGCCGATGGTTTTGTCATCAAATTTGACCACAGGGATAATATCCAAAGTAGTTCCGGCAACAAAAAGTTCATCGGCATCGGCCGCCTTTTGCGGTGTTAATGATTTTTCGATTAGCTCTAGTCCGGCATCTTTGGCCGCCTGGATTACAAACCTGCGCGTGATTGAGGGCAAAATATTAGATGTCAGCGGAGCTGTCTGAAGCTTTTGGTCTGAAATTGCGAAAAAAGCCGAGAGCGACCCTTCCGTTATCAAACCCGCTTCATTTACAAGTATCGCCTCTTTAGAGCCCTTTGCTGCGGCGTCATTAATCGCAAGGACATTTGGCAACAGGTTCAGTGACTTTATGTTACATTTTTTCCATCGCAGGTCAGGATAGGTCGATACCGCAATGCCTTTGGTCTTTTGCAGCGGTGAGCGGGGTAATTCTGCGATGGTCAAAAAAAAGTTAGGTTTCAGGCCGGGTCCCCAAATATGGTTTCGTATCGTCGAGCCTCTGGTGATATGAAAATAGATTAAAGCATTGGGTATAGCTGCAGCATCAAAGGCCTTTTGTACACGGCGGCGAATCTGTTCGATATCTACACCGGTTATTTTAACAGCGGCTAAGCTGCTGGAAAACCTCTGGAGGTGCTCATCAAATGCAAAAATTTTGCCGTTGTAGCTTCTCAACGCTTCATAGACGCCGTCGCCAAAGTAAAGCCCACGGTCAAGATAAGGTGAGGCAAGCTCCTCTATCGGTACAATTTTGTCCTCTATCATAGCTATCTGCATAAATCTGCTCCTGCATTGTAGATACCGGCGATTTAAGGTTAAACTTCAGGCTGCAAAAATATCTGATAATTTTACTTTACAAAACAGGATTTGGCATCTAAAATACCCGCCCAATTGAGATTTTTAAATACAAAAATAAGGAATTCTCAAAGTGTATGCAGTAATTGAACAAGGGTCAAAGCAGTATAAAATCGCACAGGGCGATTGTTTAAATATCGAACTGACTGATGTTCCGCCCGATGCCCGGACCATCGAGCTGGATAAGGTTTTATTTGTAAACGATGAAGGAACAGTCAAAATCGGCACGCCTTATCTCGAAAGTGCGAAGGTTACAGCCTCATTTAAGGGTACCGCCGGAGAGGCGATAGTCAAAGGCAAAAAGCTGTATCCGATGCACTTTCGCAAACGCAAGAACAGTAAAAGACGCATCGGCCACCGTCAAAAGTATCTGCAGGTGATAATTGACAGGATAGAGGCCTGATGTCGGTGAAGTTTTTTGGCAGGAGTTATCCGTTTTTCGGCGTAAGGTTTTGTTTTGCCTCTGATATTAGTTTGTCAGCGTACTTTTGCCACTGAGCAGGGCCGTTTTTGATAAAAAAATCAAACGACTTATCGTCAACCAGCTTCCCTAATACTGCTTTACGGCCGGCCGCATCCGCAACATCTTCAATAACACGCTTTCGCAGCTTTTCGAGTTCATCCAGGAATTTGCCGTGCTCGCCGGTAAATAACTGCTCGAGTTTTTTTCGCAAATGGCCGGTGTAGGCCGGACAGTGTCCTTCGGTGCCGACGGCAATTTGCAGGCTGCCTCTTTTTACAACAGCCGGCATGATAAAATCGCAAAGGTCGGGTTCATCGACAACGTTACATAAAATTTCCAATTGTTGACAGTCCTTGTAAATCTGCCTGTTTAGTTGCGGGTTTGCCGTTGCAGCTATGGCCAGCACCGCTCCTGCCAGATAATCTTTGGAGTATTTTGATTTAACTAATTCGACATTCGTGTTATGGCGAAGGGTCGTCAGCATACCGTCGATATTTTTAGATACTACAACGAGCCGGGCTTTTGCAGATAAAAGGGTCTGAGCCATTTTAAGTGCTACGGCTCCGGCGCCGATTACCACAACGCGACGGCCGGCCAATTCCAAAAATATGGGGTATTTAGCCATAACATTATTATATCACATATCAACCGATGGCAATGTAGAAAATTTAAAAATGAGCAGACACAATCCCCAGACGCTGACAGCGGGAACACAGTTAGGTATTTGGCGCAATAAAGCCCTTAGAATTTGGCTGAAATAAGGTTTTTGTTATTGTGTCTTCTGATAAGAAATGTTATAGAAATAAGTAATATTTAAGGCAGTCAGTTCGAATTATTTTGATTGTTCTGGAGAAGTATTATGTCTGCTCAACAAGTGCCTAATCAGGAAAAATTTGACCCGGTTGAATCTCTGGCTGAGTTGCGCCACGAGTTTGGCGAGCACGGCGGCGTCAATATGTCAATCGAGACAAGCTGCACATTCACCGTATTGGAGGCAGAGACGATGCCGAAGTTATTCCGGGGTGAAGTCGGGCCCGAAACAGCCGACATTTATCTTTACAGTCGGCACTATAACCCGACAGTTTGCGTACTAAGCCGTGAGATAGCTGCAATTGAGGGTACCGAAGCCGCCTATTGCACTTCGAGCGGTATGAGCGCCATTTCCGCTGTGATTATGCAGTTGTGCTCTCCCGGTGACCATGTCGTAGCAGGAGATACACTTTACGGCGGGACCTTCGCACTACTTCACGACTTTTTGCCTACAAAAGCCAACGTTGAGACTACCTTTGTGGGTATCGCAGACTTAGAGGCTGTTGAAGCAGCTTTTACCAACCGAACAAAACTGCTGTATATAGAATCAATGTCAAACCCCACTCTTATTGTCGCCGACATTCCACGCCTGGCCGAGATAGCACATCGGCATAATGCAAAACTGGTTGTGGACAACACGTTTTCACCGATGGTATTATCGCCGGCCAAACTTGGTGCTGATATTGTAGCTTACAGTCTTACAAAGTTTGTCAATGGTTCGGCGGACATAATAGCCGGGGCCATTTGTAGCGATAAAGACCTAATCCACCAGTTGATAGACCTGCATAGTGGTAGTATGATGCTTCTCGGACCGACAATGGACCCGAGGATAGCGTTCGAGATTAGCATGCGTCTGCCTCACCTGGGTATACGAATGGCCGAGCACAGCCATCGAGCATTGACCTACAGTGAGCGACTCGAGAAGCTTGGAATATCTGTTGTCTATCCCGGCCTGCCGTCACATCCACAATATGAGCTCTTAAAAGGGATGGCCAACGAAGGATTCGGCTTCGGCGGAATGTTTTGTATCGATATGGGTACAAGGGAACGGGCATACGAATTGATGGAACTGCTGCAAAACGAAAATCGCTTCGGATACATTGCCGTAAGCCTTGGATATTATGATACCCTGATGTCGTGCTCGGCGAGTTCGACCTCCAGTGAACTCTCGCCCGAAGACCAGAGCCAGGCGGGTATTTCGCCGGGATTAGTCCGTTTTTCCACCGGCTACACCGGCAGCCTGCAACAACGCTGGTCCCAGTTGGAAAATGCCTTGCGCACCCTTGGTGTCATTTAAGTTGGAGTTGAACTGGTATGGTTCGTGGTTTTTTGACCACGGTTAATAAAAATCTGTTTTCGATGCGAAGTTACGCTGCATTAAAATTCGAAAAAAGATAAAGCTGGAAAAGGAAAAATGAAAGCAGCGTTGGTTGGGCTGTTGCAATCAGGCAAAAGCACTATTTCGTCGGCTATTAGCGGCAGGACGATTGCCGCAATGGGTTCGAGCGCCATTGAAGAAGCGATTGTGCCGGTCCCTGATGCAAGACTTGATTGGCTCAGAAAATATTACAAGCCCAGAAAAACAACGTATGCAACTATTGACTGTCTTGATGTGCCGGGTTTTAACTTTGCAGATGAGCATGGCCGAGCAGCAGCCAGACGCCTGATTAACCGGATAAGAATCGTTGATATGCTGGTCCTGGTGGTGCGGGCGTTTGAAGATCCGGCGGTGCCCGCTTATCGAAACAGCGTAAATCCGTCCAGAGATTTAGTGGAATTGAAAACCGAACTGCTACTGGCCGATTTGGAACTCGTATCAACACGAATCGAAAAACTTGAAAAGCAGGTCAATAAACCAACAAAAACTCAGGCACACGACAAAGCCGAACTGGCATTGCAAAAAAAACTACAGCAGACAATAGAATCAGAGAAGCCGATAAGCAGTGTTATTGAGACCGAAGCTGAACTTGAAATGATTAAATCCCTTGGATTTTTGACGTTGAAACCAATGGCTGTTGCGGTAAATCCTGGCGAGGAGCAGTTGGAGCCAAGATTTGATTTTCCCGACGTGCTCGATGATGATGTTCCGGTTATTACGATTTGTGCCAAGCTGGAATATGAATTGGCACAACTGGATGCCGACAGTAGAAATGAGTTTATGGCCGATTTAGGCATTACCGAGTCGGCGGTAAGTAGATTTGTTAACGGCTGCTATTCGGCATCGGGGTTGATTAGTTTTTTAACAGTTGTTTCAGATGAGCTACGTGCCTGGCCGATAAAACAGGGAACTACCGCCCTTGATGCGGCAGGAAAGGTGCATACCGATATTAAAAGAGGATTTATAAAAGCAGAAACTTTCGGCTTTGACGACCTCAAAGAGCTTGGCGATGAAAAAACCGTAAAGGTAGCCGGTAAAATCCGGCTCGAAGGAAAAGATTATATCGTCAGGGACGGCGATATCATTAATTTCAGATTTAATGTTTAGTTACAGGTTTTAAGGACGGGCTTATGGGTTGGCTTAATTTGGAAAGAAAGGTTGCAATTGTTACCGGTGGTGCTTCCGGAATCGGCAGGGCTGTCTGTGAAGGATTGGCCCAAGTCGGGGCCCGGCTCGTCGTTGCAGATGTAAACGAAAAGGCCGCTCAAGAGGCTGCAGCAGAGTTAAAAGGTAACTTTGGCGGTGAGCACATTTTTACTAAAACAGATGTTACCAGCAAGACAAGTGTTGACGCTATGGTTAAGGCAACACTTGATGCTTTTGGCTGTATTGATATTTTAGTGAACAATGCCGGGATTAATGTCCCGCGGCTGCTTGTTGACCCTGCCGGCAAAGAAGAATTGACCGAGGAGATTTGGGACAGGGTCGTCTCTATTAACCAAAAAGGAGTCTTCCTGTGCGCTCAGGCCGTGGCCAGAGTTATGATTAAGTCAAACAATGGCGGCGTTATCATAAATATGGCTTCAGAGTCAGGTATGGAAGGCTCGGAAGGCCAAAGCGCCTATGCCTGTACAAAGGCTGCCATTTATAATCTGACACGTTCCTGGGCGAAGGAATTCGGCAAACACAATGTTCGTGTTGTCGGTGTCGCACCGGGAATACTGGAGGCGACCGCTTTGCGCTCCGAAGAATACGAACGTGCCTTAGCCTATACCCGCGGAATCACCGTCGAAAAGCTGCGCGAAAAATATAAGAAAATTTCTATCCCACTTGGCAGAAGCGGCAAACTCAGCGAAGTTGCCAACACCGTCTGCTTCCTGGCCTCTGAACGCAGCAGCTATGTCCACGGCACTGTCATTAACGTCTCAGGCGGCAAGACAAGAGCTTGACCGACTGAGTATAATATGGGGTGGTTAAGGTACTAATAAAGTGTTGGAGCTATGAAAAAGGCAAGCATCATCAGTGTGGGTAATGAGGTCATCAGCGGTCAAACAGTCGATACTAATGCCGCATATTTGAGCAGAAAATTGCTCTCAATCGGCATACCTGTTGTCAGCTTCTACACAGTCGCCGATGGTATAGATTCAATTTTACGAGCGTTAAAATTGGCCGCCGGTGACGCTGATGTAGTATTAGTAACAGGGGGGCTTGGTCCAACCGATGATGATTTGACACGGCAGGCATTCGGCAAATTCCTCGACAGCGAACTGCAATTGCAAAAAGAACTTCTGAAGAGGATACAGGATTATTTTGCCGGTCGAGATATGTGGATGCCGGCGAAGAACGAAATCCAGGCGTATATACCAGCCGGCGCTAAAGCACTCGTTAATAATCTTGGCACGGCTCCGGGCATTATGGCTAAAGTAGAAGACAAACTTCTCGTTGCTCTGCCCGGTGTGCCGTCTGAAATGAAACAGATGTTCGAAGAATCAGTCTTTGCAGAACTGCAGAAATTGGCCGGCGCTCAGGCTGTGATTGAAAAAAAGCTAAAATGCTTCGGAGCGGGCGAATCGACAATCGCCGAAATGCTCGGTGACATTTGCCTGCGGGGCAGAAACCCGCTTATAAACTTCACGGTAGAAGGCGGTGTAATTACACTGCATATTATTGCAACGGCAAGTGATAAAAGTACTGCAGTGCAAATGGCTGAAAAAGACGAAAAAAAAATGAGAAAATTACTGGGCGATTTGGTATATGGTACCGGAGAACAAACCCTCGCAGAAGTAGTGGGGAAAAAATTGGCTCAGCAGAAAAAGACAATAGCTGTTGCCGAATCCTGCACGGGCGGTACTTTAGCCGCTCTCATAACAGATATTCCCGGGGCAAGCAAGTATTTCATACAGGGATGGGTTACTTACAGCAACAAAGCTAAAATCAGCGAACTTGATGTGCCGGCCGATGCGATTGAAAAATACGGCTCTGTAAGTGAGCAGGTGGCAGAGGCAATGGCTGAAAATGCCAGAAAAAAAGCAGGAACAGATTTCGCCATAGGGATAACCGGTATAGCCGGCCCGACAGGAGGTACTGAACAAAAACCCGTGGGATTGGTATATATTAGCGTGGCGTCCGATAATAAACCTGAAACCAAACGCTTCGTCTTCCCCAGCAATAGGGTTTCTGTGAGACTGCAAGTGGCACAAACAGCCCTGAATTTGCTTCGAATTAAAATTGCAGATTTGACTTACTGCTCCTAAAATGGTATAATGGATTTGCTTGAATTAACAATATACCGATAGCCTTTACTGAATATGGCTAAAAAACGAAGAAAATTAGGTGAAATTCTTTACAAAGCCGGAATTGTTAAGAAGGAGCCCCTCATCGAGGCGATTAAAGACTCCAAAAAGAACAGCAAAAGGCTCGGCCAAGCATTACTCGAAAAAGGGCTTCTGGACGAAGAGACTCTAACCAAGGCAATTGCTAAGCAGTTTGGGCTGAGATATATTAATCTGGGTAGGGCCTCTGTCCCTTCAGATGCAGCGGAGCTTGTCTCCGAGGACCTTATCAGAAGACATAATGTCGTGCCGTTGGGTATGGATAACGGCAGATTGAAATTGGTTATCAGCGACCCTTCAGATCTTGAAGCGATGGATGCAGTCCGCTTCAGTGTCAATAGTGAGCTGGAGTGTTATCTTGCGAGTCCTTCGAAAATTAGTTCCTGTATTGAAGAGCTTTTTGACATAACAGAAGAGAAGGATGAAGAGGACAGACTAAAACACAGTATAGACGCAACTGCGGCCGAGCTTACCGAAGCCGGCCATGATTTACAGGCAGAAGCTCTCCGTGCCCAGGCTGCAGGCGGTGATGATGAGGGACCCGTCGTGCGGCTGGTGAATCTCATTATAGATAATGCATACCATATGCGAGCCAGCGATATTCACGTCGAACCAATGGCTGACAGGGTTCGCATTAGATACAGGGTTGACGGTGTATGCCTGGAAAAAGACAACATTCCCAAAAGTATGCAGGCACCAATGATTACACGTCTGAAGATTCTCTCCGGTATGGATATTGCTGAAAAAAGATTACCGCAGGACGGCCGAATCAAACGTGTGATTGCAGGACAGGATATTGATTTTCGAGTTTCGGCCCTGCCGGGTTATCACGGTGAAAGTGTCGTACTGCGAATTTTAAGACCCGACGCGGTCAACATTGGTATCGAGGCACTAGGTTTTGAACGATATGACTATGAACGATTTCTTAAGATAATCAAAAGGCCTAACGGTATTTTTCTGGTTACAGGTCCGACCGGAAGCGGTAAAACCACCACTTTGTACGCTGCTCTGCAGGAACTCAACAAGTCTGACAAGAAAATTATTACGGCTGAAGACCCGGTGGAATACAACTTTGACGGTATGAATCAGTGTCAGGTCAAAGAGGAAATAGATTTGACGTTTGACAAAATTCTGCGCTCGATGCTGCGACAGGCCCCTAATATTATTCTGGTCGGTGAAATCCGAGATGGTGTTGTCGCAGATGTTGCAATTCAGGCGGCTCTTACTGGTCACCTGGTCTTTAGCACTCTGCATACCAACGATGCCCCCAGTGCAATTACACGTTTGATAGATATGGGTGTTAAGCCGTTTTTGGTTGCCAGTTCAATACAAGCCATTATGGCGCAAAGACTTGTAAGGGTTATCTGCAACAACTGCAAAGTAGTTGATGAAAGTCCGGACCCACATAATTTACAATTGCTTGATATTAACCCTGAAGACATAGAGGAGCACCCGATATACAAGGGCAGCGGCTGTAGTCAGTGTCAGGGTACCGGTTACAAAGGCCGCATCGCTGTTTTTGAAATGGTCGAACTAAACAGCGAAATAAGAGAATTGGCCTTTAGGAAGGCAACCACTGTTGAATTGAGAAAGGCGTGCCGGGCAAGTGGAATGAGGACACTGATGGAAGATGGCAAAATCAAGATATTCAAAGGTATAAGCACACCGGAAGAAGTGGTCAAGATATCACGAACAGAAGAGGCCGAGGTGTATCGAATTAAATAATGAGTTATTGAGGATTCACGAATGGCAACAGTTAATATGGACCGTTTGTTACAGGCCTGCGTTACGCAGGATTCTACCGATATTCACCTTACTGTCGGCCGTGCACCGGTATTTCGTATCCATGGCAGGCTGAGAACCCTGGAAACAAAGGTGCTTGAACCGGATGATACGGTCGCTTTAATGAAAAGCATCACACCCGAGCGAAATCAGCAGGAGCTTCAGGAGGAAGGAGGCACTGATTTTGGTTTTGCTTTTGGAGATGCGGCGAGATTTCGTGTGGCTGTTTTTAAGCAGAAAGGAACCGTTGCGATAGTTCTGCGTCTTATCCCGACGAGGATTATGACTTTTGAGGAAATAGGCCTGCCAAAGATTTGCGCCGCCTTGTGCCGAAGACCAAGAGGAATGTTTTTGGTTACGGGACCGACCGGTTGTGGCAAAACAACCACATTGGCATGTATGGTGAACTATATTAACGAGAATCTTGACCACCATATTGTAACTATTGAAGAACCCATAGAATATTACCACAAGCACAAAAAATCCATCATTAATCAGAGGGAGGTCGGCATTGATGTTCCCAGTTTTACTGAAGCACTGCGGCGGGTTTTGAGACAGGACCCTGATGTTATTTTAGTTGGCGAGTTACGTGATTTGGAAACAATCGAAGCGGCTATAAGGGCTGCTGAGACCGGACACCTTGTTTTTAGTACAGTCCACACAACAAGCGCTGCCGGAACAGTTACAAGGCTTATCGATGTCTTTCCGCCTGACCAGCAAGACCAGATTCGTGTGCAGTTAAGCGGTAATTTGATAGCGGTTCTCAGCCAGGTACTTTGTCCTCTAAGCAGCGGCAAGGGCAGAATTGCAGCTTATGAATTTATGGTTGTAACACCTGCTATTGCCAATTTAATCCGTGAGAATAAAACTTATAGAATTGATTCGAGCATTCAAACAGGTAAAAAACTGGGGATGCAATTGCTTGACGAGCACCTCTGGAAGCTATATGAAGAAGGCAAGATAGCCTTACAGGAGATGCTTGATAAGAGCCGACAGCCGGGTATGTTACAGGATAAGGCTAGGGAAAAAGTAGAGCGTGTAAAGGGGAGAAAGAAGGTCAAGGCCGAGGATTTGGGCACAGTTTTAAGAATGTAATTCGTAAAAGTTACTCCAAATTTTGAAAGATACCAGCAAAATTTTTTTGCTGGTATCTTTTTTATTATTACTGAGTAAAGATTAAAGAATGAGAAAAAGTCCATTTTTTACCCCATTATTGAGGATAAGAATGTCAATTTGGGTGATTTGTATTAGTCCTAATAACTAAATGTCCAAACGCTAATTTGTTTGCCAAAAAGGTGTTAATGTTATATAATAGGTTTATATGAGAGCAAAAACAATTGTACTTATAGGGGAAAATAACGATGGAAAAGATGCCCAGTGTTGAACAATTAAGAGGACGAACTCTTGGCAGGATACTGATAAAAATGGGTCTTCTGACCAGAGAGAAGGTTCATGAGTGCCTCAACGTCCAAAAACGGCGAGACGGGTCTATAAAGATAGGTCAGATTTTCCTTGAGTTTGGCTTGATTGATAAAAAGCAGCTGCAGATAGCCTTGGCTGCTCAGCGCGGGTTGGAATATGTAAACATAAATGGCATTGACATTGCCCCTGATGTAATAGAGAAGGTGCCGGCGCAAATGGCAAAGACCTATAGCATTATTCCAATTGAATATGATGATAAGCTGAATGAGCTGGTTGTAGTGCTTGACAATTCCGATAATTTCAGGGCAACTGATGACCTAAGTACCCTGATGGGTTTTTCCGTTACCGCAAAGATGACGGATTCTGAGGCACTTCAGAACGCTTTGACCAGGTATTATGAGTCACAGGATGAGAAGGAAGGAATAAATGAGCTGATAGAAGAAATACAGGACGACAAGATGCTTGCAGAATATGAAGGCAGGGATCAGAGTATCGACCTTGATGAATTAAAAGAACTCTCTGAATCCAACCCCGTTAAAAAACTGTTGAACCTGGTTTTGCTGCAGGCGATTCGGGATAAGGCATCGGATATACATTTTGAACCTTTTGAAAATGAATACAAGATGCGCTACCGTATCGACGGGGTGCTTTACGAAATGATTCCTCCGCCCAAGCACATTGCAGCAGCACTTAGTTCACGAATAAAAGTTATGGCGAATCTTGACATCGCTGAAAGGCGCTTGCCGCAGGACGGCCGAATATCACTGACCGTGCAGGGCAATCCCGTTGATTTACGTGTTAGTGTTCTGCCAACGATGTTTGGTGAGAGTGTTGTACTTCGTGTTCTGGACAGAAGTCAGATTAGTCTGGATTTGGACAAGTTAGGTTTTAGGCCGGATGACCTTGAGTTAGTTCGGCAGCTTATTCGCAAACCTAATGGTATTATAATAGTTACCGGTCCGACCGGCTGTGGGAAAACAACAACGCTTTATGCCGCTTTAGAGGAGCTTAACAACATCGAAAGAAAAGTAATTACTACTGAGGACCCTGTTGAGTACGATATCGATGGTGTTATTCAGGTACAGATGAAATCTGATATTGGACTGACATTCGCAAGGTGTCTGCGCCATATTTTGCGTCAGGACCCGGATGTGGTGATGGTTGGTGAGGTTCGGGACCTCGAGACAGCGGAAATTGCCGCACAGGCTTCTTTGACCGGCCACATTGTGTTCACTACGTTACACACAAACGATGCCCCAACCGCTATAGCCAGAATACTGGATTTGGGTGTCGAGCCGTTTCTTATTACCGCCACGCTTGAAGGTGTTATTGCCCAGCGACTGGTCAGAAAGATTTGTGATAAGTGCAGAACACCATTTGAACCCTCAGAGGCTCAGCTAATGGAACTGGGACTTAACGGCGACGAAGTCCGTGGCAAGAAGTTCTATTATGGACGGGGTTGTAACGGGTGTAATAATACCGGCTATAGGGGCCGAACAGCCCTTTTTGAGATTATGGTGTTCAATGATGAGCTGCGTGAGTTGGTTATGGAGCAGGCCTCGACGAGTCTTTTGCGTAATGCTGCGCAGAAAGCCGGTATGAAACTGCTTCGTGATAATGGTTTGGCGGCGATTTATGACGGTGTTACTACAATAGACGAGGTAGTAAAAGAAACAATTTCGGAAACACGGAAATAATGTGAGATTATAAACTTTTCAATGGATAATCTTTGGTTGAAAGGAGGTGTTCAGGATGCCTGTTTTTCAATATATTGCGATGGACTCACAAGGGGTTGAAGTAAAAGATGAGGTAGAGGCCCTCAGCCAGAAGGAAGCGATAAGCAAAATACGTAATATGGGGTACTTCCCCACAAAGGTTACTACCCGTGGTGCCAGGAAAAAGGCCGCCGCAAGAGCTGCTGCCAGACCCAAATCCAGACGAGGGGCCCGCGGCAAAGTTAAAATCAAACTTTTGACCCAGTTTGCACGGCAACTTTCCACTCTTCAGGACGCAGGCCTTCCAATTCTACGCTCGCTCAGGATTCTTCAAGAGCAGCAGAAGGCGGGAACATTTAAGCGGGTTATCGGTTATGTGGCTGATGACATCGAAGGCGGCTCAACACTTTCAGAAGCGATGGCAAGATTTCCCCGCGCCTTCGACCGTCTCTTTGTAGGTATGGTCGCAGCAGGGGAGACCGGCGGTGTGCTGGATTTGATACTGGCGCGTGTGTCTGATTTTATGGAAAAATCGCAAAAACTTAAATCGAAGGTTAAAAGTGCAATGGTTTATCCGATTGTCGTATTGGGAGCGGCTTTTTTAATTCTTCTGGGATTGATGAAGTACGTCATACCAAAATTCATTACGGTGTTGCAGGAGATGCTCGAAGGGGCGAAAATGAACAAGCTTACGGCTGGAGTCCTTGCCACCAGCGACTGGATAGCATACCGTTTCGGCTGGGCTTATCTGCTGGCCGGGCCTGTTGTAATAATTATTATGCTGAAATTGATAAGAAGATATCGCATAGGCAGATTTGTTCTGGACAGCATAAAATTGAAACTGCCGGTAATCGGAGCCCTTAGCGGCAAGATAGCGATTACTCGCTGGACCAGAACATTGGGAACGTTAATTGGTGCCGGCGTGCCGATTCTCGATGCAATTAATGTTACCAGTGAAACAACGGGAAATGAAGTCTTTTCCAGTATGCTTAACAAAGTGCATAATTCCATCAGGCAGGGTGATACCTTCGCAGGGCCTTTGGGAAACTCCAAAACAGTTGACTCGATTGTTACCAATATGGTTGCTGTCGGTGAGGAAACCGGCGACCTGGATAAAATGCTTTTGAAAGTAGCAGACAATTACGATGACCAGGTCGATGTCCTGGTGGCTTCGTTGATGTCACTGCTTGAGCCTATTATGATTCTCTGCCTCGGCGGTATCGTTATGCTTATTGTGCTGTCAATATTTCTGCCGATGATTCAGGTTATCTCATCCCTGGGTACAGCTTAATAATAAATTGTAATTGGAAACTGAATTAACAAAATTAACCAAATTGAAAAAAGGAGAAGTAAATGAAAACGACAACAAAAAAAACCAGAAGAAAAGAAACGGCGTTTACCATTATCGAGCTGCTGACCGTTATGAGCATTATTGTAATTCTGCTCGGTCTGCTTGTGCCGGCTATGAACAAGGCCAAAATCTACGCAAAGACGGTAAACCAGAAAAACCAGTTTCACAGCATCGATGTCGCGCTGGAGCTTTTCAAAATCGATTATGAGGATTATCCACCCTCAGATCAGCTTGATGACGCTGCCATACCCGCGGCATATTGTGGAGCGATGAAGCTTGCCGAAGCTGTCGTAGGTCAGGATTTGATGGGTTTCCATCCGGATTCGGCCTTCAGGTATGATTTGATGGATACGACCGGTACTATTAATCTGTATGCTGCTCCGGAATATCCTGCTTTCACCCCAGATCAACAAAATATAAAATCCAGAAAAGGGCCATATCTCCAAGTCGACCGTGCCAATGCCTACAAACTGGAGAATCTGTGGGGGATGCAGCCAGGTGCAATAGGGAACTTTAATAATAAATTTAGATTTGTTCTGTGTGATGAATATGCGCGTGCGACAAACAGAGGTGCCGAGGGGCCTTCGAGGATTGGTATGCCTGTACTTTACTACAAGGCGAATATTTCAGGTTTTGCCCATGACTCTGCTAATCCATTAAACCCTCAGAATATTTATGATTACACAGACAACATTGACTTAATCAATCTTAAATTACCCTGGGATAGTACAAAGCTACATTGGCTTGATCCCAGTTGTAGTGATAGTGGTGTTTCTGGTGATACATTGTTTTACAACATAACAAAAAATCCCAATATTAAGATATTGTCTGGCAGGCCCTACAGGCCGGATTCCTATATCCTTATCTCGGCGGGATATGACGGCGTGTACGGTACAGAGGATGACATATTCAACTTTAACAAATAAACCAAAAGGCAAAATTACAATAATTGCTTCATTGTTGTTTTTTATGACCGCTGACAAAGAGCTGCGGCAAACAGGTGCTTAATGGTGAATGCTTGACGGATGGAGATAGCGAAGATGAAAAGGTTGGTATTTATTACGTTGGTAATGCTCTTATTGTTATTGGTGCAGCGGGCACAGGCAGGTGTTAGCGTGATTATGAACGGCAGTTTTGAAAATAACGAGCATCAGATAGTTGATATCACTACCGAAGCGCCCAAGCGATGGTGCGACGTTAATTTCGCGTCAAATAATTTCCTCGGTTGGGTAGGCTCGGAATGGTCAACACACGGTTATAACGGCAGCGACGGTAACTGTTTGACCCTTTATTCCGGATTTGGAGAGTTTAGTAAAGGCGAAAAAGCGATGGTCTCCCAGCAGGTCTATTTGAAGGATGTTAACGAGATTATTTTCGATGTGAAATTGGTTACCGTTGCGGGCGGCACCTGGCCGGCGGGTAAGCGCAGTGCAATTATGACAATTGACGGCAGCGATATTATCTGGGATTCAAATACTATGGAGCCGAACGATGCCGGCCTATACCACGTTGAGGTTAATGATATTGATATAAGCGATGCCAATTTACATACACTGTCGCTGGGCTTAAAAGTGAACATAGACGAAGTTTATGCTTTTGATGAATACATAGCTAGGTGGGATTTTATCAGGTTCGATACATACTGTCGGGGCTTTGGTTATCTGCCGGAAGACCTCAATCAGGATTGTATCGTAGATTCGCGTGATTTCACCCTGCTGGCTGGATTATGGCTTATAGAAAATCCGGACCAGAGATACGATTTAGTATGGGTTGATAAAGCTATTATTGATGGTTTTGATTTGGGCGCTTTTACCGAATACTGGCTTAAACGCAGTGATGCGAACGGCTGGTTTGGCGAGAACCGCTTCCCGCCGGGCCTGCTTGAAGCCGACCTCAATAATGACGGCGTCGTAGATTGGCGAGATTTTGCAATCTTAAGCGGCGACTTCGGCAGCAGTCAGGATTGTATCAAAGGCGACATCGATTGCTCCCAAATGGTTGACTATGAAGATGTTTTGATAATGGCTGATGAGTGGCTCGGAAAAAGCTGGTTATACGGGTTGTAAAAGATAAATAAAAAGGCAAAAGGACAATTGCTATGGAACGCAAAAAATATGGCTTTACGATGATTGAGCTGTTAACGGTTATCGGGATAATCGCTCTTCTGGTCGGCCTGCTCATCCCTGCCTTGAATATGGTCAACACTATGGCAAAAGAGGCAAAGCAAAAAGCCCAGCTCACAGCAATTGAGATGGCGCTGACCGCCTTCAGGAATGACTACGGCGACTATCCCGAATCAAGCTGGGATAGACCGCCGGCTAATTACTGTGGTGCTCAGAAACTCGCCGAGGCGCTTTTAGGCTGGGACCTACTCGGTTTTCACCCCAAATCCGCATGGAGGTCAGATGGATATGATAAGGACCATAATCCCGTATATGGGCAACCACCCAGTACACAAAATTTAGACGAAAGAAGGGGGCCTTATCTCGAGCTTGGCTCGGCCAATGCCTATAAAGTCGGCATAAGCGCACCCGGCAGAAAGGACGGATTGTATGATGAACCTGTACCGCTTGCACCGAATACCTATGTCATTTGTGATGCCTTCGGCGTAAAGAGAATAACTTTGACTCTGCCTAACAACCAGACTGAAAGATTTCTGGCCGGAACGCCGATTCTTTATTACAGGGCAAATACCCTCAGCAAAACTCTCGACCGCAGTTTAGGTACACAAAGCCTGATTTACGATGTTTACGACAATCTGCCGTTTATAAATACGCAGCAATTCCCAAAACTGCCGCCTTTGAAAAAAGGTCTTCGCTTGCATAAGCTTGGCGTTGCCGCTGGCACGTATCAGAACTTCTACGAATATATTGCAGACCCCAAGGCGTCAACATCCGGGACGGCCTGGCCCTATAGGCCGGATTCTTACATATTAATTTCAGCGGGGGCGGACGGCGAGTACGGAACGGCTGACGATATTACCAACTTTTGAAACCAAACCCCGGCCCTCGCACGTTTTAGTTAGCGAAATGCTATGAAGACTTACAAAAACAAAATCGGCGTTACGCTTGCCGAGATGCTGGTTGTTGTAGTGGTAATAGTTGTTCTGGCCTCGCTGGTAATCACCGCCGCCACACGCATTCGCAGCCGGAGCAATGAGCAGCTTGCCGAAAGCACCATCGCAGCCCTCACCGCCGCACTGCAGCAGTTCGCCGATTTCGGATACCGCTATAATAATTCAGTTGTAGATTATTCCGATTTTGATTTTCCGCTGGACTGCAACGGCTTCCCACCGGCTGGCCCGGTTAGTATTAAAAGTATTAAATCTACATTGGAGGAAGCGTTATTTGGTGTAACGGTCGCAATTAGTAATCATGACCAGCCGGAACATCTGAAATATTCCGGCTGCGAAGTGTTGTATTTTTTCCTCAGCAAGGTCCCGCAGAGCCGAAAGACCTTGGATAAAATCGACCGTTCATTAGTAACTGATGAGGATGATAATGGTAACAGAATGAAAGTTACAATCGATGGTAGAGAATATCCGCTGCTGCGGGTAATCGACCCCTGGGGTACGACACTGCATTATGACTATTACAACGAAGAAGTCCTCCCAAGTAACTCGCTTTATTACAAACGGACTTTCCCTGTGATTACATCAGCCGGGCCGGACAAAAAATTCGGCACCGCTGATGATATAAGAAATAGATAATAGGCCACAAAGACACGAAGTCACAAAGAAATGAAAAATTAAAAGTTAAAAAATTTAGTGCCTTAGTGTCTTGGTGGCTTGGTGGCAGAAAAAGTTAAACAATAAATTTAGTTAAGTCTTAGTGTCTTTGTGCCTTGGTGGCAGAAAAAATGAAAGCAAAATCCGGACAATCCGGCTTATCACTGATGGAGATGACGGTTGTCGTTGCCATCGTAGCGCTGCTTGCCGTTCTGGCAATGCCGGCGGTAAAAGCCTTGCTCGGCTCATTCGAGACCTCCGGCGGCGCAAAGTGTATGATAAGCGCTGCTTTGTCAACCGCTCGCGGCATCGCCGCAAAAGAACAGCACTACGCCGGTGTTCGCTTTCAAAAGGCTTATAATCCTGATGACCCCGACAATCTGCTAAGCGCACCTCAATATATGATTTTTATTATACACGACGCTCAAATGCCTTCGAGTGATTCACCGGTAAATGGTTTTCGAGCGGTCGATGGTCTTCAGCCAATAAAACTGCCCGAATCAATCGGCGTTATGGATTTGAGATACGACCCTGATTCGGGTGATGGTATTGTTGATAATGACGCCGAAGCGGGTAATCAAAATGTAACAAGAGACACAACTTCTTTTTCGATTGTTTTTTCACCATCCGGCAAGCTGATAATACACAATGTTTTTGTGATAAATAGAGACGGCAAAAAAACAAGCAACACCTGCAATGATGACATATTTAACACATTATTCAATGTTACAAATGGTATTGGGTCTTTTATTCAGGATAAACAGGTTGCTGGTTTGCAACAAGAGTCGAGTCGCAGCAGTTTCATTATCTATGAGAGAGAAAAGTTCAGGCAGGCCTATAGTAAAGGCAGGGCGTGGACGGATTATCTCAGCAGGGCCGCTGTTGAAGGAAGAATTTGTGTAAACCCCTATACGGGAACAATTATAAGTAGAGATTAGTTCATAGTTCGTGGTTCATAGTTCGTAGTTCATAGTTCGTTGTTTGTAGATAAGGTTTTAGGTGTGAAGAACAAACCAAAAAATTCCGGTTTTTCTCTTACCGAGATGCTGCTGGCAATCGGGATACTGTCTGTCGGTATGGTTTTTATCGCCGGCGTATTCCCCGTCGCCATTCATTTTATGACAGTTTCGACCGAGCGCACCATCGCAGCGGTCGTCGCCGATGAAGCCTTTGCAAAAATAAAACTCTATGCACACCCCGACCCTGCCGGCCCTGATACTAACGAAATTAACCTGACTGCTCTGCCGATAGCTGGACACGCTTATTTCAGAGACAAGAGGATTTTCCCTGTAATGGCATATATAGACCCCAATGAAGAGTTTACGTATCCTTCGACCGATACCGATATATCGCAAAAGCATTATTGCTTCTCGGCGCTTTGCAGACTCACTGCTCCTAATTCTCGCTTAGTCCAGGTAACTGTTTTTATCAACAGAAAGACCGGCCCGATTCTTCGATACTACGCCCCCAATATATTGCCGGACCCCGGCACAGCCGGTTATGGTGTGGTTGATTTCTCAAAAGCAGTTGACTGGCCAAGACCGGTAAAAGTTGCGGTTGATGTTGCCACCAGAAGCAATGAACTCAGGATAGATTACACTAACGCTAAAGAGAAAACATTTTTTAATGATGGCTGCCGGATTGTTGACAATGCCGCCGGCCGGATATATCGCGTAATGGAGCGCTATGCACCGCCTAATGATAATTTAGTTCTGCTTGACGGCGATTGGCAGGGCGGCCCACACGGTTATGTCTGGGTTGTTCCGCCGCCGGTCAACGGCGGAAGATACCCCTGCATCGCTGTATATCAGAAAGAAATAAGATTTTGAATTTAGCCACGAAGCCACGAAGTCGCAAAGGGAAAAAAATGGAGTTTGAAAAAACTTCAGAAAAAGAAGAAATGATTGCAACCAAGATAGTAGATGCTGCCTATACAATACATAAGACATTAGGCCCTGGGCTATTAGAAAAGATATATGAAGCTTGTTTTTGCCATGAACTGACAAAAAGGAATCTCTCATATCAAAGGCAGGTAGATATTCCTGTTGAGTATGATGGGATTATATTTGATGAGGGTCTGCGACTGGATGTGATAGTTGAGGAGCTTATTATCTGTGAAATAAAAGCTGTTGAAAGAATGAACCCTGTATGGCAGGCCCAGTTGTTAAGCTACTTAAAAATAACTGGCAAACGCATAGGGTTTTTGATTAATTTTAATGTCCCCTTAATAAAGAATGGCGTTAAGCGAATTATTTTATAGTTTTGGTGCCTTTGTGTCTTGGTGGCAGGAAAAAAATTGAGTTAAAAAAATAAAGTCTTAGTGCCTTTGTGCCTTGGTGGCAGAAAAAAGTTAAACAATAAATTTAGTTAGGTTTTGGTGTCTTTGTGTCTTGGTGGCAGGAAAAATATGAAAAAGGCCTTTACCCTGATTGAGCTTGTCGTAGCGATTGCGCTTCTGACGATGGTGATATCCTTTGCAAGCGTGATTTTCAACGTCAGTATCGACGTTCACCGCACTTCAGCGGCCAGCGCCGAGATTATGCAGAAATTCCGCGCAATTACCGACCAGTTCAACAGAGACTTCAAAGGCCTGCAAAAAGACGCTCCGCTTTTAATATGGTTCCAGAAGGACGGCGCCCTTAATCGGTTCGACCAGATTATGTTCTTCGCCGCCGGTGATTTCCAATCAACACAATTATATGATTTTAGCGGCCCTGATGGAACAGCAGAACCTAACCCTGTTACCGGCACATCTCCCTTAGTCGGCAACGTTGCCAGAATCCGTTACGCACAGGCACAACCTGACCCCAACCTGCTTGCCAGACGCCAACACATATTAAGTGCTGATACGAGATTGTTTCCGTGGCCTGACGCAAAAGATATTCAGACAAGCTTTGACTGCACTTCAGGTTCAGGTAACCTGAATGAAGTTTATGAACATGACAGCTTATCATTAGCTCAGTGGAAAACAATACCAATTGACGACTACGTGTCTGTTGTTAATACTTGTTTTTATAAGTGTCCCTGGCTTGATAAACGTGACCCGATTACATTTCATAAGTTGATGTGCGAGGGCGTCGGCAGCTTTGCAATACAATGGGCATACCGGGATTCCGGTGATGAGCGGTTTTACTGGTTTCCGAGTGTTGACCCTGACGGCGATGGTAGCACCGCGGACTCACATTTTGTCTTCGGCAACCCATTCGGCGTTTACTTTAACGTCCCCGGCTCGATAAGTGTAAGCAGTTGGGTAAATGGGCTTTCAAGCGATAATGATTATAATGTTTATCCAGTGGCGTTGAAGTTCACTTTTACGCTGTACGATTCGAAAGGCATTATAAAAAACGGCAAGGAGTTTACGCATATTGTTTATCTGGGTAATTAAATTCAGGCCACAAGGACACAAAGTCACAAAGAAATTTAAAGTTAAAAAATAAATGTGGTTAGCCTTTTGTGTCTTGGTGACTTGGTGGCAAAAAACCACAGATTGCGAATAAAAGAGGTTGTTATATGAACCATAAAATACGACTTACGAATCACGAACCACGAACGAAGCCTGGTTCTGCCCTTATTTTAGCGGTGGTCCTGACAGCCCTGCTGGCCATAATCGGCACCGTGTTCCTTATGGTCGCACGCATCGATAAAATCGCAACGTCAGCCGTTACCGAAAATAAGGAGCTCGAATTTGCCGTCGATACCGTCGTAGCTAAAATATCGCAGCAGCTTGCCCTCGATGTCCCCGGTAATGACCTTAATCAGGAGTATTACGACTACCCCGACCCCTGCAACGACTTTCTGGCATCTCTTGAACCATACCAGTTTGATGCAAACGATTATAGATGGCGGCAGGTAAGTGATGTTACAGGGTTCATTGAGAGAGCTATTCCTGGTGTGAAAGCAAGTTGGGATACACAAGATATAGAGATAACTAACAGCGCCCCTTACCTTTTCAAAGCCATAGTAGAAGACCACAAGAAAATAGAGTTAGACAATAACGGCAATTTACTGGAACAGCTTGCTGACGCCGATGGTGACGGCATAGCCGATTCGAAATGGATTCAGCTTGATGACATAACCTCCAACAAAGGCAAACCCATCTACGCAGCTATCAGAATTATCGACAACGGCGGAATGTTAAACGTCAACACCGCTTACAAATTTGACCCAAACGTTCCAGGAGTAACTACTGCTGAAGTTGATGGTTCTAAGGTAACACAAATAAATCTCCTTAGCTTTTACAAGGGCAATATAGATGATTCCAATAATTTACATCGTGTACGTTGTGATGGTCAAGAGCCGGACTTGGTTACATTTAACGATGAGTGTGCTATTCGAATCGAAAATCCGGACAGAACTAATATTAACTATTTACCTTATGATATAAGCGATGAACTTGAATTACGGAATCGTTTTATTTTGGATATATATGGTAATACCTGTCGTATTGAAGCGGCTATGCCCAAAACTCTTCCGTATTACCTTGGAAATCCATACAGACATCGATTTGCTCCTATTGATACCACTCCAGACTTTCTGGATTGGAAAGAGTTAATGAATCCATTTGACCCTGATGAAGATTATAACTTTCGGCATTTGCTAACCACATACAATATGGACAGGATAATTAATCCTGTCGGCGGAAAGATGTTAAATGTCAACAGAATAAACCCCAACGAACCTAACATCGTTGATTTATATAACTTCATAAGGCTGGGTTTTGCTGATGCCGGTTTTGCTGATGATTCCGTCGCTGCGCAGTTAGCCGTCAATATAAAGGATTTCAGCGACAGCGATGCAATTGTAAGCAGTTTAATGGATTCAGGGGGACTAATACATTACGGCTTTGAAGCACAGCCTTTTATCAGTGAAATAGGGATAAAAATTGACGCCAATGCACCGGACAATCCTGCAAATAATCATTATGCCGTAGAACTGTATAATCCTTTTAATATATCCATCCCCCTGGACGGTTTTACACTTTCTCTTTCAAACGGTACAGATATTCTTCTATCCGGCGCTATTGGCCCGAATGATTTCTTTGTGGTACTTGATAGCGCAGCGGATTTTTCTAATCCGCCAAATTCATATGAATATGCAGCTTTACAACTCTCGGGAAACTATAATGATACCACCGTACCTCCTGACGGAATATTTGACAGTTGGGAAAACTATAATATCGCCCTTAAAAGAACTGTTGACGGAACTGATATATACCTTGATAACCAACCCACAGACCCCTGCTGGTTTGCTCAGGGAACAGTTAAGTATGTCCAGAGGGATGATACAAACTGGCACATTGTTTATGAGGATGATTATGACCCGAATGACCCGGCAGGGACTTTAGGCAGTATCAATAGTCATATTTCAGGTCAAAGAAATTACAATCTGGCACTGGCAAACCACGATTTTATTACTATCGGCGACATTGCACTTCCTTTGAAAATCGGCTCGAATACTACTCCGGACGGCACCATTGGCCGGCAGTTAAAAGCCGCCACCGCTGAAGCTGATATACGCATCAATTTAGCCGACCCTGCTTATCATTATCAGCACATATTTAATTATCTGACTGTAATGGACCCGACCGACTATATACTTGACCCGACTGAAACAAGAATAAAAGGCCGAATCAACATCAACACCGCACCCTGGTTCGTAATCGCACAATTGCCGTGGGTCTCTCCGCAGCTTGCTCATGCAATTGTAGCATACAGAGACAAAACAGCTATCTCCGGGGGGCCCGACTATACCCTCCGTATAGGTACTGCTGGTTTTGAAAGTATTGGACAATTAAATAATGTTATTGATGCCAACAACCCTAATTACAGCATTGATTACTATGCTCGTGACCCTGGAGACCAGCCGGGATTTCCCGACTTAACTGGTGGTGATGGCGCTCCGGATGATTTTGAAGAGCGTGATTTAATCTTTTCACGAATAAGCAATCTCGTTACGGTGCGAAGTGACGTATTTACCGCCTATATACTCGTCCGCATCGGAGTTGACGGCCCGCAGAAAAGAGTTATAGCAATACTCGACAGAAGCAAAGTCAGCGATGTCAACAACGGCAAAGTAAAAGTAATTGCCCTGCATCCTGTCCCCGACCCGAGATAATTGACGATTGACGAATGGCGATTTTATTTGCTTCTTTTAGCAGTTTTGCGCTACGCAGCTATAATAGCGGTTAATTCATTGGCTTCTGCAAGTAGTTCTGCTGTGGCACAGCGTAATAATTGTTTGCCGATAAGAAAAGCAGTTTGTGTTTTTGGAAGAGTTTCTACCAACTGGATTATGCGTAAACCAAATTGTTTTGTTCTTTTCTTCAAGCAGTTAGGTGTCATAACGCCAATGTCCCGGTGTAAAGCATAAAATTTCAATCGTAAATCGGCAATCGTAAATTGAAAATCATTTTATAAGTTGTAACAACTCAGCGTGGGTTTTCTTATTGGCTGCTAATATCGGCAGTCTTCCGCCTTCATAACTGTCCAAATCAACAGGAAAGATTTTGCCGCCTTGCCAATCCGTTACTACGGCGCCTGCGGCCTCGGCAATCACCGTACCGGCCGCTATGTCCCACAATTTCTGATGAGAATTAATGGTGGCAATAAAACTTCCTTTTGCTACGTATGCTAATTGCAGAGCGGTTACGCCTAAATTGCGGTATCTTGTTCGTTTCATAATTTCGCAGGCCCAGCCCGGCAGTTCAGTTTCAAAATTGCTGTCCAGGCCAACACTCGAAACTTTTTCTATTTTATCTTCACTTACATTTATTCGCCTGCTGTTAAGTTGCGCATCATTGCCTTTAACAGCAGTGAACATCGAATCTGTGGCCGGCTCAAAGATGACGCCGACAACCGGCTCGCCTTCATACATCACGCCTATACTGACCACAAAGCAGAGCATACGGTGCGCAAAATTGTTGGTTCCGTCTATCGGGTCGATGACCCACCAGATTTGTTCGGCCCCGCGGGGCGCCTGCTTAAATATATTTCCCTTCTCACCTTCCTCGGCGATAAAGCCATGGTCGGGATATGTCTCTTTAATTCTCTCGATGATGATTTGCTGGCATCGTGCATCTGCCTGGGTTACCAGTTCATTATCGTTTTTTTTCGAGACCTTAATATAGTTAAGTTCTTCCATCGCCCGCTGCCCGGCCAATCGCGCCGCCACGATTGCGGTTTCGAGAATTTGTCTTAATTTTATCTGGTCTAATGCCATAATTGTGCCTTTCTTCAAGGTTGACAACATTACTATATTTTCTTATTTTAACGAAGTTATGCAGACAAGCCAACAGATAAATAAAACGAAAATTTTCTGCAAAGCAACGGCCCGGCAAAGACTCCTGGCAGGTCTTGTTTTATTGGCTGTAGCTGCTTTTTTGGGATTTCTGCGACTCGCAGCGACGGGAAGAATAGACATTGACCGTTGGGTCGACCCCTGCGGCGTTAAGCAGAGATACGGCCTGACCTGTCCAACCTGTGGAATGACCACGTCGGCCATTACTTTTGCTAAAGGGAAAATTTTTGAGGCGTTTTATATTCAGCCGGCAGGGGCGCTTTTCTGTTGTGTGCTGGTGGCGGCGGGGTTTTTAGCGTTGCTTACAGCAGCTTTCGGGCTATATTTCAGTTTTATTAATCGTTTTTTCAGTGAGGTCAAAGTAAAATACATAATTCTTACATTGTTAATTATTGTGTGCGCCGGCTGGGCGGTTACATTAGCACGGGCGCTGGCAGAGAAGAATTGATTATTGAGTAAAAAAAGGGGTAGTAAAAGAAACCAAAAACAAAAATAGATTTTAGCAGGTTAAAATGAAAAAGTTGACAGTTATGTTTATATTAGGTGCGGCCATGGTTAGCAAGGGCTGCCAGATACCTGGTATATTAGGTACGCCGACCCGGCACGAGAAGAAAATTCCAGCGGAATACGACCTTACAGTCCATACAGAGGAGAAAATATTAGTGCTTGTTGAGCAGCCGGCTTATCTGAATGCTCAGACCAATCTGCGTTATTACATAACGGATGCAATGAACAGAGATATTGTACGGCGGATAAAAATCGAGCCGGAAATGCTGGTTGATTATAGCGAATTGTCGCATTTGCGGTCCGGCAGAAGCGATTTTGCACAACTTTCAAAAGCAGAAGTGGGCCGAGCTATCGGCGCGGATTTGGTTCTGTATGTGGATATTGACAATTACCAGCTTAGGCAAATGCCTCAAGAAGGTTATTTGAATGGTTTTTTGAGTGGAAGGGCGGTTCTGCTGGAAACGAAAACGGGGGGGCAACTTTGGCCGACAGGCGGGGGAAGCAAGAGTATTAAGGTCGGTTTTGAAGTTGAGAATCGCGGTAAGGATATTGCAGTTAAGAGACTTGCGATGGCGTTTGCATATTGTACGGTCAGGTATTTATATGATTGTCCGGAGAGTGAATTTAAGATATTCGAGGACAGGAGCGGGATACAGTGGCAGAAGTGGGAGGGGAAGGATTGATAGTTTTGAATTTTGAGTTTTGAGTTAGAGGTAAGCAGGGAAGAGGTGAAGGGAATATCGAATATCGAATGTTGAATTGAGTTTAGCGGATAGCGTTTAGCATATAGCGTATGGCGTGCAGCGTATAGATTGCTGGTGGCGCAAGCCCTGGAGGGAATATCGAATACCGAACAAGGAATGATGAATAATGAAGTTGATTCCGCAATCCTTCGGTTTCACTCAGGATAAACTCGTGCGGAATGACAGGAGAGGATGACCGCAGGGAATAACGAATATCGAATGTCGAATTGAAAAGTGGATGGCAGATAGGGCCGAGAGTAAATAGCTTGACAGGGAGAGGGAATTTGGCTAATGTTGTAATCGAAAAATGCAGCCGGCGGGGGGTGTGACGGCTTTGTTTGACAGTAACGGGAAAAATGAAGAAGTTCTCTGGAGGTTTGTAATGATTAAAATTCTCATCACAGACAAACTTGCACAGGAAGGAATCGACCTTTTAAATTCGATGGACGCCGTAGAAGCGGTTGTTAAAACCGGTATAAGTGAAGATGAATTAGCCGGGATTATTGGCGAATATGACGGGCTGATAATTAGAAGCGGGACAAAAGTTACTGCAAAGGTCCTGGCAGAGCCGGGCAAGCTAAAAGGCATTGCGAGGGCGGGCGTTGGCGTGGACAATATTGATATTGCCGAGGCGACCAGACGTGGAATCCTTGTTATGAATACGCCGGGCGGCAATACGCTAAGTGCGGCGGAACATACGATGGCTTTGATGCTCTCGATGAGCCGTAACGTCGTACCGGCGTGCAACAGTTTGAAAGGCGGCGCGTGGGACAGGAAAAAGTATATGGGCAATCAGCTCAACGGCAAAGTGCTGGGCGTGATAGGATTAGGCAGGATAGGTATGGCTGTTGCAAAAATGGCGGCAGGTTTCAATATGAAAATCCTCGGCTATGACCTGCTTACGGTCCCTTCCGATGCGGAAAAAGTCGGGATTGAAATTACCGATGGGCTGGAGAGAATCTTCAGGGAAGCAGATTATATCAGCGTGCACGTCCCGCGAAATGAACAGACATTGAATATGATTGGCGCTGAAGAGATAAAAAAGATGAAGCCGACCGTGCGATTAATCAACTGCGCCCGCGGCGGGATTATCAATGAGGATGCGGTCTATGAGGCATTGGCCGAGAAACGCATCGCTGGTGCGGCACTTGATGTTTATCCGAAAGAGCCGCCTGAAAATAAGCGGTTTACCGAGTTTGAGAATTGTCTTGTTACGCCACATCTGGGCGCCAGCACGAGGGAGGCCCAGATTGAGGTAGCGGTTGAAGCGGCACAGATTCTTGTCGATGCAATCAAAGGCGGGGCGGTGAAGAATGCACTTAACGCGCCATCGATGGCGGGTGCGGTGCCTGTGATAGTGAAGCAGTATTCGAGACTGGCCGAGCGAATCGGCAAGCTTTTGAGTAATATCGCACCCGGGCATATCAAGGGTGTTGAGGTGCAGTATCGAGGCACAATTGCCGAGATGGACGTGGGCTCTGTTACTCTTAATTTTGCGGTGGGTCTGCTGCAAAAGCATTTTGAGATGACGCTGAATATGGTCAATACTCCGGTTCTGGCAAAAGAACGAGGTATAAGCATCGACGAGACGAAAAATGTCGAAGCTAAAGACGTTGCGTCGAGTTTCAGTGCCAAAGTGGTTACCAATAAGGTAAAGCGGACGGTGACGGGTACAGTGTTTGGCGGGACGCTGCTGCGGATAATTGAGATTGACGGATTTAATATCGAGATGACGCCGCAGGGTTCGGTCCTTGTTATCTTTAACGATGACAAGCCGGGCGTTATCGGCGACGTCGGGACTATCTGCGGCAAACACAATATCAATATCGCTACGATGGGAGTGGGACAGAAGCTCGAGCAGCAGCAGGCTATTCTCGCCGTTAGTCTCAATAAAGAGCCCGGTGTGGAAATCGTTGAGGAGCTTGGCGACCTTGATTTTGTCAATGAGATTTATGTTTGTAAGCTGGACTAGTTCGTCGAGGCAATATATGTTTGGAGTTTTTTATGGCGGCAAGAAAGGACCGGTCGGCAGGCCAGTTGAAATTTGAGTTTAAAAAGTCGCGGACTAAAAAAACCAGGGCAAAAAGAACGAAACAGAAGCCAACCCGAAAAACAAAACAAAAAAGGCGGTCAAAAGTTTCCGCTGTAAAGAAGAAAACCGGGACAGCGAGCAAAAGGAAAAAAGGCCCAGACAAACGCAGGGTTGCAGTTGCCGCCACAGCCGAGTCGATGGCCGCCCAGCAGCGTGATATAAGTATTAGTGAGTTTTTTGCCAAAAACAGGCATCTGCTTGGCTTTGATAATCCACGAAAGGCGCTTCTTACGGCGGTTAAAGAGGCGGTTGATAACTCGCTCGACGCCTGTGAAGAGGCACGTATTTTTCCCGATTTGACAATCAGTATCAAAGCTGTCGGCGATAATAAGTTCGTATTGGCAGTGAAGGATAACGGCCCTGGGATAGTGAAGCAGCAGATACCGAATATTTTTGCGAAACTGCTTTACGGCAGTAAGTTCCACAGTCTGAAAATGAGCCGGGGCCAGCAGGGCATTGGCATATCCGCTGCGGGGATGTATGGGCTGATAACCACGGGTGAGCCGGTACAGATTGTCTCGCGAACAAATCCTGAAAAAAAGGCGCTTCATTATCATGTGCAGATTGATACAGCCAAAAATAAACCTCAAATTATACTGGATGAGGAATGTGATTTTGACCTTGAGACGGGCACAAGTGTCTCTATAACCCTTGTAGGGAAATACCAAAGAGGACGTCAATCGGTCGATGAGTATATAGCCCAGACAGCGATGGCTAATCCTCATGCATCGATTTATTACGATGCTCCCGATGGCAAGAGCTATGAGTATCGAAGGCAGAGTAAAGAATTGCCGTTTGCACCGAGACAAATCAAGCCGCACCCATACGGCGTGGAGCTTGGGTTGCTGTTCAAAATGGCACGGGACAGTTCTTCCAGGCAGCTTTCAGCATTTTTGCAAGATGAATTTTCACGGGTCAGTCTGCGAGTTGCCAATCAGATTTGTGAGAAAGCAAAACTTCGCAAAACACTGAGGACTTCCAAAATGACGCTCAAGCAGGCCGAAGCACTTCATTCGGCGATAAATGAGACCAGGATTATGGCGCCATCGACCGATTGCATCGGCCCGATTGGGGCCGAGCAGTTGGAGAAGGGGCTGAGGGCGGTGGTAGAAGCTGATTTTTATGCGGCATCCTCGCGCTGTCCGGCTGTTTATCGCGGCAATCCTTTTCTTATTGAAGCGGCGCTGGCATACGGTGTTAAAAATAGCGGCAACACCGACCCTGACAAAGAGCCGCTGATGCGGCTTATACGCATTGCAAATCGTGTGCCTTTGTTGTATCAGCAGTCGGACTGTGCGATATATAAATCTGTGCTGGATATCAACTGGCGAAATTACGCTTTAAGCCAGAACAGAGGAGCTTTGCCGAGCGGGCCGGTTGTGCTGATGGTGCACATCGCTTCGGTATGGGTGCCTTTTACATCCGAAAGTAAAGAAGCTATAGCTCACTATCCGGAAATTATCAAAGAGATACACCTGGCAGTCCAGGACTGCGGCAGAAAACTCGGTATGTATCTGCGAAGAAAAAAACGCATCCAGCAGGAATTGGCCAAGCGCAGCTATATTGAGACCTATTTGCCTTACATCGGAGAAGCGCTTCAGGATATTTTGGCACTGAAACAAAAACAGGTCAATACGGTCATCGGCAAACTCGAAAAAGTTTTGGAGAAATCCAGAAAGATATAAGAAATCATATGTCAGAGCAATTGATAATAACAATCAGCGGGATGAGAGGTATCGTCGGGGAAAATCTTAACTCTGCTGTTGCCGCAGAGTATGGTTGCGCTTTTGGCACATATCTTAAAAGAAGATTCGACGAGAAGGGCGGTGGCATTTCGGTTTGTATCGGACGGGATACCCGGCCGAGCGGTCAGATGCTGCAGTCGGCCGTGATGGCGGGATTGTCCTCTGTGGGAATTGACATGATAGATTTGGGAGTGGTAACTACGCCCGGCGTCAGCATAATGGTAAGGCAGCTCGGATGCAGCGGCGGAGTCATTATAACCGCTTCGCACAATCCGATTCAATACAACGGTATTAAGCTGTTTCTGCACAGTGGAGTTGCCCCGCCGCCTGAGACGGCAGGACAAATCAGGCGGCACTTTTTCAATAAAGAATTTTCTCTTGTAAATTCTCGTGATTGTGGCAAAGTTACTAAAAATGAGAAAACCGATAAAACTCACATCGCAAAGGTCCTGGCAATTGTTGACAAAGAGACAATCGCAGCGAAAAAGTTCAAAGTTGTTCTCGACAGCATCAACGGGGCAGGGGGGCGGGTTACCAAAAAATTATTAGTCGAGCTTGGCTGTGATGTTTCAGCAATAAACGAAGAGCCAACGGGATTGTTTGTTCATAAGCCTGAGCCGACCGCTGCAAATTTAACCGGCCTTTGTCAGGCGGTAAAACAGAAACAGTGCCAAATCGGCTTTGGGCAGGACCCTGATGCCGACCGATTGGCAATTGTTGATGAAAAAGGGCGTTACATCGGTGAAGAATACAGTCTCGCTCTGGCAGCCAAGTACATTTTCAGCAAACAGAACGGTGAAGCGGCGACAAATCTTTCAACATCGAGAATGATTGATGATATAGCGGCAAAGACCGGCAATGGTGTTTTCAGGACGGCTGTGGGCGAGGCCAATGTTGTGGCGGCGATGCTCAAACATAATTGCATCATCGGCGGTGAAGGTAACGGAGGCGTGATTGATTTGCGGGTAGGGCCGGTCCGTGACAGTCTGGTAGGTATTTCTCTTGTGCTTCAATTGATGGCTGAAACGGGGAAAACTGTAAGTCAGTTAGTCGGCGAAATCGGCGGCTATTATATGAGTAAACGTAAATTCGTAGCAGACGAAGTAGGCGCCCGTCAAATCCTCAATTCGGCAAAAAAGTTTTTTTCTGATGCGAAGCTTGATACAACCGACGGCTGTAGATTTGATTTCGACGATGGCTGGCTGCATCTGAGGAGCAGTAATACCGAGCCGGTGATGAGACTCATAGTCGAAGCCGAAGATAAGCAAACCGCTCAAAAATATATCGATGCGGTTTTGAACATCCGCAAAGAAATACTCGGCTGATTTGCAGATGCGAAATGGCAAACAACAAATCGCTTGCAGGCAAATAAAATCTGTAACGTATCTTGCGATTGCAGCGAATACTCTTCTTTTTATTATCAAGCTTGTGGTCGGTTTTTTTACCGGCTCGATAGCCTTGATAGCGGATAGCTTTCACTCGCTTTCCGATATGACCACTGACTTAGCTGTGCTCTTGGGCGTTTATATTGGTTCTAAGGAGCCGGACCGATGTCACCCTTACGGTCATGGCCGGGCCGAGACATTCTCAGCTGCTTTTATCGCTCTGATTTTGGTTTTTGTCGGCTCTGGTTTTCTTTATTACGCCGCTGTCGATATTGCAAAAGGCAATGTTATAACCGCTCATATAAGTGTGCTGATAGTTGCAATAGTTTCTATCATTGCCAAAGAGCTGCTTTACAGGGCAACTAAAGGAGCGGCCATCGAGTCCCACAGCAGTGCTCTTTATGCCAATGCCTGGCACCACCGCAGCGATGCATTAAGCTCCGTAGCGGTTGTTGCAGGTTTTGTGTCACTTCGGTTTGGCTTTAAATACGGCGACCAGATAGCTGCCGTTGCGGTCGGCCTGATGGTAATCCTGGTGGGAGTGAAGGTTGTCGGGGACTGTTTGGGTGAGCTTGCCGAAAGAGCTGTTGATGCGGAAACGATTGAACAAATACAGCATATAATCAACAGCAATTCATCAATACGTCATTGGCACAAGCTGCGAACGCGTATGGTCGGCAGGGAGGTATTCCTCGACCTGCACATCCTTGTTGACCCTGACTTGAACATATCAGCAGCTCATGAGATAGCCGAAAGTCTGGAAACTTCGCTGCACGGGCAGATAGTCCGTCCGGTCAATATCACCGTTCACGTCGAGCCGGACATAGCAGAGCTTAGAAAATAGCTCTTATAGAATTGCTAATAATAACCATGCCTTTGAGAAAATTTGAGGGGTAAAAGATTGTCTTTTCTATGGCGATTTAGGCAAAAGGTTTGAAATGGTATTCCCTTAGGGTATAATGAGAATACCGCCTTTGTGTTGGGGTGGTTTTATTATTGGTTTCGAGAGTGTAATTGTTGTTATGGGTCTTGATAAGTTCTTCAATCCGGAATCTGTTGCGATTGTCGGCGCTTCCCAGAATAAGGGTAAGGTTGGGCACGAGATACTGACAAACCTGATAAACGGCGGATATAAAGGTAAAATATACCCCGTCAATCCTAAAGCCGAAACGATAGAGGGGCTTAAGTGTTATCCCGACCTTGAATCTATCGGAGAGGTTTGTGAGCTTGTTGTTATCGTTGTTCCGGCCAAGCTTGTTCCTGCAATAATGAAACAATGTGCAAAAACCGGGGCAAAATCGGTAATTATTATCACCGCCGGTTTTAAGGAAATTGGTGAAGAGGGAAAATCGCTTGAAAAAGAAATTATTCAGATTGCCGTACAAGGCGGAGTCAGGGTCATCGGACCTAACTGTCTTGGGGTGATAGTCCCTGCAAAAAAACTTAATGCCAGCTTCGGCGGTGAGTTGCCGGCAGCAGGGACAATAGGATATCTTTCACAATCAGGCGCTCTTCTTGCCGCAATACTTGATATGGCTAATGCAAACGGCATTGGTTTTAGCAAGCTTGTTAGTATAGGCAACAAGGCGGATATTGATGAGTTAGACATCATAAGAGCGCTTGGCAGCGACCCGGACACAAAAGTTATCACCGGTTATCTTGAAAGTATTACTGACGGTGCCGCCTTTGTGAGAGAGGCAGAGCAAATTTCGCACACCAAACCTATCCTGCTGATGAAATCGGGAGGTACATCTGCCGGTGCCCAGGCCGCCTCCTCACATACCGGAAGTCTTGCAGGCGGCGAAACAGCCTATGAGGCCGTGTTTGAGAGGGCGGGAATAGTCCGGTGTGATTCGATTAAACATCAGTTTGATTATGCTCGTGCCTTTGCCAATCAGCCGCTTCCTGCAGGTACGGCTGTTGCGGTTATCACCAATGCGGGAGGACCCGGAATTATGGCTGCCGACGCAATCGAACGGGCCGGCCTTACATTTGCAGAATTAACGGATGAGACAATAAAAAAATTGTCTGAAAAACTACCGCCCCCTGCAAATCTTTATAATCCTATAGATGTTTTAGGGGATGCACTTGCCGACCGCTATGAATTTGCTCTCGGTACTGTTATCGATGATACAAATGTCGATGTGGTTTTAATACTGCTGACGCCACAGGCGATGACTAAATCGGCAGCTACAGCCGAAGCAATTGTCAGGATCGCCCGGCAAAAACCACAAAAACCAATTCTTGCCTGTTTTATGGGGGCAGGCAAAGTCGAAAAAGGTATAAATATCCTGCAAGAGGGTAAAATTCCTCAATATGACTCTCCGGAGGCCGCTGTTGTGACGGTAAAAGTTATGGCTGATTACGTCAGATGGCTTAGCCGGCCCAAAAGAGTTGTAAAACTGTTTCCGGTCAACCGCAGGAAAGTCGAGACGATAATCGAAAAACATCTGCGGCAGCAAATTCGGGAAGTTGGAGAGACCGAATCAAAAGAAATACTTGAGGCATACGGCTTTGTTACGCCGGAAGGTTCTGTTGCAACTACAGCCGAGCAAGCGGTCAATATTGCCGAGCAGCTTGGTTATCCGGTTGTACTGAAAATATGGTCGCTGGATATTCTGCATAAATCGGATGTTGGAGGCGTCAGAATCGGTATCAATAATGCCGGAGAAGTAAGGGATACTTTTGACCTGATGATGTATCGAATACCCCAAAAAATGCCCGAGGCTCATATCCTTGGTGTTTTAGTTCAGCAGATGTGTAAGAGCGGACGAGAAGTTATTCTCGGAATGAATCGCGACAGGCGTTTTGGCCCTTTGATGATGTTCGGAATGGGTGGCACAATGGTCGAAGTGCTTAAAGATGTGTCATTTTACCTTGCGCCACTGACAGCCGATGAAGCCAAACAAATGTTGATAAACACAAAAACGTATAAGATGTTGAAAGGAGTGCGGGGCGAAGAGGCAGTAGATATAGATAAAATAGCAGAAGGCCTGCAGAGACTCTCACAATTGGTTACGGAATTCCCTCAGATTCAGGAAGTGGATATAAATCCTTTTGTTGTCGGGCCTGAAGGCAGAACGGCGGTGGCAGTTGATGCCAGAATGAGTGTGGAAAAAGTTTAGCTAAAGAGATGTATATGCAGGAATTTGAATGGAAAGAAAAATACCGCCGGAAGATAGGCACGGCACCTGCAGCGATGAAACTAATTAAGCCGGGTAACAGCATCTTTATAGGAACAGGCTGCGGCCAACCACAGCATCTGGTTAACGCTTTAGTTGAGCATTCAAGCCATATTTTTGACGCTCACATTGTACACCTGTTGACTATGGGTACGGCACCCTATGCTGGTGAGAAGTTTCGTGAACGTTTCAAGATGAATAGTTTTTTCATTGCTGATAACGTTCGCGATTCTCTGAAAAAAGGTATTGGGGATTATACGCCGATATTTCTGTCGGAGATACCTGATGAATTTGATACCGGCAGAATTCCTATTGATATCGCCTTAATCAGTGTTTCTGAGCCGGATGCAAGAGGTTTGTGCAGCTTGGGCGTTTCGGTGGACATCGTTAAATCCGCTGCCGCAAACGCCCGTTATGTTATTGCACAGGTCAACCGTTGTATGCCCCGAACATTCGGCGACAGCTTTATTCACGTCAACAGCATTGATATGCTGGTTCCTTATGATGAGGATATAATCGAAGTGCCGGTGCCCGAACCTGATGAAACTCTACGTTGTATCGGACAGAACATTTCCAGGCTTGTTGAGGACGGCAGTACTATCGAATGCGGCATCGGTCGTATTCCTCAGGCCACCGCCGGTTACCTTGTTTATAAGAAAGACCTCGGTATTCATACCGAAATGTTCAGCGACTGGATTATCGACCTGATTGAGGGTGGTGTGGTTACCTGTTCAAAAAAGACACTTAACCACGGTAAGGTCGTCGCAAGTTTCTGTATGGGTTCGAAAAGGCTTTATGATTACATCAACAACAATCCCTTCTTTGAGTTTTATCCGACCGAATACGTCAATGACCCGCATATTATCAGTCAGCACGAGAAAATGGTTGCGATAAACGTTGGTTTGGAGATTGATTTGACCGGCCAGGTCTGTGCCGACTCTTTAGGCTATCAGTTCTATAGTGGTATCGGTGGTCAGGTTGATTTCATTCGCGGTGCGGCGCGCAGCAGGACCGGCAAGGCTATTATTGCGATGCCTTCGACCGCAAGAGATGGACAAGTGTCGAGAATTGTGCCGCATCTGACCGAAGGCGCTGGGGTTGTTACGACCCGCGGCGATGTTCACTATATAGTTACCGAATACGGAACGGCATATCTTCACGGCAAGAGTATCAGAGAAAGAGTTTTGTCACTAATCAACATTGCTCACCCAAAATTCAGAAAGGAGCTCATTCAGGCCGCAAAAGCCCAGAAATACGTTTATCAAGACCAGATAGAACTGGACGCTGAAAAGTTTGCGTATCCGGAAGAGCTGGAACATACCGACACTCTGAACGACGGCACGGAAATATTTTTCAGGCCCGTCAAACCTACTGATGAGTCGGAACTTTCGGAAATGCTGTATTCTTTAAGCGAAGAGTCTATTCGAAAGAGATATATGACCCAGACAATGACATTTCCGCATAAAGATGTCCAACGATTGACGAATATTGATTATCGGCAGGACATTTCTATTGTAGGAACCGTGCCAAGTGTCTCCGGCGAAGAGATAGTTGCAATCGCTCAGTATTTCCTTGACCCTAAGACAAAGGCCGCTGAAGTAGCGTTCATTGTACAGGACGAATGGCAGCAAAAGGGAATGGGAACCTTATTGCTGGATTATCTTACACAAATCGCCAAGCTGCGCGGCGTGAAAAGCTTTTACGCGAAAGTGCTGCCGGCCAATAAGCCGATGCTGGTAATTTTTCACAACTCCGGTTATAAGGTAAATACCGAATTTGATGGTGAAGTCTATAGCATAACATATACGATTTAACAAAGCAGAAAAAAAGGGAGCAGAGCATTTGACGATGAGAAAATCCATTTTTATTTATTCAAAACAATGCGAGCAATATCGTTATCCGCCGGAATGTCCCTTTGATGTGAGCAGGCCCGGCAAAGTCCGTGAGATTGCAAATTCGATGGGGTTGCTGGCAGGTTCGGGCAGAAGTGAACTAGCGCCGAAGCCGGCGGAGAAAAACATTTTAGAAAAATTTCATACAGCTCGTTATCTTCAGGTACTCAAGGCGGCCGCAGACGGTCATTGGGATACCGAGGCGCTGCGGATGGGAATAGGGACGGGCGACTGCCCGATTTTCAGGGATATGTATGATTACAGCGTTTTGGCCTGCGGAGCCACTCTGGATGCAGCAAATCTAATCCTTTCAGGTTCAGCCGATGCGGCGTTTAATCCGTCAGGCGGATTGCATCACGCAGGCCCCGAGCAAGCATCCGGATTTTGCTATATGAATGATGTTGCGCTGGCGTGTTTGGTGTTGGCTGAGGCCGGAAAAAAGGTTTTATATATTGATGTGGATGTTCATCAGGGCGATGGCGTTCTGAACGCATTTTACGAGCGGTCGGATGTATTGACCATATCATTCCACGAAAGCCCGCTATCGCTATTTCCCGGCACAGGCTTCGAAAATGAAATCGGCACAGGGCAAGGCAGGGGGTACTGTGTAAACGTTCCTCTTCCAATCGGAACTTATGACCAGGCGTATATGAAGGCATTCAAAGCGATAGTGCCGCCGTTAGCCGGTGCTTTCGGCCCTGACGTGATTGTTTTTGAATTGGGGGCTGATGCCCTTGTGGGCGACCCTCTTGCACATCTGTGTTTGACTAATAATACCTATGCCGACATAGTCGAAATTCTGTTGAGTTTTAACAAACCTATTCTTATGACCGGAGGCGGCGGATACAATGTTGAAAATACCGTAAGGGCTTGGGCACTTGCGTGGAGCGTTTTATGTGGCGGTGATACTGACCAGGATATGAGTCTGGGTGTTGGCGGGGTTATGCTTGAGAGCACCGACTGGCAGGGAGGGCTGCGGGACAGGGAATTTGTTAAAAGAGAAAAACAGGCCGATATGGTTCTGCCTGCAATAGAAGAAACAATAGAAGCGATTAAAACAAACGTCTTTTCCATTCACGGCCTATGATTTTGCGAAATATACGCAAAAAAGCTCAAAAGCTTGAATCTTTTACGCTCTTTTCAGTAATTTTACCTATGCTTTTAGCTCAGCGGTTTCAATGTTGTGATGCGGTGCTTTGAGCAGAAAAACCATTATTGCAGCAAGAATCAATAGTCCCGCAGCTCCGTAATAGGCAATGTTGAACGTCTGATGTTTGACATACATTGCTCCTGCCAGTTTTGCGAGCATAAATCCGCCTACTCCCCAGGCGGTAAAGACAAGGCCGTAGTTCACGCCAAAATTATTTATACCATAGAAGTCTTTTGTGATTGACGGAAAGAGTGATAGATTTGCCCCGTAGTTTGCGCCGATTAGAGCCGATATGACAGCCAACACAGGCATGTTGGCAAGTGGGCTTGTTCGTGTGGTTTTTGAAAGCAGGAATATTAATATTGCCTGGGATACGAAGCATATAAACAACATTGCCTTGCGTCCGAATTTATCGCTGAATGTGCCGGCCAATACTCTTCCTGTCCCATTGCCGATGGCAAGAACAGCTACGAGTACAAAGCCAAGTGTAATTCCAACCTGCTGGTCGGCAATTGCAGCAAGCTTCGATATGATCATAAGACCGGCTCCTGCACCACAGGCATACATAAACCAAATCATATAAAACTGGACCGTACCAAGCATTTCTTTCGGCTGAAATTCTTCTTTTTTGTTATTAATAACGACAGAAGCTGTTGGTGGTGAATCCGTTGGAATATATCCTGCTGGTGGTGATTTAAGAAACAGTGCGAATCCTACCACTACAAACAAAAATGCGATACCCCAGAACAATAAAGCTCCCTGAAAACCCAAATTGTTAACCAGGTAAGTTGTAAGCGGAGCGGCATAGACCGATGCCAGGCCGAAACCGGAAACAACTATTCCGGCTATCAGGCCGGTCTTTGCTGCCGGAAACCACTTTACGGCCGGCGGAGTTGTTGATGCATATCCAAAGCCGATACCTGCCCCGGCAAGTATCCCAAACCCAATAACAAATCCACAAAGTGAGGTTGTTATGCTGGTTATTATAAAGCCGGCACCAACTAAAAGCCCTCCAGTGATAGCGACAATACGTGGGCCGATTTTATCCTGCATACGACCCGCAGGAACCATTATAAGTGAGAAAATCAAACAGGCAAACATGTACGGCAGTGACTTGTCCTCTTCGTTCCACCCCCAGTCAGCAGGTATTCGTTTACTGATAACGCTCCATGTGTAAAGGATACCAAGGGCAAGGTTAATGCCCATTGCTGTAAACGTAACACGCCAGCCGTGGTTTACAATCGTTGTTTGATGCGGGTTTGTCTCTTTGGTCATAATTGATTTTTCCATTACGGTTCCTATCTTAATGATTTTTGCGAAATGCCGGAAGCAGAATAGGCCGGATGCATACGAATATGTGCATCCGGCCTAATTGTTTGCTTTTTGGGTTATCCACGGCCTTTAATAAGGGCCTCGACTACGGTTGGGTCGGCAAGTGTAGTAATATCGCCAAGCTTATCTGTATTTCTTTCAGCAATTTTGCGCAGGATACGTCTCATAATCTTGCCCGAACGCGTTTTTGGCAATGCGGGGGCAAACTGGATGGCCTCAGGTGTAGCTATAGGGCCAATCTCCTTGCGAACGTGCTTAATAAGCTCTTTTTTGAGTTCATCGCTTTCTTCGACGCCCTCTACAAGAGTTACAAACGCATAGAGTGATTGTCCTTTAATATCGTGTGGTACAGGTGTAACAGCGGCCTCGGCAACTTTTTCGTGGCTGACCAGGGCGCTTTCGACCTCAGCGGTGCCGATACGGTGTCCGGAAACGTTGACGACATCGTCAATTCTACCCATAAGCCAGTAGTCGCCGTCGTCGTCGATACGGCAGCCGTCTCCGGCAAAATAAATATTGTCGTACATAGTGAAATATGTATCGATGAACCTTTCGTGGTCTCCCCACATCGTTTTCATTATACCAGGCCAGGGTTTGCGTATGCAGAGTTTGCCGCCTTCGTTCACGGCACATTCGGTTCCATCGTCACGCAAAACTACCGGGTCAACACCAAAGAAGGGTCGGCTTGCGCTGCCGGGTTTTAATGTATGGGCACCAGGCAGCGGTGTGATTAAAATGCCGCCGGTTTCCGTCTGCCACCACGTGTCAACGATGGGACATCGATTGCGTCCAATCTTTTCGTAATACCACATCCAGGCCTCAGGATTTATCGGTTCGCCAACTGTTCCGAGAACTCTCAGAGTGTCCAGTTTGTACTTGGCCGGCCATTCGTCACCGAGACGCATCAGAGCACGAATCGCTGTAGGGGCCGTATAGAAAACTGTAACGCCGAATTTATCACAGATTTGCCAGAAACGTCCCGCATCAGGATATGTGGGAACACCTTCGAACATCAGCGATGTTGCTCCGTTTGCGAGCGGCCCATAAACAATATAGCTGTGTCCTGTTACCCAACCAATGTCAGCAGTGCACCAGTAAACATCATCATCATGAATGTTGAAGATGGTTTTGTGAGTAAGAGTGGTGAACACAAGATATGCGCCTGTAATGTGGACAACACCCTTGGGTTTGCCGGTCGAGCCGGATGTGTAAAGGATAAAAAGAGGGTCTTCGGCATTCATAGGTTCAGCTTCGCAGTCTTCGTCGGCATTTGCCATCTCATCGTGATACCATACGTCCCTGCCGCTTTGCATATCGCAGGGGGCATCGTTGACCTTGACGACTATGACATTTTCAATCGTAGGTGTGTTTTTCAATGCAGCATCAGCAATATCCTTGAGCTTGATATGTTTGCCGGCGCGCAGAGAAACATTGGCGGTGATAAGCATTTTGCAGTCGGAGTCGTTAATTCGGCCCTCAATGGCATCGGAGCTGAAACCGCCGAAGATAACCGAATGAATGGCACCTATGCGTGCACAGGCAAGCATTACTATTGGCAGTTCCGGCACCATCGGCAGATAAATTGCGACACGGTCGCCTTTTTTTATACCTTTTGATTTTAAGACATTGGCAAACTTGCAAACCTGCTTGTAGAGTTCTTCGTAGGTGAGTTTTTTGACCGCTTCTTCGGCTTCGCCCTGCCAGATTAGTGCGGTTTTCTTTGCGGTTGGTGTCCCAAGATGGCGGTCGAGACAATTATAGGAAACGTTTAATTGCCCATCGGCAAACCACGTGTGTTCGATTTTGCGGTTCTTTGTGTCCCAGATATATTCCAGACTTTTTGTTGGTTCTTTGAGCCAGGCCAAGCTCTTTGCCTGTTCCAGCCAGAAGGCATCGGGGTCATTAATCGATTTTTCCCACATCTGCCTGTATTGCTCGTCGCTGGATACATAAGCATTGGCTCTTATTGAGGCAGGCGGCTCAAATGTCCGACTCTCTGCCATAAGAGATTCCATACCCTTTGGTTCATTTGCCATTTTTACCGTTCTCCTTTGTACGTAGTTGAATTTTTGTCGATTATGCTTTCATTTTACCTCGGTAGTTTTTACTTTAGAGATTTAAAAAAAGCAAATATACTTAATTTTTTTGAGATTATCAAGGAAAACCTACTTAAATCCAGTTTTTTTAGTTTAGAAGCTGTATATGAACGAAGTTTGAGCACGCAAACTGTCTGCGCTGCTCTGGTCTTTGCGCTCTGTGTGCCATTGTGAAAGCTCAAAACCAATTTTGGTGTTTTTGTTAAGGGAATAAATCACGTTACCGAATATTGAGCGGTTTAACGTTCGTTCGTCGGCATTGACATCGTCAGCATTGACATCGTCCATACCAGCACCCAAGTTAAAACTCCATCTGCCGCAGGGGCCGAGACTTGCGGCAACCCAGCCGCCTGTACTGCCGATCTCCTTATAGTTTTTAGTCGTGTTAACCCCTTGGCCGATACCGCCGAAATACGTGTCGAGATTTTCACCGGTAAAGAATTCGCCTTTGACGGTAAGCCATTTGTTAATCGGCTGAGTTAAATCAAGGTTGACCGACCAGCTATCAACATCTTTGGAGGTGTATTCTTCCTCTGCCCAGTGTCCTGAGATGCCAATTGAGGTTGGCCTTGAGCCGAACCAGGGAAATGTTAATCCCGCTCGGCCTTGGAGAGATGGGAAACCGGAATCTTCACCTGATTTTGCGCCGGGTGAGGTGATTAGCTCATCATCGCCGATAGTTCTGGCCAAAGCGCCCTGCAGCTCAAACTCAATATCACCGTCCATCTCAAAACCTTTTGTCAAACGCAACTGTGGCCGTCTGTAGCCGATATTGCCCGCATCCCATAAAACTGTGTAATTCAAAGTGGAAGGGTATAACGGTGATATAACATCCGAGGTTTGGCCGGCAAGAATGCTCAAGTTATCCTCGGGCCAGTCGATTTTCAGATAGCCGTGTCGCATCTGTATTTTTGCCTTGTTTTCAGCGGCATAATTACCAAAGAAATCAAACTCCAAAAGCCCGCTCGTTTTCATCTCGCCGTCGTCCGGGCCGGTAATCTTTAATCCCAGTCTTGTTTGATTGGCTGTCATATTGAATTCGTCATCGTCCCTGTTTGTTTCTTCCGAATCGACCCAAACGACATAATTTCCGGGATTCGTGCGAGAGGTGTCATAAGAAGCATCGAGCTTGATGTAACCGTAGAGTTCAATGTCTAAATTGGACCATGCCGGTTTTTTCTCCGTTGTGCTTTTGGAGACCATTGCAGCGATTTTCTGTAAGTCGGAATCACGCAGTTTTGATACAGGTGTGGGTTTTGGCTCAGCGTCAGGGGCTTTTGTCTGCTGCATAACGAATTTCCTGAGTTCTTCCAGCTCCTTTTCCAGTCTTTCGACTCTCTGCTTCAACTGGGCATTTTCCTTGGCCAAATCATTGATATCTTTTGCTAAGCAGTCTTTTGCTGCTGCGGTAACCAGTACAAAACTTAATAGAACCATTATTCTTTTAAAAGGAACAGTCATTCTTACTCCCAAATAGAACCTTTGGTTTTGTTATTGCCGAGAAGTCTGTGTGGGCAAGGTACACATAAAAAAATGTAATATAGTTCAAAACTGCGCTTATATCAATGAAAAAAATTGCAGATTTGTTTTACAGGGGGCATCTGTAGTTTGTAGGTACTTTTCATACACAAGGTTTTTCGGACCGAAATAAAAAAAACATTCTAAACGATTTTTAACAAAATTACCGGTTCAATAAATACATTCAAAAAACAGTTTTTTACAACAATAACACACATGCTCGGTGGAGTGAAAACAGTCTATTAAAAATGTTGAACTGACAAAGTGTCGGAGATGCTCGGAGCGAATCCAGACGGCTCCGTCGAAAAGATAAAACAATTCCTGAGACTGGCGAAAACAACATTTACAAGACTAAAACCAAAC